>OGEC01000931.1_pt1 | contig 17489 bp, 13 predicted proteins | sample 1570551 | NCBI WGS metagenome assembly OGEC01 (sample SAMEA2582127, study PRJEB24529) | metagenome | biome: Human gut stool | place: China | collected 2011 | reverse complement strand
AAACGGAAAAAAGCTAGCCGCTTCGCTAAACGCTTTTTTCTCGTTTCTCCGATTTACGGCTTCGCCGATGGTGTTACGTCTCTGATAAACTTTACGTCCAGCAAAGAGGCAATGCCGCTTTACTTCTTCGTCAGCGACTTCATCAGACCGCCGTCGGCGATGATCTTCTGGATGAACGGCGGGAAGGGTTCGGCCTGGAAGGTCTTGCCGGTGGTCTCATCGGTGATGACGCCGGTATCAAAATTCACGCTGACCGTATCGCCTGCGCTGATGGCGTCCACGGCCTCGGGGCATTCCATGATGGGCAGGCCGATATTGATGCTGTTGCGGTAGAAGATGCGCGCGAAGCTCTTGGCGATGACGACAGAGATTCCGGCGGTCTTGATGGCCAGCGGTGCGTGCTCACGGGAGGAGCCGCAGCCGAAGTTCCAGCCGCCCACCATGATGTCGCCGTCCTTGACGTTGTGGATGAAGTCCTTGTCGATGTCCTCCATGCAGTGGGCGGCAAGCTCCTTGGCATCCTGCGTGTTCAGGTGGCGGGCCGGGATGATGACGTCGGTATCCACGTTATCCGGGTATTTGAAAACAGAACCGTTTGCGTTGTTCATGGGTGACTCTCCTTTTCTCAGACCGTGCGGGGGTCGGTGATGTAGCCGGTCAGTGCGCTGGCGGCAGCGGTAGCGGGCGAAGCCAGATACACCTCGCTCTCGACATGGCCCATGCGGCCCACGAAGTTGCGGTTGGTGGTGGAGACGCAGCGCTCACCCTCGGCGAGGATGCCCATGTAGCCGCCGAGGCAGGGGCCGCAGGTGGGGGTGGAGACGATGCAGCCCGCATCGATGAAGGCCGTCGTCCAGCCGCGGAGGATGCACTCCTTGTACACGGCCATGGTGGCGGGGATGATGATGCCGCGCACGCCCTTTGCGATGTGTTTGCCCTTCAGGATGTTGTAAGCGGCTTCCATATCCTCTAGGCGGCCATTGGTGCAGCTGCCGATGACCACCTGGTCAATCTTGATGTCCTTGCCCTCGCTGGCGGGGTGGGTGTTCTCGGGCAGGTGGGGGTAGCTGACGGTGGGCTCGAGGGCAGAGAGGTCGATTTCAATGGTCTTCTCGTACTCGGCGTCCGGGTCGGCCTCATAGAACACCGGCTCGCGCTGGCTGCGGCCCTTGAGATAAGCCTTGGTCACGTCGTCCACAGGGAAGATGCCGTTCTTGGCACCGGCCTCGATGGCCATGTTGCAGATGCTCAGGCGGTCGTCCATGGAGAGGGAAGCGACGCCCGGGCCGGTGAACTCCATCGACTTATACAGCGCGCCATCCACGCCGATCATCCCGATGATGTGGAGGATGAGGTCTTTGCCGGAAACTTTCGGCGGCAGCTTGCCGTTCAGCACGAACCTGATGGCGACAGGCACCTTGAACCATGCCATGCCGGTAGCCATGCCGGCGGCCATATCGGTGGAGCCGACGCCGGTGGAGAATGCGCCCAGTGCGCCGTAAGTACAGGTGTGGCTGTCGGCGCCGATGACGCAGTCACCGGCTGTCACGATGCCTTTTTCGGGCAGCAGAGCGTGCTCGATGCCCATCTGGCCCACATCGTAGAAGTTGAGGATGTCATACTTGTTGGCGAACTCGCGGCACTGCTTGGACTGGGTCGCGCTCTTGATGTCCTTGTTGGGAACGAAGTGGTCGAGGACGATGGCGATGTGCTCTTTGTCGAACACGCCGTTGAAGCCCGCCTTTTCGAACTCGTTGATGGCGACGGGGGTAGTGATGTCATTGCCCAGCACGATGTCGAGCTTGGCGTTGATGAGCTGGCCTGCCTTGACCTCGGCGAGGCCCGCGTGTGCGGCCAGAATTTTCTGCGTCTGGGTCATTCCCATGATGGTACTCTCCTTTTTATCCTTTAGGCGGCTTGCCCTCTCCGTCATTGCTCCGCAATGCCACCTCTCCCAAAGGGAGAGGCTTTTGGCTCCCCCTTTGAGGAAAGACTTCCCCCGGTCGGGGGAAGATGTCGCGCAAGCGACAAAAAGGGGAGTCTGACGCCGGAGGCGGCTGAGAGGGCAAGGACGCTGCCCCTTATTTACTCTCTTTATTTATTGTTGATCGCGCTGACCAGTGCATGGATACCGGCCACGATAATATCGGTATCGGTGCCTGCACCCCAGGTGACGATGCCGTCGCCCCACTCGAGGCCGACGTAGGAAGCGGCGCGGGAGGTGGAGCCTTCGTCCAGACTGTGCTCGGAGTAAGTTTCCAGGTGGAAGTCCATGCCGGTGGCGCTCTGGATAGCGTTTGCCACAGCATCCAGACGGCCATTGCCCACCGAGGTGACCACCTTGCGCCGGCCGTTCAGATCCAGCGTGACGGTGGCGGTGATGCCGTTGACCTGTGCGAAGTGGGCCTCGACGACAGACAGGGGCTCCGACTTGTTGAGGAAGGTATCCTCGAAGATGTGGAGCACTTCGCCTGCGCTCAGCTCCTTGTGGCTGTGGTCGGACACGCTCTTGACCTTGTAGCCCAGCGCCTCGCGCATCTTGGCGGGCAGGTTGTAGCCGTAGTTCTGCTCCAGCACAAAGCCGATGCCGCCCTTGCCGCTCTGGCTGTTGATGCGGATGACGTCGGCGTCGTAGGTGCGGCCGATGTCGTGGGGGTCCACCGGGATATAGGGGCAGGTCCAGCGGTGGTCGCCCTTCTCCTTGCGATAGGCCATGCCCTTTGCAATGGCGTCCTGATGGCTGCCCGAGAAGGCGGCGAACACCAGCTGGCCAGCATAGGGGGTGCGCTCGTAGATGTGCATCCGGGTGACCCGCTCGTAGGTGGCGCAGATGGCGGGCATATCGGAGAAGTCCAGCTTCGGGTCTACGCCGTGGCTGTACATATTCATGGCGAGGGTCACAGCGTCCACGTTGCCGGTGCGCTCGCCGTTACCGAAGAGGCAGCACTCCACCCGCTGAGCGCCTGCCAGAACGGCCAGCTCGGCACAGGCGACGCCGGTGCCGCGGTCATTATGCGGGTGGGTGGAGATGATGACGCTGTCGCGGTACTTGAGGTGCTTGTCGCAATACTCGATCTGGTTTGCATAGACGTGGGGCATGCTCATCTCGACCGTGACCGGCAGGTTGATGATCATGGGGCGGTCGGGGGTGGGCTGCATGATGTCCAGAACCGCGTTGCAGACCTCAACGGCGTAGTCCACCTCGGTGCCGGTGAAGCTCTCGGGGCTGTACTCGAAGAGGAAGTTGCCCTCATACTCCTCGCTCAGCTGCTTGACCAGCTTTGCGCCGTCCACGGCGATCTGCTTGATCTCCTCCTTAGACTTGTGGAACACCTGCTCGCGCTGGGCGACGGAGGTGGAATTATAGAAGTGGATGACCGCACGGGGTGCGCCCTTGACAGCCTCGAAGGTGCGGCGGATGATATGGTCGCGGCACTGGGTCAGCACCTGCACGGTGACATCGTCGGGGATCATGTTCTTCTCGATGAGGGTGCGGAGGAACTCATACTCCGTCTCGCTGGCGGCCGGGAAGCCGACTTCGATCTCCTTGAAGCCAATTTTGACCAGCATCTGGAAGAATTCCAGCTTTTCCTCGAGGCTCATGGGGACGATAAGGGCCTGATTGCCGTCGCGCAGGTCCACGCTGCACCAGGTGGGAGCTTTCTCGATGTGGTCCTTCTTGACCCAGCTGTCATAACCGGCGGGGACCGGGTAATATCCCGGTGCGTACTTGGTAGCGTCCATCATTTTATTTTCCTCCAGCTTCCTATTGACTTACGTTTTGCACTTCTGGGGAACAGCCTTGCCCTCTCAGGCGCTTCGCGCCAGCTCCCCCAAAGGGGGAGCCAAAAGCCTCTCCCTTTGGGAGAGGTGGCATTGCGAAGCAATGACGGAGAGGGCGAGGCCGTTTCCCACAAACGAAAAGGCTCCCGTCTCTCAAGGGACGAAATCCCCTGAGAGACGAGAGCCTGTAATTTCTGTTACAGGGCACCCGTGGTACCACTCTCTTTGCTGTGCCATAAGCACAGCCGCTCTGCACGATCGGCTTTTTGAGGCGAATCGCTGCCCTTATAACGGTGGGCTTCCGTCAGGGCCTACTGTCTGCTTCAGTCCTGCCGCTCAGGGGCCAGTAACCGAGACCCTCTGCACCGCCTTGCACCATCCGGCGGCTCTCTGCACGCAGAAGAAAATCGTTTTTTCCCCGTCAACGCATTTGCGCTTTGTTCAAAGTGGTCTCATTTTAGCAAAACCCGCCGCCCCTGTCAAGCAGTTTTGCTCACAATGAAAATGAAACGATTTCACATAAATAGCGGCATAAATTTTCAAAATTTGCGGGTAGATCCTATTTTTGTTGTATTATATCACCAACTATGGTAAAATAAAAATACCGCCCGAAGAGGCGGTATCCAGGTGCTGTCTGCATAAAAAGGTGGTCTAGCTTCCCCGGCAAGCTTCCGGGGGTGTGAAACCTTATTGTTGCTTCCCCCGGACGCAAACGCGAAAAGGGGGGGATGACTTATGACCCTGACGGAAACTATCGCATTGCTCGGCCTGCTGGGCGGAGCAGTCTTTGTTACCTTTCAGATCTCATGGGCTATCTTCAAAGAGATACATAACAATAAGAAATGACCGCCCCAGCCTACCAAGCAAAGCGGTCATTCTTATTGTTTGACTTAGCCGAGGGAAGCTGACCATTGCGGACAGCACCTTCTTGTATGTTCAGTATAGTCAAAGTGATTCGATTTGTCAAGCGGACAGCCTCCTTGTTCCTCGGTTTTGTTAAGAATCTGCGAAGTTTTTGCAAAGTTCACCTCGAAACGCTGGTTTCTGAAATGGCGTCGTGGTATGCTGTTTGCAACGTAAGGAGGGACCCCCATGAAAGAAGTCAAGACCCCCAAAAAGCCATTGGCTATTTACTACGCCATTGTATTACTGGTGCTGATGCTGCTCAACTTCGTGCTCGTGCCGTGGATGAGCGAACGGCAGGTAAAAGAAGTAGACTACGGCACCTTCATGTCCATGACCGAGGACAAAGACATCGGCCGGGTGGATGTGGAATCGAACCAGATCATCTTTACCGATAAAGACGAAAAGCAAATTTACAAGACCGGCCTGATGAACGACCCCGACCTGACCCAGCGCCTCTACGACGCGGGGGCCGAGTTTTCCAGCGAGATCGTCGAGCAGGCTTCGCCCCTGATGAGCTTTCTGCTGAGCTTTGTGCTGCCCATCGTCCTCTTCGTCTGGCTGGGCAATCTCATGAACAAAAAGCTCATAGAAAAGGCCGGCGGCGCGAACTCGATGATGTTCGGCGGCGTGGGCAAGTCCAACGCCAAGGTCTACGTCCAATCCACCCACGGCATCCGCTTTGCGGATGTGGCCGGCGAGGACGAGGCCAAAGAGAACTTGCAGGAGATCGTAGATTATCTGCACGACCCCAAGAAATACGAAGAGATCGGCGCCTCGATGCCCAAGGGCATCCTGCTCGTCGGCCCTCCGGGTACCGGCAAGACCATGCTGGCAAAGGCCGTGGCGGGCGAATCCAACGTGCCGTTCTTCTCCATCTCCGGCTCGGAGTTCGTGGAGATGTTCGTGGGCATGGGCGCGTCCAAAGTCCGCGATTTGTTCAAGCAGGCCAAGGAAAAGGCCCCCTGCATCGTCTTTATCGACGAGATTGACGCCATCGGCCAGAAGCGTAACAGCGGCCAGCTGGGCGGCAACGACGAGCGTGAGCAGACCCTGAACCAGCTGCTCACCGAGATGGATGGCTTCGAGGGCAACAGCGGCGTCATCATCCTCGCGGCCACCAACCGTCCGGATTCCCTTGACCCGGCTCTGACCCGTCCCGGCCGCTTTGACCGCCGTGTTCCTGTGGAGCTGCCCGACCTCAAGGGCCGCGAAGAGATCCTGAAGGTCCACGCCAGGAAAGTCGCTCTTGCCCCCGGCATCGACTTCAACACCGTGGCCCGGATGGCCTCCGGTGCCTCCGGCGCAGAGCTGGCCAACATCGTCAACGAAGCCGCCCTGCGGGCTGTGCGCGCCGGCCGCAAGTCGGTCACGGAAGCAGACCTTGAGGAGAGCATCGAGGTGGTCATTGCAGGCTACCAGAAGAAGAACTCCATCCTCACCGACAAGGAAAAGTGCATCGTAGCCTACCATGAGATCGGCCACGCACTGGTGGCGGCGCTTCAGAATCACTCCGCACCCGTGCAGAAGATCACCATCATCCCCCGCACCTCGGGCGCACTGGGCTACACCATGCAGGTCGAAGAGGGCAACCACTACCTGATGACCAAGGAAGAGCTGGAAAATAAGATCGCCACCCTCACCGGCGGACGTGCCGCCGAGGAAGTGGTGTTCGGCTCCATCACCACCGGCGCGTCCAACGACATCGAGCAGGCCACCAAGCTTGCCCGCGCCATGCTCACCCGTTACGGCATGAGCAAAGAGTTCGACATGGTGGCCCTGGAGACGGTGAACAACCAGTATCTGGGCGGCGACACCTCGCTGGCCTGCTCGGCCCAGACCCAGCGGGAGATCGACCAGCGGGTCGTGGACTTGGTAAAGGCCCAGCACGAAAAGGCCGTCAAGATCCTCACCGACAACCGCGCAAAGCTCGACGAGCTGGCGAAGTACCTTTATGAAAAGGAGACCATCACCGGCGACGAGTTCATGGCTATCCTTGAGGAAAAAGATCCCAGCGAAAATTAAAACAGGATCTCTGCAATAATCCAGCCGCCGTATCCGTATTCATTACAGATACGGCGGTTTTCTGATACGCCGTACCGCTGATAAAAGCATTTGGGATAAACCTCTCCGTCAGCGCACCAGCGCTGACGGAGAGGTCAACTCCCTACAACTACAGGAGGATACTACTATGAGACTGCTGAACAAGAACACTGCCCGCCGCGCCGCCGCTGCTGCCGCGCTGCTGACCATGACCGCCGCCATGAGCGTGGGTGCCTTTGCCGCCGACGCCGAGGACACGACCGTTGCCGGTTATCTGCCCCCTCAGTCGTCCGAGGTCATGGTTCAGGGTGACATCGCTCTCCACTCTGACGTTCCGGTGGGGGAGGTAGACCCCAACTACGGCGGCTACGCCTCCCCGGTGGAGAACCCCATTCAGGGCAACGTGATGATGATCTCTGGCGAGACCCCTCTGCCCTCTGACACGCCGGTGGAGAAGAGCGAAGCCCGCTACACCGTCAAGGGCCTGCTGGGCAAGCAGGTGCTCTACACCGCCCGTCAGGAAGGCCGCGTGCTGACGCTGGACGCCCCCGATGACAACGCCACCTTCCGCACCACCATCCTCGACATGCAGACCCTGATGAATCAGGGCGTAAGCACTCTGGTGCTCAAGACCGGCAAGACTTCCACCACCCTGAACCTGACTCTGCTGTGCCAGAACCAGAAGCCCGGCACCCGGGTCACTCTGCGCCACCTCGGCAGCAACGCTCACCTCACCGTGGGCTTCCGCGGTCGCCGCGACCTCATCGTTGGCCGATAAGCTTTTCCCACTCCCCTCTTTGTTTTCCATCGATACTTTTCCCTCAGACGCAAAAGACCCCCGCTGCAAACGCAGCGGGGGTCTTACTGTTTATCAAATGGTCCCGTCCGAGCCGTTCTCGCTCTGCTCCGATGCATAGAGCACCATCAGGTGGTTTGCGGATGCTTCGAGCTGGCTCTTGGCCTGACGGAGGTTCGCTTCCTCCGTCTCGTTCATCTTCTCGGGCTTATCCTTCCGCAGGCAGCGGCGGAGGTTGGCCACATCGGCCTTGATGCGGTTCTTCTCCTCCTTGTCCAGCTCCTTCTTGCACTTGGAGAGGGCCTCGTCCACCTTGTAGGCCAGCACCTCGGCCTGATTGTGGAGGTCAAGCCGCTCTTTGCGGCGGCTGTCCTCGGCCTCGTAGGCGGCGGCGTCGGCCATGGCGCGCTGGATCTCATTCTCCGAGAGGTTCGTGCTGCCGGTGATGGTGATGTTCTGCTCCCGGCCGGTGCCGAGGTCTTTGGCCGAGACCTTCACGACGCCGTTGACGTCGATGTCAAAGGTGACTTCGATCTGGGGCTTGGACGAGAAGCTGGCCCGGATGCCGTTCAGCTTGAACTTGCCGAGGCTCTTATTGTCGCGGGCGAAATGCCGCTCCCCCTGCAGGACATTGATCTCCACGCTGGTCTGCATGGGGCGGGCCGTGGTGAATATCTGGCTCTTGCGGGTGGGGATCATGCTGTTGCGGGTGATGAGGGGGGTCGCCACGCCGCCCAGTGTCTCGATGGAGAGGGTCAGCGGGGTGACATCCATCAGCACAAGGCCCTGCGCCGCCGCACCGGAAGCGCCGGCCAGCTTGCCGCCGCCCTGCAGCAGACCGCCCTGCACAGCGGCACCCATGGCCACGCATTCGTCGGGGTTGAGGCTGTGGCTCGGCTCACAGCCCAGCAGCTCCTTCACCTGACGCTCGACGGCGGGCATCCGGGTGCTGCCGCCCACGAGAAGGACTTTGCCCAGCTGCGAAGCCGAGATGCCGGCATCCCGCAGTGCGTTCTGCACCGGGGCCACCGTCCGTGCCAGCAGGTCGCCGGTCATCATCTCGAACTGGGGGCGGGAGATGGTCAGATCCAGGTGGTGGGGGCCGTCCTTGCCCACCGCGATGAAGGGCAGATTGAGCTGGGCCGAGAGGGCGCTGGACAGCTCTTTCTTGGCCTTTTCGGCCTCTTCTTTCAGGCGTCCCATGGCGGCGGGATCGCGGGAGAGGTCGATGCGGTCCGATTTCTTGAACTCTGCCACGGCGTATTCCACGATACGCTGGTCGAAGTCGTCGCCGCCGAGGCGGGTATCGCCGCCGGTGGCCAGCACCGTGAAGGTGCCGTCTTCGATCTCGATGATGGAGACGTCGAAGGTGCCGCCGCCGAGGTCGTAGACCAGGATCTTCTGGGGCGCTTCGTTGTCAAGGCCGTAGGCCACGGCGGCGGCGGTAGGCTCATTGATGATGCGCAGGACGTTCAGGCCCGCGATGCGGCCCGCGTCCTGGGTGGCCTTGCGCTGGCTGTCGTCAAAGTAAGCGGGGACGGTGATGACGGCCTCCGTCACCGGCTCACCCAGGTAGCTCTCGGCGTCGCGGCGTATCTTGGTCAGTATCATGGCGCTGATCTCCTGCGGAGTCAGGTCTCTGCCGTCGATGTGGACGCGGTAGTCGCTGCCCATATGCCGCTTGATGCTGGACACCGTCCGGCCGGAGTTGGTAGCAAGCTGGCGCTTTGCCGCGCCGCCCACCAGACGCTCGCCGTCTTTGGTGAAGGCCACCACGCTGGGGGTGGTGCGCTCTCCCTCTGCGTTGGTGATGACGACGGGCTTGCCGCCCTCCACCACTGCCACGCAGCTGTTCGTGGTGCCAAGGTCAATACCGATCACTCTGCTCATTCTGGTCGTCCTCTCTGCTTTTGCGACGCGCATATTTTTCCTTCAATATCATATCGGTTCCGTATGACGATTTCTTAGAGCATTTGTAAAGATTTTGTGTTTCCGCTCATTCTCTCTCGAGCAGCTGGCGGATGACGGCCTCCGTCTCGTCCAGCCAGCTCTGGGCCGTCTCGTCCCCCTCTTTTTTGCGGACGAGGAAGCCCTGCTTCGCCTCAGCCAGCTGAGCCAGCGCCTTTTTGCGGGAGATGTACTGGGTCTCATACTGGGCCACCCGCAGGCAGACCTGCGGCATATAGGCGATGTCGGGGGTGGAGGCGCAGAGCTTCTGGGCCTTGCGGTAGGCCCGCAGGGCCGCACCGGCCCCTTTTCCCTGCACCATGGCGTCGTCGCCCAGCGCCACCCATGCGGCCACATCGCCGGCGTCGGCGGCTTTTTTCCAGAACTTGCGGGCCTGTGCAGGGCTCTTGCGGCAGCCCCGGCCCTCGTAGAGCATCTCGCCCATCATGGCAAGGCCCTCGGCGCAGCCCTCTTCGGCAGAGAGCTGATAATAACGCATCGCGTCGTCCCAGCGTTCCTCGGCCATGGCATGGTTGCCGGCCCGCAGCTCCGCTTCGCCCGGCTCATCGGTGTCGTGGCTGGCGTGGAGCAGACCGTTCAAAAGCGAGCAGTCCAGCGTGGCCGAGCTGGTCCACGGGTCGATGACCACGCCGTCGATGCTGTCCGAGTCCAGCGCCATCTGCATGGCGGAAGCCAGAAGCCATTCCGCCATGGGGCGGTTGGCCGTGCCTTTATCGGCCTCCGCCATCTTCACGGAGGTGAACACCGGCAGGTAGCACCGGCCCTTCTGGGTGCGCAGAGTCCAGGGCTGCAGGTCTTTCGCTTTCTCCGCCGGGACAGGATGCTCCGCCCACGGGGCGGCCCCGTCCGGCTGGTCGGACGCCGCTTCCAGCGGCACCAGGACTCTGGTGTCCAGCTCGAGGGCATAGTTGATGGCGTTCATCAGCGCCCAGAAGCTCTCCTCGTTCTGGCCCTTATAGAGCGCTGCCACAGCCCGCTCTATCGCCGGACAGCCCGTACCCAGCGGCCCGTATTCCGGCAGTTTTTTGCGGTCTGCCGCGCCCACCGGGCGCAGCCGCAGCCGTGCCGCACCATCTTTTGCCATTGCATCCACCATTCTTTCCGTTGAGATTCCCTTCCAGTATAGCAGGATTTTCCGGTTTTCTCAATCTCCGGAGCCGAAATCTGCTTCCAGAGCCGGTTTTCTTCGGCAAAAACATAGCATTCCTGCTGGGAGTGCGTTATAATAAGGAGCGTCTCGACTAAATGTATTAAAGAAAGGGAGTATCGAGCCTTGAACAAAATGCTTCGCTATCTCAGCGATTACAAGCGCGAGAGCGTGCTTGCACCGCTTTTCAAGATGCTGGAAGCTGCGTTTGACCTGTTCGTGCCGCTTGTGATGGCCGACATCGTCAACGTGGGTATCGCGGCCCACGATTTCCACTACATCCTCGTGCGGTGCGGCATCCTGCTGCTTCTGGCCATCGTCGGCCTCATGTGCAGCCTGACGGCCCAGTACTTCTCGGCCAAAGCCGCCGTGGGTTATTCCACCGGTCTGCGTCATGCGCTGTTTGAGCACATCCAGACACTGAGCTTTTCCGAGATGGACACCATGGGCACCAGCACCCTCATCACCCGGATGACCAGCGACGTCAATCAGGTGCAGAGCGGATTGAACCTCTTCCTCCGCCTGTTCCTGCGCAGCCCCTTCGTGGTGATTGGCGCCATGATCATGGCCTTTACGGTCAACTTCCGCGCCGCCCTCATCTTCGTGGTGGCGATCCCGCTGCTGAGCGTCGTGGTCTTCGGCGTCATGGTCATCACCCGTCCGCTCTATAAGTCGGTGCAGACCCGCCTCGACCGGGTCCTTGGCCTCACCCGCGAAAACCTGACCGGCGTGCGCGTCGTCCGCGCCTTCGACAAGGAAAAGAGCGAGGTGGACCGCTTTGAGGACGCCAATGAGCTGCTGACCAAAATGCAGCTCCATGTCGGCCACATCTCCGCCCTGATGAACCCGCTGACCTACGTTATCATCAACCTTGCCATCGTGGCGCTGCTGTATGTAGGCAGCATCGAGATCAACATCGGCGGCATGGCTTCCGGCGACGTCATCGCGCTGGTCAACTATATGAACCAGATCCTGGTCGAGCTGGTCAAGCTGGCCAACCTCATCGTTCAGGTGAGCAAGGCTCTGGCCTGTGCAGGCCGTGTGCAGGCGGTTCTGGACACAAAGCCCGGCATGGAGTTCCCGGCCCAGCTCACCGGCAATGTTCCGGCGGAAAAGGCCGGCGACGCCGTCCGTTTCGACCATGTGAGCCTGACCTACAAGGGCGCAGGCGCACCCAGCCTCTCTGACATCAATTTCACCGCCAAGCGCGGCCAGACCATCGGCGTCATCGGCGGCACCGGCAGCGGCAAATCCAGCCTCATCAGCCTCATTCCCCGCTTCTACGACGCCACTGAGGGCAGTGTGGAGATCATGGGCCGACCGGTCCGGCAGTACCCCCGCGCCGATCTGCGCGGCAAGGTGGCCGTGGTCATGCAGAAAGCCCAGCTCTTCGGCGGCACCATCCGCTCCAACCTGCTCTGGGGCAGCCAGAATGCCTCCGACGCCGACCTCTGGGCTGCGCTGGAAACGGCACAGGCTGCGGAGTTCGTGAAAGCCAAGCCCCTCGGCCTCGACGAGCCGGTGGAGCAGGGCGGACGCAACCTCTCCGGCGGTCAGAAACAGCGTCTGACCATCGCCCGCGCCCTCGTAGGCAAGCCGGACATCCTCATCCTCGACGACAGCGCCAGCGCACTGGACTACGCCACCGACGCGGCCCTGCGCAAGGCTCTGGCCGCTCTTCCGGGCGATCTGACCGTCTTCATCGTCAGCCAGCGCGCCGCCAGCCTGCAGCACGCCGACCAGATCATCGTGCTGGACGATGGCCGCATGGTGGGCCTTGGCCGTCACGCCGAGCTGCTGGAAAACTGCCCGGTCTACAAGGAGATTTATGAGAGCCAGTTCAAGAAAGGGGATGCGCAGAAATGAGTGCAAAAGCAAAAAGCAAGCTGACCCCTGAACAGCAGAAGGCCACCATGACCCGGGTGCTGCAGAAGATTAAGCCCTACGGCTTCTTCGTGGTGTGCAGCCTCATCGTGGCCGCTGTGAGCGTGGCGGCCCAGCTGTATATCCCCATCCTCTGCGGCAGCGCCATCGACATGATGCTGGGCAAAGGTGCCGTGGACTTCGCAGGCGTGCTGCGCATCATCTACGAGATCATCGTGGTGGCTGTTGTCGCCGCCTTTGCGCAGTGGCTGCTGAGCGTCTGCAACAACCGCATCACCTTCGCAGTCAGCCGTGACCTGCGCAACGCCGCCATGCGGAAGATCCAGACCCTTCCCCTCTCTTACCTCGACAGCCATCCTTCCGGCGACATCGTGAGCCGGATGGTGGCCGATGTGGATACCTTCGCGGACGGCCTGCTGATGGGCTTCACCCAGCTGTTCTCGGGTGTGCTGACCATCCTCGGCACCCTGCTCTTCATGCTGCAGCAGAATGTCCCCATCACGCTGGTGGTGGTCTGCATCACCCCGCTGAGCCTCGTGGTGGCCAGCTTCCTCGCAAAGCGCAGCTACAAGTATTTCCAGAGCCAGAGCACCGTGCGCGGCGAGCAGACTGCCCTTGTCAATGAGATGATAGAGGGTCAGAAGGTCGTGCAGGCCTTCGGCCACGAGGCCCAGAGCCTCGAGGCTTTTGACGAGGTGAATGGCCGCCTGCAGAACGTGAGCCTGAAGGCCATCTTCTTCTCCAGCATGACCAACCCCGCCACCCGCTTCGTCAACAACATCGTCTACGCAGGCGTCGGCCTCGTGGGCGCGATCTATGCCGTAGCCGGAGGCATCACCATCGGCCAGCTGAGCATCTTCCTGAACTACGCCAACCAGTACACCAAGCCCTTCAACGAAATTTCCGGCGTCGTGACCGAGCTGCAGAACGCTCTGGCCTGCGCGGCCCGCGTGTTCGAGCTGCTGGACGCCGAAGACCAGACCCCCGAAGCGGAGAACGCCGCAAAGCTCGTGCCGGACGGCCACGTCCAGATCGAGGACGTCTCCTTCCGCTATCTTCCCGACCGCCCGCTCATCGAGGGCCTGTCTCTGGACGTCAAGCCCGGCCAGCGCATCGCCATCGTCGGCCCCACCGGCTGCGGCAAGACCACCCTCATCAATCTGCTCATGCGGTTCTATGATGTCAACGGCGGCTCCATCAAAGTCTCCGGCACCGACATCCGGGACGTGACCCGCGCCTCGCTGCGCGGCAGCTACGGCATGGTGCTGCAGGATACCTGGCTCCGGGCCGGCACCGTGCGGGAGAACATCGCCTACGGCAAGCCGGACGCCTCCCTCGACGAGGTGGTGGCTGCGGCCAAGGCAGCCCACGCCGACAGCTTCATCCGCCGCCTGCCCGAGGGCTACGACACCGTCATCGCCGAGGACGGCGGCAACATCAGCCAGGGCCAGAAGCAGCTGCTCTGCATCGCCCGCGTGATGCTCTGTCTGCCCCCGATGCTGATTTTGGACGAGGCCACCTCCTCCATCGACACCCGCACCGAGGTGCGTATCCAGGCAGCCTTTGCCCGGATGATGCAGGGCCGCACCAGCTTCATCGTGGCACACCGCCTTTCCACCATCCGGGAGGCCGACGTCATCCTCGTGATGAAGGACGGCCGCATCGTGGAGCAGGGCGGCCACGATACCCTGCTGGCGCAGGGCGGCTTCTACGCCAAGCTCTACAACAGCCAGTTCGAGGGCGTGGAGACCTAACGCTTCAACTGATAGCAATTCAACATTTTAATGCAACAGCGGTGAATTGCCTATCGCAAAGATGCCGTTTGAATGCTGCACTAATTTCTTGGCTTGCGATAAAATTTGCGATAAACGATTTTGGGAAGGAATATCATCGTGTCGAAAGATGAATATTTGATTGCAGATCCACCCCTTAAAGCGCTGACTGTTTTTGCGATGCCGATGATCCTTGGCAGCTTTTTTCAACAAGTATACAATATGGCCGATTCCATAATCGTCGGTCAATTTGTTGGCTCCTCGGCACTTGCGGCTGTTGGTGCTTGTGCCGCACTGACCAATGTTTTTATTTGTGTGGCGCTTGGTGCCGGTGTGGGCGCAGGTGTGCTTGTAAGCCGCTGTTTTGGTGCAAAAAATTATGGTAGAATGAAAACCATTGTGTCAACGTCCCTGATCAGCTTTTTGAGCTTAAGCGTTGTCCTTGGTGTCTTTGGCTTCTGCTTTTCCCATTTCATGATGAGCGGATTACAGACCCCTGCCGATATATTGGAAGAAGCAGTATTGTATCTGCGTGTCTACTTTGTGGGTTTCCCGTTTCTATTCATGTACAACATTCTTTCCACCATGTTCACTTCCATCGGTGAATCCAAAATTCCGTTGGGACTGCTGATATTCTCATCTATCCTGAATATTTTTATGGATCTCTGGATGGTGGCCGGTCTTGGTCTGGGGGTGTTTGGCGCAGCCCTTGCGACCTTGATCGCACAAGGAATTTCTGCCGTGTTTTCGTTTTTGATCTTTCTGTCTCGGACGCGGCAATACAAGAGCTCCTTTAGCAGATTCGACCGGCAGGAGCTGTATTCCATGCTTCGCATTGCGGTACCATCGGTTTTGCAGCAGTCCACAGTGTCTATCGGTATGATGATCGTGCAGGCAGTGGTAAATCCCTTCGGCACACAGGCACTTGCCGGGTATGCGGCAACGATGCGGGTAGAAAATGTTTTTTCGCTGATTTTCGTATCCATCGGCAATGCAGTTTCGCCGTTTGTATCCCAGAATCTTGGCGCAAAGAAAATTGAGCGCATCAAAAAAGGTTATCATGCTGCACTGGTGTTGGATCTATGCTTTGCGGTTCTTGCTTTCGTGGTCATTGAAACACTGCACACACAGATCTCCTCGTTGTTCCTGGGAAAAGATGGAACCGCGTTGGCCTATCAGGTGTCCGGTGATTATATGAGATGGCTTGGTTACTTTTTCATCTTCATGGGCATCAAGATGGCAACCGATGGCGTTCTTCGCGGACTTGGAATCATGCGGCCGTTTCTTATTGCAAATATGGTAAACCTTGCGATCCGCTTGTCTGTTGCTTTGATTTGTGCACCGCGTTTTGGCATTGCTTTTGTTTGGCTTGCAGTCCCGGCAGGTTGGCTTGCAAACTTCCTTATTTCCTATGCGGCGCTCAGAAGATCACCGTTTCTGTTGTAGTTGGTTCATTGCAGTTTCAGCTTACAACAAAAAATGAGATAGGCCCCCCTTTCGGGGAAGTCTATCTCATTTTTTTCGTTGGGGCTATTTTGCAACAACCCCATTTTTGTTTGCTCTGTTTTATTTTTTGCGGGTCGGCAATAGTTTCTTTTTTTACCTGTTTTCGGCTTTCAGCACCGTTGCCTCAGCAGGCGGCGGTGTGAGGGTGGAGTGGGCCAGGATAAAAGCAGCGGCGCGGCTGGATGCGATGCGCTGGGCGGCGCGGCGGCGGTCGTTGGAAGCGAAGGTGTGCTCCCCGTCCCGCTTTGCGTCCCAGTGGGCAAGCTGGTCATCCACCTCGGCTTCCGTCGGCCAGAGCTCTTCTTTCTGCGCCACCAGCAGCAGACCCATCCGGCTGTGCAGCTTGCGCTCGGCCTCGGCGTGGAGCCAGGCTCGGAATTCTTCCACCGTCTGGCCCTGCACCTTTAAGTACTGGTCGAAGTTGACACCGTTGGCCTGCATCCGCAGATTGAACTGGCGCTGCTCGGCAAAGTAGTTGCCGGCCACCAGCTGCTTGGGCAGCGGGCCGGTGACGTGTGTACCCAGCTGGGCGATGAGGGCCTGTTCGGCCACGGCGCGGGCCTGCTGGCAGCGCTGGGCATAGATGTCCTGCGTCACCCTGGCGCGGAGGGCGCGCTTGCCCTCGGCGTCGGCGGCGCGGTCTTCGTCACCGTGGCGGCGGTTTATTTCAAGCTCGATGGTCAGCTCCCGGATGGGCCGGGGCTGGATGGGCTGGGTAAAGCCGGTGTACTCTCCCAGTTCCAGCGGCGGCAGGCAGAAGAACTGCGCCCCCGCCCGGAAGCCCTCGGCCCGGTCGAGCGCCAGAAGCTCAAAATCCGGGTCGGTGACGGGCTGCAAATCGTTTTCTTTCATCAGCTGGGCGAACAGAGGCGAGAAGCCCTCTAAAATGGCCCGATTGACCGCCGCCGTCAGCAGGTCATCCTCGTCCTGCGGGGCGTCCGGGGCCGCCTTTTCGGCCTGCACCGCCGCTTCCAGCTCTTCTGCTGCGGCGGAAAAGACCACCCGGCAGTCACCGGGTTCTGCCATGCCAAAATGCTCGAGTTTCATTTTCTTCTCCCCCTCTCAGCGGACGATGCCGGCCATCAGCACCAGCAGCACGATGCCCAGCACGACGTACAGCACCTCTGCACCCAGGACGGACTTGTCGCCCTCGACGTACATCTCGGCGGGGTCGTCGGGGTTATAATAAAGGGTGACGACAGCTCCCTGTGCAAGCTCTCTGCCCTTGGCAGACTTGGGGTAATGGAGGCGGTGGGTGCCGCCAGCAGTGGTGAACTCCAGCAGGTAGGCTTTGCCGTCCCGGCTCTGGACGGTGCCTGCCACAGCGGCCTCGACCTTTTCGCCCCTGGTCATGAGCTTGCGGCGTCTCGACCAGCTCCGCCATGCCATGTAGAACATGATGCCTGCACCGATGAGAAAGATAATGATGTTGAACATTCGCAGTTTCCCTCTTCCGTAAATAGTCCCGCCGGGCCGCTGCCCCGCAGGGGCAATATTTATTGTATCATACTCCGCCGGATTTTTCGCCCCATTCGGCCTATACGGAATGCAACAATTTTCGCAAAAAAATTTGTCGTACTATTTTTGCAGAAAACGCTTGACTTTCTTTGCACCTGTGGTATAATAAATATTGTTCCGAGCCGAACGGCGGCGAACAAAACAGAATATGCGGATATGGCGGAATTGG
>OGEC01000877.1_pt1 | contig 18643 bp, 10 predicted proteins | sample 1570551 | NCBI WGS metagenome assembly OGEC01 (sample SAMEA2582127, study PRJEB24529) | metagenome | biome: Human gut stool | place: China | collected 2011 | reverse complement strand
TGGATAGCGCAAATGAACTCGTTACGATTGTTGAAATACCCACCGTATATGGTGGTGAGTTTGGTCCAGACTTAGGCTTTGTAGCCTCTTACAATCATATAAGTGAAGCTGAGGTTGTATCCATTCATAGTGGTACTGATTATTTGGTTTATATGTTAGGTTTTATTCCTGGTTTTACTTACTTAGGTGGAATGGATCCTCGCATTGCAACTCCGCGGTTGTCTTCGCCAAGAACTTTGATTCCTGCCGGGTCTGTAGGTATTGCAGGAGAACAGACTGGCACATATCCATCAGATTCTCCAGGGGGATGGCAGATTATTGGGCGCACACCTGTGACTATGTATGATATGTCTAAAAAACAAGCTGCATTATTAAGAGCAGGGGACTACGTTCGTTATGTGCCCATCGATGATACTGAATTTTATCGCATAAAATCTTTAGGTTCAGCTTATGTTCCTGTTGTACATGAAGTAGAGGTAGGTGATTTGCGTGGCTTTAAATAGTTTTAAGAAAGCTTCAATCCACGTAGATGGACCAGGGATGTATACAACGATTCAAGATGCAGGACGAGTCGGCTATCAACAATATGGTATGCCTGTAGCGGGGCCTATGGATAGTGAAAGCTATCTATTGGGGCAAACTTTAGTAGGAAATAAGGAGCTTTTAGGTGCTTTAGAATGCACCGTGCTACCGCCTACACTAACGGTTCAAGGTACATGTATTGTTGCTTTTACAGGGGCTGATATGCACCCCACTATTAATAATATAGTCGTGCCTCGATACATACCTTTTATATGTCATGAAGGAGATATTATTTCTGGTAGCTTTAGCCAATGTGGCGTGCGTATGTATATTGCTTTCTCCGGCGGTATTGATGTTCCTACTATTAATGGTAGCGTATCGACTCATACAAAGGCTAAGATAGGTGGTCTTGAGGGGAGACCGTTACAAGCAGGTGATCAGTTTGGCATTAAAGCATTTACTAGAGACGAAGTGAATGTGTGCGACTTCTATGATGGTCATAACTTATTCAATATCGCCTTATATAACCGCGGCGGCCGTGAGTGTCACGAACCTTTGCGTGTTGTTCTCGGAAATCAAGCAAAGTATTTTACAGAGAAAGGAATCAAGACCTTTGGTAGTAAAATATATACATTGACTGTACAATGTGATCGCATGGGCTTTCGCTTGGATGGCCCTGTTATAGAGCATATAGATGGTGCAGATATTATCTCCGATGGCGCTGTATTTGGTTCTATCCAAGTTCCTTCTGATGGAAACCCTATAGTGCTCATGGCAGATCGGCAAACAACAGGTGGCTATACAAAGATTGGTACTGTGATTATGGCAGATTTACCTAGGTTAAGCCAATTACCAGTAGGGGATGGAATTCATTTTGATATCATATCTGTCGAAGAAGCACAAGTGATATATCGTACATATATGAAACGCTTACATAAGCGCATACAATTAGCACACGAACAAAGTGTATATGCCTTTAATATAACTTAATTGGTTTTCCCTATTTAATTATATAAACTAGCAATAAAGCTATCTTGTAGATTGTTATTTCTATGAGATAGCTTTTTGTTATGTAATGTAAGATGAATTGATGAGGTGGTGGGAAAATATAATCTTATAAAACAAGTTTAAAATAATGATTATGAATTTATATTCATTTTATCTCTTCGTTATGGTATAAAATAAGCCCGTATTTTATATAAACTTGTGATATGAATCACTATAAAACGCATTAATGCTGCATTTGTGCGCCGTGTAGAATTATGAATAAAAAATGAAAAAGCTTGATAGTGTATTAAAGGTTTTGATATACTTATAATATTGAAAATTTTGGAATTCTCGTATGACTTACCATATGATAAAACATCGAGGGAGCATTACTATTACTATAGTTTATAGGAGAAAGTATGAATAAGATTTTTAAAGTGGTTTGGAGCAAATCAAAAAACTGCTACGTAGTAGTATCTGAGTTCGCTAAGAATAATAGTGGCAAAAAGAAAACTGTTGTAGCAGCAATCTTGGCTGTATTAGCAATGACTAATGCTAGCATCTCTATGGCGGCAAATACTTTGCCTACAAATATGCATGCAACAGCAGTAGGCTTGGGGGCTGGTGCTTCTGTTACTGGTGATAAAGCTGTAGGTTTCGGTCAAAATGCAGCAGCTGCTGGTGGATATTCTATTGCAATAGGTTCTAATTCTAGTACCAGTGTTAACAGTCCACAAGGAATCGCTATTGGTGGTGGTAATACTGCTAATGAAGGTGCAAGAGTAATTGGGGAGCAAGCAATTGCCATTGGGGGAAATACAATAGCTCAAGGTAACTCTTCTATTGTTATTGGTGGCGATGATGTAGTTAAAGCCGATGGTGTAAATGTTATTTACACTACGAATAATGGTGAGAATAAAACTGGGGATTTGCGTAGTGCGGTTCAAAGCTTAACAGGATTTGATATGAGAAACCCACTATATACATCGGCAACGGCTGGTGAATCCGGTATCACATTAGGCATGAAAGGTCAGTCAGGCAATGTGGGCATTGCCATTGGTACAGGTGCAAATGCGAAGGATCGTTTATCAGGAACTTCTAGTGGGGCTTCTGGTCAAGCCAATAATGATGTAACAAATGCTATTGCTATTGGCACAGGGGCTAGGGCAAATCGTGATAATGCTATTGCCATCGGTGGTGGTTCTAACACTGATGTAGGCGGTACAAAACAATCTAGTTATACTTTGCCAAATAACGTTGTTGCTTCCTGGGCTGGTGGTGATAAAACATTGCCAGGTGACGTTGTATCTTTTGGTTCTAAAGGGTATGAACGTCAGTTGAAACATGTGGCTCCTGGTGAAGTAAGTGCTACTTCCACAGATGCAATTAATGGCTCTCAACTTAGCGCTATTGTAGACCAAATCGCTTATAAATATATATCTATAAAATCTTCTGATGGTGCTAATAAAGATAATACTGGTGCTACGGCAGCTAATTCTATTGCTATTGGCCCAAATGCCGCAACAGACGCATCTGCGAGTCGTTCTGTAGCTGTTGGTGATGGCGCTAGAGGTAAAGTAGTAGATGGTGTAGCTGTTGGTTCAAAATCTACAGCTGATATTGCTTCAGGCGTAGCGGGCTATAATGTTAATACTAGTCGTACAGATATATATGCTGGTTTAAGTGGTGCCGCCCTAACGTCTAAATTAGGTGGTGTTGCTGTTGGTACGATAAACCAAACACGTCAAATTAACTATGTTGCTGCAGGTACTGCTGATACAGACGCAGTAAACGTGGCGCAATTAAAGAGTGTTAATCTAGCTTTTACAGGTGATACTGGTACAGGCGATGTGAACCTTGCTAATAGTAAATTGGCTGTAAATGGTGATAATACATACATTAGCACTACAGCTAATGGTAAGAAAATTACAGTTTCTGGTAAAAAGCAAGATATCACAGTAGCAAATGGTAGCGCTACAGCAACTGCTGGTATGGCGGACTCTGCTAACGTAGCTAATGCAATTAATCAAGCAATCAACCAAAATAAATACGGCTGGAACCTTTCTGCTAATGGCGAAGCTACACCAGTAGCCGTTGAAAAAGGAAATACAGTAGATTTTTCTGGTGACGATAATGTTACGGTTGCTAGAAATGATAAGAAAATCTCTGTAGCCTTGAAAAAAGATCTTTCTAAATTAAACAGTGCATCATTCAATAATGCTGGCGGTAATGAAACTGTAAAAATTGATGGTGACAAAGGTATCAATGCTGGGAATTTGAAAGTTACGAATGTAGCAGATGGTATCGCTGATAAAGATGCTGTTAATGTATCTCAATTGAAAAAAGTTGATGATAAAGCTGAAGCTAACAAAACTGCTATTGATACAAATAAAACTGCAATCGCTAAAAATGTAGGTGATATTGCAACAAACAAGGCTGACATTGCCACCAATAAAGACGATATTGCAACGAACAAGCAAAAAATTGCCGACAATAAAACTGCAATAGATAAAAATACTGGTGACATTGCTACAAACAAAGCTGACATTGCAACTAATAAGGATAATATTGCAACCAATAAAGCTAATATTGCTCAAAATACTACGGCTATCGGTCGTAAGATTTCTTTAGGTGGTAACTCTGGCTCTACCGATGAAAAATCCTTGAGCACAGGTGATGTGAAATTTAACGTAAAAGGGGAGAATGGTCTTACTACGGTTGCTAATGGTGACGATGTAACGGTTAAACTCGATGATGCAACTAAAGGTAAAGTTGACAATGCAGCTGATCGAGACTTGAGCAATTTGACTCCTGACGGTAAGCAACAAGTTAAGGATTTAGCAGCTTGGAATGTAGTCGCTAATAATGAGACGGCTGAAAAGGTTGAAGGTGGTAACACCGTTAAGTTTATCGATGGTGATAACATTTCTATTACTCAAAATGGTAAGGACTTCACCATTTCTACTAAGAAAGATGTAACCTTTGATACGGTAACAGCTATTCAAACGATTACAGCGCCAAAGGTTAAAGCGACAACTGGGGTTGAAACTCCTCAAGTAACAGGTTTGACCAACACTGAATGGACTCCGGGGCAAACACAACCTGTATCTGGTCGTGCAGCCACAGAAGACCAATTGAAATACGTTGATGATCAAGTAGCAAAAAACAAAGCCACTATCGCTGATAATACAGATAAGATTGGCAAAAATGCTGATGCCATTGCAGATAATAAGCAAAAAATAGCTGACAATAAAACAGCAATTGATAAGAATGCAGCTGATATTACTACTAATAAGGATAATATTGCAGACAACAAACAAAAAATAGCCGATAATAAAACGGCAATTGATAAGAATACTGGCGACATTGCTACAAACAAAGCTGACATTTCAACTAACAAAGATAACATCGCAATCAATAAAGCTAACATCGACAAAAACACGACAGCTATTGGCCGTAAGATTTCCTTAGGTGGTAACTCTGGTTCTACCGATGAAAAATCCTTGAGCACAGGTGATGTGAAATTCAATGTGAAAGGTGAAAATGGTCTTACTACGGTTGCTAATGGCGACGATGTGACTGTTAAACTCGATGATGCAACTAAAGGTAAAGTTGACAATGCAGCTGATCGAGACTTGAGCAATTTGACTCCTGACGGTAAGCAACAAGTTAAGGATTTAGCAGCTTGGAATGTAGTCGCTAATAATGAGACGGCTGAAAAGGTTGAAGGTGGTAACACCGTTAAGTTTATCGATGGTGATAACATTTCTATTACTCAAAATGGTAAGGACTTCACCATTTCTACTAAGAAAGATGTAACTTTTGATACGGTAACAGCTACTCAAACGATTACAGCGCCAAAGGTTAAAGCGACAACTGGAGTTGAAACACCTCAAGTAACAGGCTTGACGAACACTGCGTGGGTTCCAGGTCAAACACAACCTGTATCTGGTCGTGCAGCCACAGAAGACCAATTGAAACATGTTGATGATCAAGTAGCGGAAAATAAAGCCAATATCGCTGATAATACAGATAAGATTGGCAAAAATGCTGATGCCATTGCAGATAACAAGCAAAAAATAGCTGACAATAAAACAGCAATTGATAAGAATGCAGGTAATATTGCTACTAATAAGGACAATATTGCTGCGAATAAAGCTGATATCGCAGCCAATACAGATAAAATTGGTAAGAATGCTGATGCTATTTCAGATAATAAGCAAAAAATAGCTGATAATAAAACTGCAATTACTAAAAATACTGGCGACATTGCTACAAATAAAGGGGATATTGCTTCTAATAAAGCTAATATTGCTCAAAATACTGTTGCTATCGCTCGTAAGATTTCTTTAGGTGGTAACTCTGGTTCGACTGATGAAAAATCGTTGAGCACAGGTGATGTGAAATTCAATGTGAAAGGTGAAAATGGTCTTACGACTGTTGCTAATGGCGACGATGTGACAGTTAAACTCGATGATACGACTAAAGGTAAAATCGAGAATGCAGCTGACCAAGACTTGAGCAATTTGACCCCTGACGGTAAGCAACAAGTTAAGGATTTATCCGCATGGAACGTAGTAGCTAATGGTAATACTGCCGAAAAAGTTGAAGGTGGCAATACAGTTAAGTTTATCGATGGTGATAACATTTCCATTACTCAAAATGGTAAAGACTTCACAATTGCTACTAAACAAGACGTAACTTTCAATACTGTAAAAGCAAATCAAACCATTACAGCACCAAAAGTGAAAGCTACAGAAGGTGTAGAAACACCTCAAGTAACGGGTTTGACTAACACTGCATGGACTCCGGGTCAAACACAGCCTGTCTCTGGACGTGCCGCCACAGAAGATCAATTGAAACATGTTGATGATCAAGTAGCAGAAAACAAAGCCAACATTGCTGATAATACAGATAAGATTGGTAAAAATGCTGATGCCATTGCGGATAACAAGCAAAAAATAGCTAATAATAAAGCTGCAATTGATAGAAATGCTGCTGATATTTCAACTAATAAGGACAATATTGCTGCGAATAAACAAAATATTGCTGATAACAAAGCGGCTATCACTAAAAATACTAGTGATATTGCAACTAATAAGGATAACATCGCAACCAATAAAGCTAATATCGACAAAAACACGACAGCTATTGCTCGTAAGATTTCTTTAGGTGGTAACTCTGGTTTGACTGATGAAAAATCGTTGAGTACAGGCGATGTAAAATTCAATATTAAAGGCGAAAACGGTTTAACAACTATAGCTAATGGTGAAGATGTAACTGTTAAGATTGATGATCAAACTAAAGCAAAAATCGATAATGCAGCAAATCAAGATTTGAGCAACTTGACAGAGACTGGTAAACAACAAGTTAAAGATATATCTGCTTGGAATGTAACGGCTGCTGGCGGTACCGTTGAAAAAGTACAAGGTAGTGATACCGTAAAATTCCAAGCTGGTGATAATCTTGTAGTTAACCAAGATAGAACTACTTTCACATATGGCTTGGCTAAAGACTTAAAAGGCCTAAACAGTGTTATTGTAGGTGATGAAAACGGTGTATCTACTAAAATCACTCCTGCAGGTACAACTGTGAAAGATGCAGCTGGCAACTCTACTACAATTAATGGGGGTGGTATGTCTATTACTCCTGCAGATGCAGCAGCTAACCCTGTATCACTTACTGTAGACGGCTTAAATAATGGTGGCAATCAAATTCATGGGGTAGCGCCTGGCACAGCTGATACTGATGCAGTAAATGTTAGCCAATTGAAAGCATCTAATGCTGGTTTACAAGAAGCTGTTAACCGTGTCGGTACTGAAACACAACGTGTTGGTGCTCATGCGGCAGCTATGGCAGCGTTGAAACCAATTCAATATGATCCATTGGAGCCAACACAAATTATGGCTGGTATCGGTAACTACCGTGGTGAAACTGCTGGTGCCATCGGTATTGCTCACTACCGAACTGAAGATACTATGTTCAACGTAGGTGTTTCACTTGGCACTAGCCATAACATGGTAAATGCAGGTGTAACGCATAAATTTGGTGGTAGTCGTGAAAGAAAAGACGCTATTCCAGAACGCTATAAAGCAGGTCCTATTAGCTCTGTTTATGTAATGCAAGATGAAGTATCTAGTCTCAAAAAAGAAAATAGTAATCAAAAAACTGTTATTGCTAATCAAGCAGCGCGTCTAAATACATTAGAAGCTGAAAATGAACGTCAACGTCAAGAATTGGCTGAAACTAAACAAGGCTTAGATGACTTGCGTGCCGTAGTAAATCAATTATTAGCTTCTAAAGGTTAAGAGTTGAGAACTAATTTTGATAATAGTCTAAGATAGTTATTTCCCTGTAAAACTAAAGAACCTCTTATACATTGTTGTACTTGATAGGGTATATACATTTCGTATAAGAGGTTCTTTTGCTATTTTGATATTTATTCTTATTTAAAATGCATAAAATATGAATGACTTCTCATATGTTGTGTGATATAATACAGTGGAAATAAGAGGTAAAGTGATACCTCTATTATGTATGATCTTGCATGAATAGGAGATAGGATGTTAGACCGTATACAACGATGGCTTTCAATAGACACCATGTTGCCTGTTGCAGAACGATTAGGAGCTGTAGGAACTACAAAGCAGCTATATGGTAATTATTTAAAAATAGCTTGGCCAGCTACATTACAAGGCTTGATGTTACAATTTATGACTGCCATTGATTTGGCGATGGTTGGTGCCTTAGGTGCGTCAGCTCTTGCTTCGGTAGGCATTATGGGGCAACCTGAGATGGTAATGCTCATCTTCTGTCGAGCATTATCCATTGCTGTGACGGCAATTATAGCTCGTCGTCATGGTGAAGGCGATGTAGATGGTATGAATGCCGTACTCAAGCAATCTATTTTATTGAATTTTTTAATTTATGTACCGTTATTATTGATATGTTTCTTGAACTTAGAGCATATTCTACGTTTTACGGGTGCTGAAGATGGCTATATTGAAACAGCCGTTTGGTATGGTCGTTTCATAGTTATTAGCTTAATATTTCAGTCCTTTAGCCAAATCGTAGGGGCTGCACTCATTGGATATGGTAACACTAAAGTTATTTTTAAATCTAATGTAGTAGGGAATATTTTGAATACGATAATGAATTTCTTCTTGATTTATGGTATTGGTTTCTTCCCTGAACTTGGTGTTATGGGTGCAGGTGTATCTACCATGATCAGTAGTGCTATTATTGCATTATTGTTATTGCGGACTATCGCACAATATACTACAACGGGTTTGACTTTACGACATCCGTCGAAATGGACTTTTGAAAGACCTGTACTTCATACGATGTTTCATGTAGGTGGCAGTTCTTTAGGGGAACAGTTCTTTGAGCGGTTTGGTATGTATACATACACTATGATTGTTGCTTCCTTAGGTGCGGTACCTTTAGCAGCACATTACGTATGTATGAATTTAATGGATATATTTTACTATTTTGCGATGGGTCTTGGATTTGCAGGTGCATCACATACGGGGCAAAGTCTGGGACACAAACGACCAGATATTGCACGTACTTATGGTAAAATTGGTGCTCGTATTGGTTTAGTCGTGGGCCTTGTAAGTGCATTAATCTTTATTGGTCCTGGTGATTTTTTAGTACAGTTATATACTCGTGAAAGTGATGTTGTTACACTTTCAGCCACTTTGATGGGCATTATGGCTATCGCTGCATTCCCTCAAGCATTACAGCAAGTGTATTCCGGTGTGTTGAAAGGGGCAGGAGATACATATTACATCATGAAATATTCTCTTGTAAGCGTAGCAATCATTCGTCCTATTATTACTTATTTATTGTGCATTACACTAGGTTTAGGGCTTTTTGGGGCATGGTTATCTTTGTGCTTCGATCAGTCTCTAAGATTATGTTGTTCTTATTTGAGATTTATTCGAGGAACATGGCAACATAAGGTTGTTTAATGAGATGTAAATTCTTTTTCACATTGAAAGTTTTAGAAGGATTCATGAAAAAGAAGTGAATAAACTCTTGTCTATTAAAAATTTTTGATGTACAATACGTAATGTGAAAAAAATGACACATTGGGGAATGTGTTATCTGACCAGAAACTTCTGATTTCACGTATATATGTAAGGGATATACATATGAAATAATAAAAGCTTCCTTAGTGCATAAGGAGGCTTTTATTCGTTCAATTATAGTTAGGTCTATTAGTATATATAATAATGATTTTGATGAACTTATAAGACCAGTGATTTTATTATTGTTAGAGAATCTTAAAAAAGATAAATAGTATTATAATTACGGGACTGTAATATGTGCAGAGAGTCGCAGTGATTCGACAATAGAAGAGGGTTTAAATATTTATATTTATAATATTTATAGATAGATATAACTAAAAATTCACCAAATATTCATGAAGAATGTTGAATTATATTGAAAAGTTGTGTAAAATATAAGCATATTATTACCAAAGCCTAAGTATTTTAAGGGCTATTTTTGGAGGGAATTATAATGAATAAAAAATTATTAGCTTTATTGGCAGTTGCTGCTGTAGGTGTATCCGTAGCAGGTGCAACTCCTCAAACTCAATTCAATAAAGGTGAGTTTCAAGTTGATCTTGGTGCGTCTGATTCTAAAGCAAAAACTAAAGCTTGGACTTCTGATGCAAAATGGAACTTTGATGGTGGTGTAACATACGCTTTCACAGATAAAACAGCGTTGCAATACCAATACCATGGTTTGAATGATAAAATGTTCGGCACTAGCTATAGTGACAGAATGCAAGAAGTTAATTTGGTTCAATCCTTGAACAAAAATTTTGCAGTATATGGCGGTTATGCTCACATTTCTGGTGATACATTCCCTAAAGCAAATAATATTGCTCAATTAGGTGTAATTGGTAAAGCTAACCTTGGCTCCAAAGTAGATGTTTATGGTAAAGCGGGTGTAGGGACTAAGAGAACTACTACTTGGGAAGCAGGTTTAGGTTATAAAGTTAACCAAGACTGGGATATTAATGCAGGGTATCGTTATATCAATACTAAACGTGATGATAAGTCTAATATTTCCTTCCAAGGTCCTGTAGTAGGATTATCTTACCGTTTCGGTGGTCACAAATCCGTAGCTCCTGTATACACTGCGGCTCCAGCTCCTACTGTAGAAGCGCCTGCATATAAAACTCCTAAATTGGACTACTATGTACAATCTATCTACTTTGACTCCGACCAAGATGTTGCTCGTGCAGACCAATATCCAAACTTAACAGCTGCTGTAAATGCTGCTAACCAATATTCTCAAGACCAAGTTAAATTGATGGGTAACGCTGATACTGATGCAAATCCTCAATACAACATTGCTTTGTCTGAACGCCGCGTACAACATGTGGCTCAATATTTAGTTAACCATGGTGTATCTGCCGATCGTCTTATCGGTATTGCTAATGGTGATGTTAAACCAGTTGCAACTAACTCTACAGCAGCAGGTAAAGCTGAAAACCGTCGTGTAGACGTTTATATTCATCGCTAATCTCTAGACTTATCTAGATTAGTCCTATAATAAGTCCACCTTCAATTATGCTCTCTTGTTTATCGAGAATTCGAGCATGCGACAAGGTGGACTTTTGTGTTATACTAAAATTGCATACAATCCTAGGTCATACAATGTTCATTATGCTTTGGTAATGTATGCGATGTGAGAATCGTATAGTTATATAGGTGTAGCTTATTAATAGTGTTATGTGAAGTAGGTTATTATGAAAGAATTCAAATATTACAAACAGCTCATAGGAGCTATTATACTAGCGGGCATTATGATTATGATGGCACTACGTATAAGTGATATTGCTAGTGGTCTTGACGCTATCTTTACGTCTTTTGTTCCGCTCATTGTGGGTGCTTGTATTGCTTTCGTATTGGATATTCTAGTCGTTCGTTATGAACGATGGCTATGGCCCAAGTGTGGCTCTGGATGGAAGTATAAAATACGTCGCCCGTTGAGTCTTTTGCTATCCTTTGTAACAATTAGTGTTATTGTGTATTTTATTGCTCGGATGGCTTTACCTCAATTGATTCATTCTATGTCGATTATTGTAGCTGCATCACCGCAATTGTATACGGATTTCCAAACATGGATGCAACATATTACAGAAACAGTTCCAATGGCGTCGAATCAAACGATTATAGATGCCCTAAGTGGAGAGAATATTGCTAAATATACTCGTGAATGGGGGACAAAAGGTGGCACATATATTGTAAATGCAATGGGCACCGTATTGTCTTGGACTTTGAACATAGGTCTTGGCTTAATTTTTGCTGTTTATATGTTGCTTGATAAGGAACGCCTTATGTTACAAGGTAAACGTATATTAAAGGCTTATGCATCAGATGAGTGGGTAAGTCGAGTTAGTTATGTAACTCGTGTAGCAGTTCAAACATTCAGTAATTTTTTTGTAGGTCAGTTTATAGATGCCTTGGTTCTAGGCGTGATGGTAGGTATTACTTTATGGCTATTTAATATTGAATATGCTACAACAATTGCTTGTGTAATTGGTCTAACTGGTTTGATTCCACTATTAGGTATTTATGTTGGTGGTATCATTGGAGCCGTTATGCTACTTACTGTTAGCCCTATGGATGCTCTTATCTATGTAATTATTCTGGAGATACTACATCAAATTGAAAGTAACTTTATTTATCCTAAAATTGTAGGTAACTCTGTTGGATTACCAGGTTTGTGGGTATTTGCTGCTGTTATCGTAGGCGGTAGTTTGATGGGGGTTACTGGTATGTTGATCGGTGTACCTTTAGTGGCTACATGCTATAAATTGATTATGACTGATGTAGATGGACGACTTGCATCTAATGAAGGTTTATAGTATATTGTCTAAATGATATGACTATTTACATATTTTTCGTGTTGCTGAATATAGCATGAACTTATAGAAATTCTAGTGTACTAATAGTTTGATTAATAGAAACATGGTATCTAGTAGGAGGATTATAATGAATAAAAAGTTGATTTCTATGGCATTAACGGGGGTATTAGCAGTGGGCATGTTATCCGTTGCTACACCAAGTGTGGCAGATGCACGCAAAACAAAGCCTGAAACAAGTACGGATATTTCTGTAAAACGTGCACCTGGCGAGTCCATAGTTATGACTATGAGCCAAATTGGAACTATTTTCCAAAATCGCTATCCTAATGCGGCGCTTCATTCTGTAGAGCTCAACTCTAATGACTTGAACTATGGTTATAAAGTAGTTGGTTATAGTAAGTATCATCAGTACAAGATGAAAATTGACGTAATCACTGGTAATGCTTCTGATATGGAAGAGGGGGGCAAACCTAAGAAAGTTATTGGTGAGATTTTTAATAAAGATAAAGTTATTGAATCAACGCAAGCAGAACGTGTTGCAAAACAACAACTTGGAAATGATGCTGTTATGAAGGGCTGGAAAATTGAAGCTCATAATGGTAAAGTTTTATACTATGTGACTATGCATCAAGATGGTAAAAAAGTAGTTGTTACAGTAGATGCTGAGACAGGTGCTTATGTAGAACAATCTAAATCCTATAAATTACCACCTGAGCCAGATCAAGGCTTTGATGGTCGTAAAACAAATCTCGTTTGGGGTTCTGATATAGATATGGGCCGCTAACCTATCTATTGATGATTAATAAGAAAAGAGCCGAAGGCAATGCCTTTGGCTCTTTTTTGCGATTCCGATACTATAAAATATCGGTTGATAGTGCTCTTATGTTAGAATATTTTTTTTACAATAGATATGTTTGCAACAAAAGGACTGCGCCTAGGTTTAGTCCTTTTATTATTTATAACTATAGTTGTATTACCAACGATTTTCGTAGTACACTTGTGTCCACATGATAACCTCGACGAGGGATGGATGTGGGCTCATAGTTTCGCCTACAGTGATAACGGATCTAGGATCCATTTCACGAGTAATACCTTTTTCACGTAAACGTTTAGTGCGTTCAGAAGCGATTTCTTCATTGATGGCTGTCAACGGAGTTACACCACTATTCATAAGGTTCACATAAGGCTGGAAAAGGATAGAGGCTTGAGGACCTACGACATGCATACCAAGGATATGGTTGGTGTCTTTATCTACTACAATTTTTACAAAGCCATCGTTTACATCTCCAGGGTTGATACCCATTGCATAGCCTTTTGCAGTGGAGGAGTAGAAGTTCTTCCCAACCCCTACATTGTAACCTGCTTTGATAGCTTCCGCCTCTGTGAGACCTACACTACCAATTTCAGGATAGGAGAATGTAACTTTAGGTAATGTATCATACCTTGCCCAACGGTAATCATCTTCACTTGTTGCATAGAAGAGATTGTGAGCAATGATATCTGCTTCGTAGTTTGCACGGTGACGGAATGCCGGCTCCCCATTGACATCACCTAAAGCGTAGATACCATCAACGGATGTTTCTAAAAATTCGTTAGTTTTGATCCAGCCTTTAGGCCGTGTTTCAATACCAGTATTTTCTAGGTGAAGTTCTTCCACAGCTGGACGGATACCTGCAGCTACAAGGATTTCTTCAACTTTAGTTTCTGTAATTTCGCCAGTAGTACGATCTTTAGTAACTACTACTTTAAGGCCATCCTCTTGGCGGATTTCAACAGTGTCTTGGTTTAGAAGTACGTTAATACCACGTTCTCTGTAGTTGTTAAGCAAGTGTTCCGATATATCTGCATCTTCTTTAGGAACTAAACGTACATTATGTTGTAGAATTGTTACTTTTGTACCAGCGGAATCAAATACATGAGCGAACTCAACACCAATCGGACCCGCACCAAGTACAGCAAGGGATTTATATGGCTGTTTAGGGAATTTATCACCAAAGAGACTTTCACTAGTAAGGAACCCTGATTCTTGAAGACCTGGTACATTAGGTACATTACTATAGCCACCAGTACCAAGGATAATTGTAGGCGCTGTAATTTCTACAATGCCAGACCCATCGTTAAGATGGATGTTCATCACTTTATCAGATACAAAGCTTGCTGCACCACGATACACATCTACGTTGTCATAGGCATTGTAATAATCATAGATGCCTGCAGATTCGTCAATTTTATGCCAAGTACGCTTGGACACAGTATGCCAGTCCATAGTAGCAGGTCCAACGTTAACGCCAATTTTTTTGAATTCTTTTGTTTCTTGAATTGCATTAGCTGCTGTAACCATAACTTTTGTAGGAATACAACCGCGAGTTAGACATGTACCACCAAATTTACCTTTTTCTATGATTGCCGCTTTAAGGCCTTTTTTGAGCGCAGCATCAGCTACGATGGTTGCGCCTCCTGTACCAACTACAATAATATCGTATTGTTTCATGTTGATTCCTTCCTATATATCTACTAATAGTTATTATCATTAACTATATTATACCACTACATTGAAGAAAATCAATATAGTTTGTTAGTGATTGGTGAAAGTTTATATTTAGTTTATCCAAATACATAATATTATTTCCAGAAAATTAAGAGGCGCGGATATATGTAACTTTCACAAAGTCCTATAAAAGAATGTACAATTAGTTTACAAAAAAAGACGGTCCCAAAGGACCGTCTAAAAAAAATTTTAGTTCCAATCTTGATGATAACCGCGTTTTGCATAATCAGCAGTAGCAGTGAAGAAGATATCTGTGCTAGAGTTAAGTGCAGTTTCCGTGGAATCTTGTAATACCCCGATAATAAAGCCTACGCCAACAACTTGCATTGCTACATCATTGGATATACCGAATAGGGAACAAGCCAATGGAATGAGTAACAAGGAACCGCCTGCAACACCGGAAGCCCCACATGCACCTATAGTGGCAATAACAGATAATAGGATTGCGGTAGGAATATCTACAACGATACCTAATGTATGCGCCGCAGCTAATGTCATGATTGTGATTGTAATTGCTGCACCACCCATATTGATTGTAGCTCCTAATGGAATGGATACGGAATACATATCTGGATTAAGTTTTAATCGTTTGGCTAAATCAAGGTTTACGGGAATGTTTGCAGCAGAACTACGTGTAAAGAACGCATAGATTGCAGATTCTCGTAAGCATTTGAATACCAATGGGTATGGATTACGACGAAGGTAAATAAAGGATAAAATTGGATTGATTACTAGTGCTACAAAGATCATAGAACCAAGTAATAATACGAGTAATTGAAAGTACCCAATCAAGGCTTCGATGCCGTTAGTAGCAATGGATTCTGCTACAAGGCCCATAATACCAAGAGGGGCGAATCGAATGATCCAACCTACTACAGTAGTAATAGCTTGTGCAATGGACTCCATAACTTCCTTCGTATTCATCGGTGCATGGCGTAAAGCACCACCAATGATAAGTGCCCAACCTAAAATACCGATGTAGTTAGCAGTCATTAATGCTTTTACTGGATTATCAACTACATTTTTTAGTAATGTTGTCATAACCTCTACGATACCTTGAGGTGGTGCGGCATCGGCTGCACCTGCTGCTAGGTGTAATGTAGTAGGGAAAAAGAAGCTTACGATTACTGCTAAAGCCGCAGATAGGAATGTACCTAGTAAATATAAGGTTATAACAGAGCCCATACCTGTTTTTTGTCCAGAGCGATGTTTACTAATCGCAGCAATTACTAAGAAAAATACGAGAATAGGGGCGATACCTTTTAGCGCTCCAACGAAGAGGACTCCTAATAAAGCAAGTTCATTGGCCACATCGGGCACATAAAGAGCAGTTAAAATACCAATAATCAAACCTATGATAATTTGTTGGATTAGACTGACTCTATTGATTGATTTTACAAATCGATTCATAGTACACTCCAATACTTATATAAAAACAAATAAAATTCCATGATAAAGTATCCTTTCAACATGGACATATGTCATTATACAACGAACATGAAATGGTGGCAATAGATATTATAATCGATAGTCGTATATATTTATTATAAATATAGGTAAAAAATAGATATGTGTGTTTAGTTCTATATTATGTAGCGGAAAATACTAAATACCAGTGTTTTTAGTAGATATGTATATATTACATAGTCATTATATAGAGTATATATATTAGGATTCTTTTTAGCGTTCCTATAGTGTGGTATACTATGCCATATATAATTCTTGAACATAGTTCTTGATTTGTGAAAGGTCCATAATGAATACTAAAGAATTTAAAACGTATGCAGATAAAGAGAAATTTGTACAAGGCGTTTTTTCTAATATTGCAAAAAACTATGACTTAATGAATACGGTGTTAAGCTTTGGACAAGATTATTTTTGGCGTAAATTCTCTGTAAAAGCGATGAATATCGGTCCTCACCAATATGTACTTGATGTGGCATGTGGCACTTGTGTATTTACGAAGGAAGCATTACGTCAAGAGCCCACTTTGAAGGTAGAGGCATTAGATTTTAATAGTGAAATGCTAAATCAAGGTCGTGTTCGTATTGAGGCTGCTGGTTTACTTAATCAAGTAAATTTAGTACAAGGTGATGCCATGGCCTTACCATATGAGGATAATACATTTGATGCTGCAATGAGTGGCTTTGCAATGCGAAATGTTCCAGATATTAAGCAGGTATTGTCTGAAATGCAACGCGTGGTAAAACCAGGGGGGAAGGTTGTGGTGTTAGAACTTGCAAAACCAAGTATGTTTGGGTTTAAACAGTTATATAACTTCTATTTTTCATATATATTGCCTATTATAGGAAAATTGAGCAAAGATAACTCTTCCTATGCCTGGCTTCCAGAATCTTTACGTAGATACCCTCATCAAAGTGAGATTTTAGAAATCTGGAAATCTCTAGGATATGAAAATGCCACCTATCATGAATTGACAGGCGGCATTGTAGCTGTACACGAAGGTGTGGTACCGGAAAATTCTATTGTAGATAATAAGTGATGTTAGCGTCTTGGGAAACTATTAAAGAGCCTTTTTCTACAGGTGTAGCAGTTTCGAGAGCTGCTTTTAGCATTACTGGGTTACGATAGTAACCAGAGTCCATTGTGCTAGTTTCAGTTGTGCTAATGGAAACAGTTTTTACTGGTCCCAATGTACGACCGAGGGCAGCTGCGATAACTTCTGCTTTATGGCGACCGTTTTGAATCGCTTCTGTAGTTAAAGAATCAGATAATTGTTGAGACACATCATTTTGGAATGAAAGGTTGTTAATGTCGTTAGCACCAGCGCTAACAGCGGCATCGACAACCTTTCCTACGTTATCAAGGTTATTGATCTTAACTGTTACATGATTTGATACATTGTAACCTGTATTGATGCGTTTGCCGTCTTGATAGTCGCTCGTTGGATTGATGGAAATGCTAGATGTATAGATGTCTTTTTTGGCAACACCTAAGTTAGCTAATTGACTAATTAAATTACTCATAATACGATCATTATTAGATTTTGCAGCATTAATATTGGTATTTTGGCTTGTAATACCAAGTGTTAAAATCGCATAGTTAGGTGCTACGGATCGAGACGCTTGACCAGTAATATTAATTTCTGACGTATCAAATGTGCCCTGTGGTGCAGCTAATGTGGTAGTTCCTATAGTAGCACATATAGCAGCTATAGCTACAGCTTTTGATAATAATTGTTTTGATAGTTTCATACTCAATCTCCTTACAATAATGTAATATTCATATTGGTAAACGCTAATAAAAAAAACAATTTGTGCTGAAAGTTCTTTATTACAGCTACATTGTACATGATTAATTGTGTAAAATCAATTATTAGGTTTATAGTTAAAAATGAAAATAAAATGAAGATTTTGTAAAATTGAGAATTGGGGGTTGCGATTATATTTTCATTGTACTATAATATGCATACAGTCGTTTGAGCGGCTGTTTCTTAATGAGTGTAGCAATACACTTAGAGGTTTAAAATGAACTTCAAAAAAGATTATAAAATGTGTTGACATGAAAGTGGTCATAATGTTATTATAATCAAGTCGTCAATTACGACAGTACTTAATAATGAAGTAGTGCAAATTGATAACAGATCTTTGAAAACTGAACAATGATAGGTAATCAATCATATGATTGAACATATGCCAGAGTGCGGGTTTTGACATAGTCAAAACCAACCATAATTC
>OGEC01000862.1_pt1 | contig 18988 bp, 10 predicted proteins | sample 1570551 | NCBI WGS metagenome assembly OGEC01 (sample SAMEA2582127, study PRJEB24529) | metagenome | biome: Human gut stool | place: China | collected 2011 | reverse complement strand
CCTCCCCTGTAGAAGCCATATCCACTCCCAATACAGGGTCAGCTTTCTGCAAACGGTTAAAAGAGAACTGCGAAGCCTTAATTCCCACATAGTCCAGTTCAAAGAGATTCTTTTCCGGTTTCTCCACAGGAAGACCCAGCATCACTTTGGTTGCCAGCTCAATGAAGTTTATCTTCAGCACTTTGCTGACAAACGGGAAAGAACGGCTGGCACGCAGATTACATTCGATTACCTTAATATCATTATCTTTTGCCAGGTATTGGATGTTGAACGGACCGGAAATATTCAATGCCTTGGCAATCTCACGGCTGATGCGTTTGATGCGACGGACAGTTTCCACATACAACTTCTGAGGCGGAAACTGAATAGTGGCATCACCGGAGTGTACACCGGCAAACTCAATATGTTCGCTGATTGCATAGGCTATGATTTCGCCATTCTGCGCCACAGCATCCATTTCTACCTCCTTCGCATGTTCGATAAACTGGCTTACTACCACCGGATGCTTCTTTGATACATTGGCAGCCAGTTTCAGAAAGCGTTCAAGCTCTTCCTGATTGGAGCAGACATTCATCGCAGCACCCGAAAGCACATAAGACGGACGAACAAGAACCGGGAAACCGACTTCATCGACAAACTCATTGATATCCTCCAGCGATGTCAACTCACGCCAGCGTGGTTGGTCTACACCAATACGGTCGAGCATCGCTGAGAACTTTTCACGGTCTTCGGCATTGTCGATGCTCTGAGCACTTGTTCCCAGTATGTGAATGTTCTGGGCATCCAGACGCAAAGCAAGGTTATTCGGAATCTGACCACCGGTAGATACGATGACACCATGCGGATTTTCCAGTTCAAGAATATCCATTACCCGTTCGAATGTCAGTTCATCAAAGTAGAGACGGTCGCACATGTCATAGTCTGTAGATACCGTTTCCGGATTATAGTTGATCATAACACTGCGCCAACCTTCCTTGCGAATGGTATTCAGAGCCTGCACACCGCACCAGTCAAACTCTACAGAAGAACCGATACGGTAGGCACCGGAACCCAATACGACAATGGATTTATGGTCACCCAGATAATGTACATCGTTTGCCACTCCGCTATAGGTCAGATACAGATAATTGGTCTGCGCCGGATATTCGGCAGCCAGTGTATCGATCTGTTTTACCACCGGAAGGATACCGGCAGCCTTACGATACTTGCGGACATACAGGCTTCCATTTTCCATATCACCTTCATAACCGATAGCACGGGCAATCTGGAAATCGGAAAAGCCCTGAACTTTAGCCTTGCGAAGCAGTTCCACAGGCAGATCGGCAATCTGTTTATGATTATTTCCCCATTCGTGCATTTCTTCCGAAGTCTTCATTATATTCATCAACTTCTGAAGGAACCATTTGTCAATCTTCGTCAGTTCATGCACCTGATCAATGGTGTATCCTGCACGAAAGGCTTTTGAGATCACAAAAATACGTTTATCGGTCGGTTCGCGCAGTGCTTTGTCAATATCAGGAATTACTAGTTCTTTGTTTTCCACGAATCCGTGCATTCCCTGTCCGATCATACGGAGGCCCTTCTGAATAGCTTCTTCAAAAGTACGTCCGATTGCCATCACTTCACCTACCGACTTCATGGAAGAACCCAGTTCCTTGTCTACACCATGGAATTTTCCCAAGTCCCAACGTGGAATCTTACATACCACATAGTCCAAAGCCGGTTCGAAGAAAGCAGAAGTAGTCTTTGTCACCGAGTTCTTCAAGTCGAAGAGTCCGTAGCCGAGTCCCAGTTTGGCAGCCACGAATGCCAACGGATATCCGGTTGCCTTAGAGGCCAGGGCCGAGGAACGGGAAAGACGGGCATTTACTTCGATGACGCGATAATCTTCCGATTCAGGGTCGAAAGCATACTGTACATTACATTCGCCGACAATACCGATGTGGCGGATAATACGGATAGCCAGTTCACGAAGTTTATGATATTCACTGTTGGTCAGTGTTTGAGACGGAGCAATAACGATAGACTCACCGGTATGAATCCCCAGTGGGTCAAAGTTCTCCATATTACAAACTGTAATACAGTTGTCGAAGCGGTCGCGGACGACTTCGTATTCGACTTCTTTCCACCCCCGAAGCGATTTTTCCACCAACACTTGCGGAGAAAAAGAAAAGGCTTTTTCTACCAGTACATCCAGTTGCTCTTCATTGTCACAGAAACCGGAGCCCAAGCCACCCAGCGCATAAGCCGCACGGACAATGACCGGATATCCCAATTCCTTCGCTGCACGACGGGCATCTTCCGCATTTTCTACAGCTTCACTTTTAATGGTCTTGACATTGATTTCGTTCAGTTTCTGTACAAAGAGTTCACGGTCTTCCGTATCCATAATGGCTTGTACGGGAGTACCGAGTACTTTTACATTATACTTTTCAAGGATTCCTTCTTTATATAAAGCAACTCCACAATTCAGCGCGGTCTGTCCGCCGAATGCCAGCATAATACCTTCCGGCTTTTCTTTCTGGATTACTTTCTCTACAAAATACGGAGTGACCGGAAGGAAGTAAATTTGATCTGCCACTCCTTCGGATGTCTGTACGGTAGCAATATTCGGATTGATAAGAATGGTTTCAATCCCTTCTTCTTTCAAGGCTTTGAGTGCCTGCGAACCGGAATAGTCAAACTCACCGGCTTCACCGATTTTCAAGGCACCGGAACCCAGCAGCAATACTTTCTTTATATTTTCTTTCATGATAGTCGGTTATTTAAGCAGGTTTACAAATTCATCGAACAGGAATTCCGTATCCGTAGGACCACTTGCAGCTTCGGGATGGAACTGTGCAGAGAACCAAGGATTTTTCTTGTGTTTGATTCCTTCGTTAGAGCCATCATTCATATTGATGAACAGCGGTTCCCAATCTGCCCCCAGCGTATTATTGTCTACCGCATAACCATGATTCTGCGAAGTAATAAAACAACGTTCCGTACCCACCATGCGTACCGGCTGGGTGTGACTACGGTGTCCATATTTAAGTTTGTAAATCTTTGCCCCTCCGGCTTTCGAGAGCAACTGGTTGCCCATGCAAATTCCAAAGATGGGAAGTTTCTCGTTCGCCATTGCCTTGCGGATATTCTGCACAGCTGCATCGCAGGTATCCGGGTCACCCGGGCCGTTGGAGATAAACAGTCCGTCAAATTCGAGTCCGTTAAAATCATAATCCCAAGGTACACGGATCACTTCTACACCACGCTTCAACAAGCAACGGATAATATTGGTCTTTACACCGCAATCCACCAAAACAACCTTCTTTAATTGACAATTGACAGTTGACAATTGACAATTAAGCTGCGCGACGGGCATGGTTAATGGAAAAGAACGGGAGGTTCCATCGGGAAGATAGGAGATTATTTCTTTGCAGGAAACACGGTCTACGTAATTCACGGCAGCGTAATTGTCCATTGTCAATTGTCCATTGTCAATTTCTTCGACAATTTCATTGTCGAAGACGATGCGTCCCATCATGACTCCGTGTTCACGAAGTATTTTGGTCAGTTCGCGCGTATCGATGCCTGTGATGCCCGGTACTTTCTCACGTTTCAGCCAGTCGCCAAGGCTTTCCACTGCGTTCCAGTGGCTGTACTCAGAAGAGTAGTCACTTACGATGATCGCTTCGGCATGAATCTTTTCACTTTCCATGAAAGTGGCGAGTCCGTTGGGTTCGATGGTAAAAGGAGGAACTCCGTAATTACCCACCAAAGGATAGGTAAGAGTCATCAACTGTCCGGCGTAGGAAGGGTCAGTAAGGCTCTCCGGATATCCGGTCATGGCGGTGTTGAAAACTACTTCGCCCGCCACCGGCTTCTCGTAGCCAAACGACTTACCGGAAAACCGGCTCCCGTCGTCAAGGATTAATGTCACATTTCTCATTCTTATTATTGAATCGTTGTATGGTTGTTAGAATTGATACATTTGTTCTATATAGTCGATGAACGCCCGGTTCACCATTTTCACACCTCCCGGTGTAGGGTAGTTACCGCTAAAATACCAGTCGCCTTTATGACGCGGACAAGCCTCGTGCAATCCCTCCAACGGTTGATAGACAATTTCCACTTTCGCCTTTGTTCCCTTGGGAGTCAGCAGTTCCACCATCTTGCCAGAGATTTCCTCATCGGTGAACGGAGCATAGATATCCTTCACATAGTTTATCATCTGCTCTTTCGGCAGTCCCACCTGATCTTTCGATTTACGGTAGGCAGCCGCAATCACATCTTTCATATCCCGCTCCTTTAAAAGTTCGACAGCAGCCCTGAAAGCGATAAACTCACTCATCTTTGCCATATCGATACCGTAATAGTCAGGATAACGCACTTGCGGAGAAGAAGATACTATCACAATCTTCTTCGGACCGAGACGGTCGAGAATACCGATAATACTTTGTTTCAACGTAGTACCACGCACAATGCTGTCGTCAATAATCACCAGATTATCAACACCGGGTACCAGACTTCCGTATGTAATGTCATACACATGGGCTGCCAGATCATTACGACTGTTTCCTTCGGCAATAAACGTACGGAGTTTGATATCCTTGATCGCCACCTTTTCGCTACGGATACGGCGGGAAAGAATGACTTCCAGTTCCTCCATATCCGGATGATGCCCTAATGCAGCAATTTGCTGCACTTTCTCCTCATTCAAGTAATCGTCCAGTCCCTGTAACATTCCGTAGAAAGCCACCTCCGCAGTATTGGGAATAAAAGAAAAAACCGTATGATCGATGTCATTATTGATAGCTTTCAATATTCTCGGAACCAACTTTTCACCCAACCGTTTCCTTTCCTTATAAATATCGACATCACTCCCACGGGAGAAATAGATACGTTCAAAAGAACAGGCATGATTTTCGCGCGGCTTGTTAATTTGCGAAGTACGGATTTTACCTTCTTTGCTGATTAACAATGCTTGCCCCGGTTGCAATTCTTTGATTTCCTCAAACGGAACATTCAAAGCCGTCTGGATCACCGGACGTTCGGAAGCAAGAACAGCTATCTCATCATCCTGATACCAGAATGCAGGCCGGATTCCCCACGGGTCGCGGATGGCGAAGGACTCGCCGCTCCCGGTCAATCCGCAGATCACGTATCCCCCATCCCATTCGCGGCTGGAAGTGCGCAACACGTTTGCCAAATCAATATATTCTTCTATATAATGAGTGATTCCCATGCCCGTAAGCCCCTCGGCTTCGGCAAGATTGAATACACGCTCCACTTCACGGTCAAGACGGTGTCCCACCTGCTCCAACATGATATATGTATCGGCATATTTACGCGGATGCTGACCAATGGCAGTGATACGGGCAAATATCTCGTCCACATTTGTCATATTGAAATTTCCGCAGAGAGCCAGATTCTTGGCGCGCCAGTTATTTCTTCTTAAAAATGGATGCACATAAGAGATTCCGGATTTTCCCGTCGTGGAATAACGAAGATGTCCCATATATACTTCACCGGCAAAAGGCAAAGTTCGTTTGGCATACGCTGCATCGTGCAACTGTTCGGGAGTGAGATCCTTAAAATTGTTTTGAATATTTTCAAAGATTTCCGTAATGGCTCCGGAACCTAAAGCGCGTTCACGAAACATATATTCTTCACCCGGATTTGCTTCCAGTTTCACACATGCCAGTCCCGCACCTTCCTGTCCACGATTATGCTGCTTCTCCATCAACAGGTAGAGTTTATTAAGACCATACATCCATGTCCCGTACTTTTTCTCGTAATACTCTAACGGTTTGAGCAAGCGTATCATGGCAACGCCACATTCATGTTTCAATTGTTCCATCTCTCTATATACTAGTTACTACTTAAAGTTACTCTACTGTTACCGACTTCGCCAGATTTCTCGGCTGATCCACATCCATCCCTTTGCATACCGCAATGTGGTAAGCAAGAAGTTGCAGAGGTACCGTAGTAATTAACGGATCGAGACATTCGATTGTTTCAGGAAGTTCGATACTACAGTCAGCGATTTTGCTGATAACGGTATCTCCTTTCGTCACAAATGCAATCACTTTTCCTTTCCGTGCCTTAATCTCCTGAATATTACTTAATACTTTCTCATACAACCCATTCTGCGTAGCAATCACCACTACCGGCATTTCCGCATCGATCAGGGCAATCGGTCCATGCTTCATCTCCGCAGCCGGATAACCTTCGGCGTGAATATACGATATTTCTTTCAATTTCAATGCACCTTCCAGAGCAACGGGATAACTATATCCGCGTCCCAGGTAAATAAAATTATGCGCATAAGTGAAAGTTTTCGATAACTCCGCCAAAGTATCATTCAAATCCAACACCTCTTTCATTTTTTCCGGAATATGATTTAACTCCTGTACGATTGAAAGATAATGCTGTTCGTCAATGGTTCCTTTCGCTTTGGCAAGTGTCAATGCCAACATCGCCAATACAGTGACCTGTCCGGTAAATGCTTTGGTAGAAGCCACCCCGATTTCTGGACCCACATGAATATATGAACCGGTATGAGTGGCACGGGGAATAGAAGAGCCAATCGCATTGCAAATACCATATATAAATGCCCCGCGGCTTTTCGCCAATTCCACAGCAGCCAATGTATCTGCCGTCTCGCCACTCTGGGAGATTGCTATCACCACATCCTGCCCGTCAATCACCGGATCACGGTAGCGGAATTCGGAAGCATACTCCACTTCCACCGGTATGCGGCAAAAACTCTCAATCAGATGCTTACCGATCAGTCCGGCATGCCAGGAAGTTCCGCAAGCAACAATAATAAACCGTTTGGCATTCAGCAGCTTTTCCCGATGATCTATCACAGCAGAAAGCACCACATTATCAGCTTCCACATTGATACGTCCGCGCATGCAATCACGAATACAATCGGGCTGTTCGAAAATCTCTTTCAACATAAAGTGCGAATATCCCCCTTTTTCCAACTGACCGAGGTTGAGTTCCACCTTCTTTATTTCAGGTATCATTTCGACATTGTTCAAGTTGACTACCTTCAACTCCTTCCCCAGATTCAAAACAGCTATTTCCCCGTCTTCCAGATAAACCACTTTATCAGTATATTCTACAATCGGAGTAGCATCTGAAGCAAGAAAGAACTCATTCTCTCCAATCCCCACTACCAATGGACTGCTCTTACGGGCAGCAATAATCTCATCGGGATGCTCCTTATCAAGAATCGCAATCGCATAAGCACCAATTACCTCCCCTAACGCCAACTGAACAGCCGTCAACAGACTGACCTGATTAGTGACTTTCATGTATTCTATTAATTGAACGAGGACTTCGGTATCTGTACTACTTTTAAAAATATAGCCTTTGGCTTGAAGTTTTTCTTTAAGAACGGCGTAGTTTTCAATAATACCGTTATGAATGAGAGCGAGCTTTTCGGAAGAAGAGTAATGAGGGTGGGCGTTAGCGGAACAAGGTTCCCCGTGAGTAGCCCAACGAGTATGGGCAATTCCGATTGTACCGGAAATATCTTTTTGTATGACGAAATTTTCAAGATCGGAGACTTTTCCTTTCGTCTTATACACATTTAACTGTCGGTCATCACTGATGATTGCTACCCCCGCGCTATCATATCCACGATACTCCAGTCGCTTCAGCCCTTTTATAAGGATAGGGTAGGCTTTTCGTTTACCAATATAGCCTACTATTCCACACATATTATGATATTTTTATTTCGACTGCAAATATACACATTACAAATAACATAAAGACAACAAAAAGCATATTTATTTGACAGAAACGCATAAAAAAGTTGCAAACACATCAAAAAGTTAAATAATATATTATTTTTAGCTCAAAAAGAAACAAATTACAATCAGCTTCAAATAAGGATAAATAAGCTAACAAATTAAAAGCAAATTTCCTGTTTTTAATAACAAATTAAAAGAATAAAGATTCCTATTCTCATTTCGCGTCACACAAACGCTAAATTTCACTATCATTTTGAAATTAAAATATTAACTTTGCCAAACAATTTGATACATCAAACAGGTATTATCATACAATAAAGCTAGTAAGAATGAAGAAACAAGAACTTTTTAACAACGTAACAGAAGGATTCCCTTACCAACGACAGCCCCAACAGGTGGGCTTGTACGATGCGGCATACGAACACGATGCCTGCGGTGTCGGTATGCTGGTTAACATTCATGGAGAAAAGTCACACGACATTGTTGAGTCGGCTTTAAAGGTATTAGAAAACATGCGCCATCGCGGTGCCGAGGGTGCGGATAACAAGACCGGTGACGGTGCAGGTATCATGCTGCAAATTCCGCATGAGTTTATTTTATTACAAGGTATTCCTGTCCCCGAAAAAGGACGGTACGGCACAGGGTTATTGTTTTTACCGAAAAACGAAAAAGACCAGGCAGCTATTCTAAGTATTATTATTGAAGAAATTGAAAAAGAAGGACTCACATTGATGCATTTGCGCAATGTGCCCACCTGCCCCGAAATCCTGGGAGAATCGGCTCTGGCAAACGAACCGGACATCAAACAAGTGTTCATCACCGGATTTACGGAAACGGAAACTGCCGACCGGAAGTTATATCTGATCCGGAAAAGAATCGAAAATAAAGTCAGATTGTCATCTATTCCGGCAAAAGACGATTTTTATGTTGTGTCACTCTCTACCAAAAGCATTATATATAAAGGTATGCTTTCATCATTACAGCTGCGCAACTATTATCCGGACCTGACAAATAGCTATTTTACCAGCGGACTGGCATTGGTGCACTCTCGTTTCAGTACCAATACATTCCCTACATGGGGATTGGCACAGCCGTTCCGTCTGCTGGCACACAACGGTGAAATCAATACCATCCGTGGTAACCGAGGATGGATGGAAGCCCGTGAAAGTGTACTCTCCACTCCCACTTTAGGTGATATAAAAGAAATCCGCCCGATTATACAACCGGGTATGAGCGACAGTGCTTCTCTGGACAATGTACTGGAGTTCCTGGTGATGTCAGGATTGAGCCTGCCACATGCCATGGCTATGCTCGTGCCGGAATCTTTCAACGAGAAGAACCCGATCAGTGAGGATCTGAAATCATTCTACGAATACCACTCCATCCTGATGGAACCGTGGGACGGACCGGCCGCACTACTATTCAGCGACGGACGATTTGCCGGAGGTATGCTCGACCGCAATGGCCTGCGCCCTGCCCGTTATCTGATTACTAAAAACGATATGATGGTAGTGGCTTCGGAAGTCGGTGTTATGGATTTCGAACCGGGAGACATCAAAGAAAAAGGTCGCTTACAGCCCGGCAAAATCTTGCTGGTAGATACGGAAAAAGGCGAGATCTACTATGACGGCGAACTGAAAAAACAGTTGGCTGAAGCCAAGCCTTACCGCACCTGGCTATCTACCAACCGAATCGAACTGGATGAACTGAAAAGCGGGCGCAAAGTTCCTCATCACGTAGCAAACTACGACCGGATGCTTCGTACTTTCGGCTACTCCAAAGAGGACATCGAAAGGCTGATTATGCCGATGGCAAGCACCGGAGCAGAACCGATCAATTCAATGGGTAACGATACGCCACTCGCCGTACTTTCAGATAAACCACAGTTGCTTTACAACTATTTCCGTCAGCAATTTGCACAGGTAACCAATCCGCCCATTGATCCCCTTCGTGAAGAACTGGTGATGTCATTGACGGAATACATTGGAGCAGTCGGTATGAATATTCTGACGCCCAGTGAAAGTCATTGCAAAATGGTACGCCTGAATCATCCGATTTTAAGCAATACCCAACTGGATATTCTTTGTAATATCCGGTATAAAGGCTTCAAAACAGTCAAACTACCCATGTTGTTTGAGGTTGCAAAAGGGAAAGCCGGACTGCAGGAAGCACTGACCCATCTTTGTAAAATGGCGGAAGAATCCGTGACGGAAGGTGTAAACTACATTGTCCTGACCGACCGTGAGGTGGATATTACCCATGCTGCCATTCCATCATTGCTGGCAGTAAGCGCTGTTCATCACCACCTGATTTCAGTTGGTAAACGGGTGCAAACGGCATTGATCGTAGAAAGTGGTGAAATACGTGAAGTGATGCACGCCGCGTTATTGTTGGGTTTCGGAGCAAGTGCCCTGAATCCTTACATGGCATTCGCTGTCCTCGACCGACTGGTAAAAGACAAAGATATTCAGTTGGATTATACCACTGCTGAAAAGAACTATATCAAATCCATCTGTAAAGGCTTGTTTAAAATCATGAGTAAGATGGGTATCTCTACGATCCGCTCCTATCGTGGTGCTAAGATTTTCGAAGCTGTCGGTTTGAGTGAAGAATTGAGCAAGGCTTATTTTGGAGGACTCGGTTCACCGATCGGAGGTATCCGTCTGGAAGAAATAGCCAGAGATGCCATTGCTTTCCATAAAGAAGGATTTGAAAGTATTAAAAATGAAGAGTTATTAAAAAATAACGGTTTGTATGCTTTCCGTAAAGATGGAGAAAAGCACGCATGGAATCCGGAAACAATCAGCACTCTGCAATTGGCTACACGACTGGGGAGTTATAAAAAATTTAAAGAGTACACCCATCTGGTAGACGAAAAAGAGAAGCCTATTTTCCTTCGTGACTTTCTGGGATTCCGTCGTAATCCGATTTCAATCGATCAGGTAGAACCGGTGGAAAACATTCTGCATCGTTTCGTCACGGGGGCTATGTCTTTTGGTTCTATCAGCAAAGAGGCTCATGAGGCAATGGCTATTGCCATGAATAAAATTCACGGACGCAGTAATACCGGTGAAGGTGGCGAAGACGCTGCCCGTTTCCAACCGCTGCCCGATGGCAGTTCTTTACGAAGTGCAATCAAGCAGGTAGCTTCCGGTCGTTTCGGTGTAACGGCAGAATATCTGGTTAATGCGGACGAGATTCAGATTAAGATAGCACAGGGAGCAAAACCGGGTGAAGGCGGACAACTACCGGGATTTAAAGTGAACGATGTGATTGCGAAAACACGTCATTCCATTCCGGGAATTTCGCTGATTTCTCCTCCGCCTCATCATGATATTTATTCGATTGAGGATTTGGCACAATTAATCTTCGATTTGAAAAATGTAAATTCACAGGCCAAAATCAGTGTGAAACTGGTAGCAGAAAGCGGCGTCGGTACGATTGCTGCGGGTGTGGCAAAAGCAAAGGCGGACCTAATTGTCATCTCTGGTGCTGAAGGGGGAACAGGTGCTTCTCCGGCTTCTTCCATCCGCTATGCGGGTATCTCGCCGGAATTAGGATTGAGCGAAACACAGCAAACACTGGTTCTGAACGGACTTCGTGGCCAAGTAGTTCTGCAAGCCGACGGACAACTGAAAACCGGACGTGACATCATCTTAATGGCACTAATGGGTGCCGAAGAATATGGCTTCGCCACCTCGGCATTGATTGTATTAGGGTGTGTAATGATGCGCAAATGCCATCAGAATACTTGTCCGGTGGGAGTTGCCACACAGAATGAAGAGTTACGTAAACGCTTTCATGGACGCAGTGAATATTTAGTAAACTTTTTCACATTCCTGGCACAGGAAGTCCGCGAGCATTTGGCTGAAATGGGATTCACCCGGATGGATGACATCATCGGGCGTACAGACTTAATCGAGCGCAAGTCCGATGCCAATGACCCAAATCCGAAACATGCTTTAATCGACTTCACCAAATTGCTGGCACGTGTTGACAACAGTGCGGCTATCCGTCATGTCATCGACCAGGATCATGGAATTTCTGCTGTAAAGGATGTAACCATCATCGATGCTGCACAAGAAGCTATCGAACATGAGAAAGAGATTTCTTTAGAATATACGATTGCCAATACAGACCGTGCAATAGGTGCTATGCTTTCCGGAGTAATCGCCAAGAAATATGGTGCCAAAGGATTGCCGGAACATACGCTGAATGTAAAATTCAAAGGTTCGGCAGGTCAATCTTTCGGAGCTTTTCTCGTACCGGGAGTTAACTTTAAACTGGAAGGTGAAGCGAATGATTACCTGGGTAAAGGATTGAGCGGCGGGCGTATCTCCGTATTGCCTCCTATCCGCAGCAATTTCGAAGCCGAAAAAAATACAATCGCCGGTAATACCTTGCTTTATGGCGCAACAAGCGGTGAAGTATATATCAACGGCCGTGTAGGAGAACGTTTCGCTGTTCGTAACTCCGGCGCAGTTGCCGTCGTAGAAGGCGTGGGTGACCATTGTTGCGAATACATGACCGGAGGTCGTGTGGTAGTCCTCGGACAAACCGGACGTAACTTTGCAGCCGGTATGAGTGGCGGTGTAGCTTATGTATGGAACAAAGACGGCAACTTCGATTATTTCTGTAACATGGAAATGGTGGAACTGTCACTCATCGAAGAAGCCAGCTACCGGAAAGAGTTGCACGAACTAATCCGCCAACATTACCTCTACACAGGCTCGAAACTGGCACGCACTATGCTCGACAACTGGAATCATTACGTAGATCAATTCATCCAAGTAGTGCCCATCGAATACAAAAAAGTACTACAGGAAGAACAAATGAGAAAGTTACAACAAAAAATTGCAGATATGCAAAGAGACTATTAGATTTACAATTTGACTATTTACAATTTACTATTTGAATGTATAGTCTGTAAATAGTCAAATAGCAAATGACAAGATAGTCTAAAAATAGTAAATAGTAAATCGTCAAATAGTAAATAACAAGATGGGAGATCCTAAAGCATTTCTAAATATACCTCGACAAGAGGCGGGATACCGCCCTGTAAACGAGCGAATCGCTGACTATAGTCAGGTAGAACAGACTTTGAATACAAACAGCCGTAAATTGCAGGCGTCACGCTGTATGGATTGCGGTGTACCTTTCTGTCATTGGGCATGCCCGATAGGAAATAAACAACCGGAATGGCAGGATGCATTATACAGGGGAAAATGGAAGGAGGCATACGAAGTATTGTCGTCTACTTGCGATTTTCCTGAATTTACAGGACGTATTTGTCCTGCTCTTTGCGAGAAATCGTGTGTGTTGAAACTTTCCTGCGATCAGCCGGTGACTATTCGCGAGAATGAAGCAGCTATCGTAGAAGCGGCTTTTCGTGAAGGATATATACAAGTAAAGACGCCGGAAAGAAACGGAAAGAAAGTGGCGGTGATTGGTGCAGGTCCTGCTGGATTGGTGGTGGCTAATCAGCTGAATTTAAAAGGATATAGCGTTACTTTATTCGATAAGGATGAAGCGCCCGGAGGATTATTACGATTCGGTATTCCTAATTTCAAACTGGATAAAAATGTAATTGACCGACGGATGAAGATATTGGCTGCAGAAGGAATACAGTTTGAGATGGGAGTAGAAATAGACGTTAATCATTTACCGGAAGGATTCGATGCTTACTGCATCTGTACCGGAACCCCCACTGCACGTGACTTGAGTATTCCGGGACGTGAACTGAAAGGGATTCATTTCGCACTCGAAATGCTGGCACAACAGAATAGGATTCTGGCAGGACAGACTTTCCCGAAAGACAAGTTGGTAAATGCCAAAGGCAAAAAGGTTCTCGTGATAGGTGGCGGAGACACTGGTTCCGACTGCATCGGAACCAGTGTGAGACAGGGAGCCGTCAGTGTCACTCAAATCGAAATCATGCCGAAACCTCCTGTCGGCTACAATCCGGCTACTCCTTGGCCACAATGGCCGGCAGTCTTCAAAACGACTTCCAGCCATGAAGAAGGTTGTACACGCCGCTGGTGCCTGGCTTCCAATCAGTTCCTCGGAAAGAATGGAAAAGTGACAGGTGTAGAAGTGGAAGAAGTAGAATGGATTCCGGCAGCAGATGGCGGACGTCCCACAATGAAACCAACAGGGAAGAAGGAAGTCATCGAGGCTGATATGGTATTATTGGCGATGGGATTCCTGAAACCGGAACAACCCAAATTTGCAAAGAATGTATTTCTTGCCGGTGATGCCGAGACTGGTGCCAGCTTAGTAGTACGCGCCATGGCAGGAGGACGAAAGGCTGCTGCGGAAATAGATGCTTATCTAATACAATAAGGTTTGCAACAGTGTACAACAAGAAGCTCGATTGCTATTATCGGTTCGTTCCATATCTGTAGAACTAAAGAATAACAGATATGGAACTAAAGGAAAACAGTTGTGGAACTAAACGATAACAATTATGGAACGAATTAAGAACAGCTAGTCAGCTTCTTAGAAATAGCGAATAAACAATCAACAGATTACATTACCCCCTCTAAAAATTAAAGTTATGTGTGGAATAGCAGGTATACTCAACATCAAAGTTCAAACGAAAGAGCTAAGAGATAAAGTACTGAAAATGGCCCAGAAGATCCGTCATCGCGGACCGGACTGGAGCGGAATCTATGTAGGCGGAAGTGCCATCCTGGCACACGAACGTCTTTCTATTGTCGACCCGCAGAGTGGCGGACAACCGTTATACTCTCCCGATCGTAAACAGGTGCTCGCCGTCAACGGTGAGATTTACAATCACCGTGATATTCGCGCTAAATATGCGGGAAAATATAACTTTCAGACTGGAAGTGACTGTGAGGTAATTCTTGCCCTTTACAAAGATAAAGGCATCCATTTTCTGGAAGATATTAGCGGTATCTTTGCTTTCGTTCTTTATGATGAGGAAAAGGATGAATTTCTAATTGTCCGTGATCCGATAGGGGTTATTCCTTTATATATAGGAAAAGATAAAGAGGGAAAAATCTACTTCGGCAGCGAGTTGAAAGCCCTTGAAGGATTTTGCGACGAATATGAAATATTTCTCCCCGGACATTACTTCTATAGTAAAGAGGGAAAAATGAAACGTTGGTATTCGCGCGACTGGACAGAATATGAAACCGTAAAAGAGAATGATGCACAAACCGTTGATGTGAAAATAGCATTAGAAGAGGCTGTACACCGCCAGTTAATGAGTGACGTACCGTACGGAGTGCTTCTTTCGGGAGGGTTGGATAGTTCTGTCATCTCCGCCATTGCCAAAAAATATGCGGCAAAACGTATAGAAACAGACGGAGCGAGTGATGCGTGGTGGCCTCAACTCCACTCCTTCGCCATCGGACTAAAAGGTGCTCCCGATTTGATTAAAGCACGTGAAGTGGCTGAATATATCGGTACTGTCCATCACGAAATAAACTATACTGTTCAGGAAGGTTTGGATGCCCTGCGTGATGTCATTTATTTCATCGAGACATACGATGTAACCACGGTACGCGCTTCCACTCCCATGTACCTACTGGCACGTGTCATCAAATCGATGGGTATCAAAATGGTGTTGAGCGGTGAAGGCGCCGATGAAGTTTTCGGTGGTTATCTGTATTTCCACAAGGCTCCCACTCCACAGGCATTCCACGAAGAAACAGTACGTAAACTTTCAAAGTTGCACATGTACGATTGCCTCCGCGCCAATAAAAGTTTGTCAGCATGGGGAGTAGAAGGACGTGTTCCTTTCCTTGATAAAGAATTCCTCGACGTAGCCATGAACCTGAATCCGAAAGCTAAAATGTGCCCCGGAAAGGAAATTGAGAAACGGATTGTTCGCGAAGCCTTTGCCGAGATGTTACCGGAAAGTGTGGCGTGGAGACAAAAAGAGCAGTTCAGTGACGGTGTAGGATATTCATGGATTGACACATTGAGGGAAATCACAGCTGCTGCTGTGAGCGATCAGCAAATGGAACATGCTGCCGAACGCTTCCCTATCAACACGCCACAAAATAAAGAAGAATACTATTATCGCAGTATCTTTGAAGAGCATTTCCCCAGTGAAAGTGCAGCACGCACCGTACCCAGTGTTCCCAGTGTGGCCTGCTCCACAGCAGAAGCGCTGGCGTGGGATATTGCTTTCAGGAATCTGAATGAGCCTAGCGGACGTGCGGTGAGAGGAATACACGAAGAGGCCTATACTTAACTGATAAGAATAACAGAATCTGCTCTTTCTGTTATTCTTTTGTAACATTTCTATTTTAAAACCTCAAGGATTAACGCAGATTAGCATATTATTGTCTGATTTGCGTTTTCTTTTTTATAATTTTGAGGCCAAACCAAATTAAATCTATCAAACTTTTAAAAGACCAAACAAATGAATTTAAAAAAAATGATGATGGCTTCTGCCCTTCTAATGGTTGCTTGCTGTATGCAGGCACAGACAAAAGTGATAGCCCACCGTGGATTCTGGAAAACTCCGGGATCATCACAAAACAGTATTTCATCACTTCTAAAAGCAGATTCCATCGGTTGTTACGGTTCAGAATTTGACGTATGGATCGCTAAGGATAACAAGTTGGTGGTCAACCATGATCCTGTATACAAGATGAGACCGATGGAGTATTCCAAAGGTGACGCACTGACCGGACTTAAATTATCCAACGGAGAAAACTTACCCAGCCTGGAACAATATCTGGAAGCCGGGAAAAACTGTAATACCCGACTGATTCTCGAACTGAAAGCACATAGTAACAAGAAACGTGAAACCAAAGCCGTACAGGGAATCCTTGCCATGGTGAAGAAAATGGGACTGGAAAACCGCATGGAATATATCACGTTCTCCCTGCATGCCATGAAAGAGTTTATCCGCCTGGCTCCTGCCGGTACTCCGGTATTTTACCTTAACGGGGAACTGTCTCCCAAAGAATTAAAGGAACTCGGTGCTGCCGGTCTTGATTATCACATGGGAGTGATTAAGAAACACCCCGAATGGATCAAAGAAGCTCATGAACTCGGCTTGAAAGTAAATGTGTGGACTGTGGACGAAGTGGAAGATATGAAATCGCTGATCGAACAGAAAGTAGATTTCATTACCACCAACGAACCAGTCATCTTACAAGAAGAACTGAAAAAACATCAATAAGATAAAATCATTACAAAGTAAACTATTTAATATCCGTCTTTAAAGAAACAGCTCGTTCCTTTAAAAGAAACAGGATGTTTCTCGGTGTCGAACGGGTGGTTCCTTTAAAAGGAACCACCCGTTTCTTTTAAAGGAAAAATGAGCTTTTATAACAAACTAAATACCAGCATATTAAGAACACTCATTTTTTTCATCTGAAAAAGAAAAGGTCATTTTCATATATGCTAATAAAAGATTACAAACGATTTACTGGAAATCATCTAATACCTCTTTCAGCTCTCCTACCGTAAGCTCTCCTACCTGTCTCCATAATTCATGTCCCTTATGCAATAAAAGAAAGGCGGGCACTGTTTCTACATTATGCGCATCGGCTATTGTTCTATTTTCTTCAGCATTCACTCTTATCAATTCTACAGTTCTCTTTTCGTAAGTCCGAAGCACAGGACCTATCCACTCATAATGAGGTGACCAGTCGGCATAAAATACTACCAACACCAAATGGTTGGTCTTAACTGCTGTTTCTAATTGTTTCTCTATATTCATATCTCTACGTTTTTATATTAATGATAGTGCTAAAACAATGAATACAGAAAAAGGTTCTTCAAAACACTCCGCGAACAATATGATAGAGAAATAAGGATTTTCACTTTCATATCGTCAAAAGAAAAAAGATATATTTCTTGTTTTTATAGCTGATTTCACCGATTATCAAGGCTAAATATTCTTCATATATTATGGAAGAATATGCAAAACAATTCATCCAAATAACAGTTTATTAATATATAAACAGGTATAATTTCAAATTATAACTAAATGTGGCCGTATATAAAGCGATTATAAGTTTGAAGAAAATAAATAGATATTAGATATACTTTTTAGCAAAATATAAAGCAAAAAGTCATATCTTTGCATCGTAATAAAACAAAAGGTTACAACAATCAACAAATATAAATCAAAATGACAACAAAGATTAAGTTCACAAAAATGCATGGAGCGGGAAATGACTACATATATGTAGACACAAGCCAATATCCGATAGCCGACCCTGCAAAGAAGGCAATCGAATGGAGCAAGTTTCATACAGGAATCGGAAGTGATGGACTTATATTGATTGGTGTCTCTGATAAAGCGGATTTCAGCATGCGCATTTTCAATGCGGACGGTTCGGAAGCTATGATGTGCGGTAACGGAAGCCGTTGTGTAGGCAAATATGTATATGAATACGGCTTGACTGACAAAACAGAAATTACGCTGGATACACAATCAGGAATAAAAATCCTGAAACTGCATGTAGAGGGAAAAACAGTTAGTGCAGTCACCGTAGACATGGGTAGCCCGTTGGAAACAGAAGAGATTCAGTGGGGAGGAAAGTATCCTTTCCGGTCGACCAAAGTATCAATGGGTAATCCGCATCTCGTCACATTTGTTGAGGACATCACCCAGATTAATTTACCGGAAATCGGTCCTGAACTGGAGAATCATCCTCTTTTTCCCGACAGAACCAATGTGGAGTTTGCACAGATTGTCAGCAAAGACACCATACGGATGAGGGTGTGGGAAAGAGGATCGGGAATCACTCAAGCTTGCGGGACAGGTGCTTGCGCCACAGCAGTAGCCGCCTTCATCAACGGACTTACAGGAAGAAAAAGCGATGTAATCATGGATGGAGGGACAGTCACCATTGAATGGGATGAAATCTCCGGGCATATATTAATGACCGGACCGGCAACCAAAGTTTTCGATGGGGAGATTGAGGATAAGTATTAAAAAAGTATTAAGTATCAGGTATTGAGTATTAGATTTTGCAGAACTTAAAACAATAACAAGATGGCATTAGTAAACGAACATTTTTTGAAGTTACCGGGAAGCTATTTATTCTCGGACATAGCGAAAAAGGTAAATACCTTCAAGATAACACATCCTAAACAGGATATTATCCGGTTGGGTATCGGTGATGTCACCCAACCGCTTCCGAAAGCGTGTATCGAAGCCATGCACAAAGCGGTAGAAGAGCTGGCCAGCAAGGATACATTCCGCGGATATGGTCCTGAACAGGGATATGATTTTCTGATTGAAGCAA
>OGEC01000857.1_pt1 | contig 19085 bp, 18 predicted proteins | sample 1570551 | NCBI WGS metagenome assembly OGEC01 (sample SAMEA2582127, study PRJEB24529) | metagenome | biome: Human gut stool | place: China | collected 2011 | reverse complement strand
TTCAGGTGTTAGTGTCCTTACGGACGTGGGGGTTCAAGTCCCCCCCCTCGCACCAATTATCTTTACTTCCTTTCTTGTTTCTTCCTTGATTTTTCATCCCTGATTCAAATTCATTATCATCAGCATGATGCCAGCAATAAGCGCCAGGCACGATGGTAGCAAAACGTAATGCCGTAACTGTTTGTGATACAGCATCACCGGCGTCAATACTAATCCCATCAGAATGACAATCCGCCACTGATCCGGCGATAAATCCGCATACATCAGCCCTGCAATCAGCAATCCTGGCAGCAACACTCCCCAGCCACTGCCCAGCGTACGTTGCAACATGGTTTCATCTCTTTCATTGATAATGATAACCAATATCATATGATAATTTTTATCATTTGCAAGCCAGGGAAATCCCTTGCTATCGGGTAAACCTATCGCTATGATTAGCAATCATTATCATTTAGATTACTATCACGATTATGGCCTATCGTTCCGCACCGCTCTATGAAGATATCATCTGGCGAACGCATCTCCAGCCGCAGGATGCTGGGCTTGCACAAGCCGTACGTGCGACGATCGCCGAACATCGTGAACATTTGCTGGAGTTTATCCGCCTGGATGAACCCGCTCCGCTTAACGCCATGACGCTGGCGCAATGGTCATCACCGAATGCGCTAAGTTCTCTACTGGCGGTCTATTCCGATCATATCTATCGCAACCAACCAACGATGATCCGCGAGAACAAACCGCTGATCTAACTATGGGCACAATGGTATATCGGCCTGATGGTGCCACCATTAATGCTGGCGCTACTGACGCAGGAAAAAGCATTAGATGTGTCGCCGGAACATTTCCATGCTGAGTTTCACGAAACCGGCCGTGCCGCCTGTTTCTGGGTCGATGTGTGTGAAGATAAAAACGCAACACTACATTCGCCGCAGCAGCGAATGGAAACGTTAATCAGCCAGGCGCTGGTTCCGGTTGTGCAGGCACTAGAAGCGACCGGAGAGATCAACGGCAAACTTATCTGGAGTAATACCGGTTATTTGATCAACTGGTATCTGACTGAGATGAAACAGCTGCTCGGCGAGGCGACGGTTGAATCGCTGCGCCATGCCCTCTTTTTTGAGAAAACGCTCACGAACGGTGAAGATAATCCACTCTGGCGTACCGTGGTGCTACGCGACGGCCTGCTGGTGCGCCGCACTTGCTGCCAGCGTTATCGCTTACCGGATGTGCAGCAATGTGGCGATTGTACGCTGAAATGAAAGCACTGCCGGGGAAGTAAACCCGGCATCATGTGGATTAATAGGGATGCAACACATTACTTGTTTCACAATGCCGCATACATAACAGAATATCTGCGGCCTCCAACAACCCTGCATCAGAACTGACGCCCAGTTTCGACATCACATTAAATTTATGCGCGCGGATCGTTTTGATATTACGTTTAAGCTGCTCGGCAATTTGTGTCATTGAGTAGCCACGCGACATAAAGCGCAATATTTCTCTCTCCGTCGGACTTAGCGTCCGGCTTTGGTTAATGTACCACTGATTGTTCAGTCGGTCGGTCGCCTGACGTACACCATTTAATGACAAAAAGAGTTCCTGATGAAAAATCTCCAGCGTTGACGCTTTACTTAATACACCGTCCAGCGGTGATGGCGACAATGAACCAATCAGCCGAGCTTCAATATCATCATCCGCAATAACTAAACGCCGGGTACGCGGAAACTTAATCGCCAGTTCAGTCAGGCAAGATAATCCCTCTCTGCGCTCACTTCTCATGGCAGAAAAAGAAAAAATGACCGCCGCAAACGAGATCCGCGACATGGCATCCTGAAATGACTCCTGACTGGTATAGGTATGGAGCTTATAAGGGTTACCCGCAAACTTTCTGAATAAACTCTCAATACCGATACTGCTCATGACGCATTTTTCTATGAGTGCGACATTTCTCTTCTTAATTCGGCTGTGTTCCATTCTGCGGCATCTCCATAAACAGAAGGCAAGTTAAGTTCTCTTGCACCCTGCGCGCTATTTATCCATGCATACATTTCAGCGTTGCTGTGAATTGCCAGTCGACGCATCGCACTGTTTTTTTGGGCGCTGATAGTTTTATTACTTTTCTTAAGCAACGAAGCTATCTGGTTGATGCCCCATCCTTTACCTAATAGCCGCAGTACCTTGCGCTCTGAAAGAGTAAGAATGACGGAGCGATAGCTAAAATCATGAGTTTCAGTCATTGCCGGAGAGGTCAGCATGGCGCTGATACGCTCTGCGTGCGTATTGCCGGAACGTACGGTCTTGACCAGATTCTCAATGGGTTCAACATCAGACAATAACGTCGCCGTAGGGCACATGAGCAATTCTACTGCCTGGGAATACCAGGAGCGTGACACCATGAAAACCCAGTGAATTTCCCGATATTGTGAGATTAAAGAATAATAATGTTCACAAACAGAACGTGGATCTTCACTTTCACCGGCTAAATCAGCAATGACTAATCCGGAACGACGTAATTGTAATAAGGTAAGGTCCTCCGCAGAGGCGCTGGATATTATTTCATATTCAGGGAAGTGAGTCCTCATGACCTCTTTTAACCCTGCTTGCATAACAGGTATTTTACTGATAACAATTCCATTTTTGCAGCATCCTGGCAACATATTTCCTCCACATCCACTGTCTAAAAATCATGATGGTTTATTCAGGATATTCATTCCTTAAATGTTTCCAGCAAATTAATAGATTAAGCGAATAAATTATCCTTAGCATTCACTTTCATATCAGCATACTCCTGCTGCACAACAACTCCACTGCATGTGTCAGAAGGTTAGCATCAAATGATAATCTGGTGAAATAGCCTGGAGACATTTAAAATATCTACATTAAGTTGTTAGAAATACTTAATGAAAAACAGAAATATCATTCATTTAATTTATAATTCAATGATACCTCTTCCCGCAAAATGCAAAATCACACAACCAATATTTATTCAATAAAATCTGATTGTTTTAACTTGTTGGCATTAAAAAACGCGCCCAGTTATCTATTATCCTGATTCGTAAAGGCCAAACAATAAATTCATTATGGTGATAATATTCATGTGATAATTTGTTTGCGGCGAGAGATAATTCGCTTTTTATCACCGAGCTTCTCCCGATAACCAGGATTAATCAGCGCAATTTTGATCTTAACCTACCGCAAAACAACCGTGCTTCATGATACAAATGAATTCTCATTATCTGAACAATACGCAGCACGTCTATGACAAAGGGCGAGTTATGCAAACTGAGCAACAGCGAGCCGTAACACGGCTTTGTATCCAGTGTGGATTATTTCTTTTGCAACATGGTGCGGAAAGCGCGTTGGTTGATGAGCTTTCCTCACGACTGGGTCGGGCGCTGGGAATGGACAGCGTCGAAAGTTCTATCTCTTCGAACGCCATAGTGCTGACAACCATTAAAGATGGGCAATGCCTGACATCGACACGTAAAAATCACGATCGCGGCATTAATATGCATGTGGTGACTGAAGTCCAGCACATTGTGATTCTGGCGGAGCACCATCTGCTGGATTACAAAGGCGTAGAGAAACGATTTAGCCAAATTCAGCCATTACGTTACCCAAGATGGCTGGTAGCCTTAATGGTTGGCCTTTCTTGCGCCTGTTTCTGTAAACTCAATAACGGTGGCTGGGATGGTGCCGTCATCACCTTCTTTGCCAGTACGGCCGCGATGTATATCCGCCAGCTACTGGCACAACGTCATCTTCATCCACAGATCAACTTTTGCCTCACCGCTTTCGCCGCCACCACTATTTCCGGTTTGCTTTTGCAACTTCCCACCTTCAGCAATACACCCACCATTGCAATGGCCGCCAGCGTTCTGCTGCTGGTGCCGGGCTTTCCGTTGATTAATGCCGTCGCCGATATGTTTAAAGGCCACATCAATACCGGACTGGCACGCTGGGCGATCGCCAGTCTGCTGACACTGGCTACCTGCGTCGGCGTGGTGATGGCACTGACGATTTGGGGGCTACGCGGATGGGTGTGATCGAGTTTCTGTTTGCATTGGCGCAGGATATGATCCTCGCCGCCATTCCAGCGGTCGGCTTTGCGATGGTGTTCAACGTTCCCGTTCGGGCATTACGCTGGTGTGCGCTGCTTGGCGCGATTGGTCATGGTTCCCGAATGATCTTAATGACCAGCGGGCTGAATATTGAGTGGTCAACCTTTATGGCTTCTATGCTGGTCGGCACCATTGGTATTCAATGGTCGCGCTGGTATCTGGCGCATCCGAAAGTGTTTACCGTGGCGGCTGTTATCCCTATGTTTCCTGGCATATCAGCTTATACTGCAATGATTTCGGCGGTAAAAATCAGTCAGCTAGGCTACAGCGAACCGTTGATGATTACCCTGTTAACCAACTTTCTTACAGCTTCATCAATTGTTGGTGCGTTATCCATCGGTCTTTCCATTCCTGGATTATGGTTGTACCGCAAGCGCCCTCGCGTATAAAATTGCCTCACTTAAAGCACGCGGATGAGAGACAGCCTCCTCTCCTCCGTGTGTTACTATAAAAGTTATCTCCCTTCTCGTTCATCGTTCCATATTTGAGAAACAGTATGTCTTCCAGAGTTTTGACCCCGGACGTCGTTGGTATTGACGCCCTGGTACAGGATCACCAAACCGTTCTGGCAAAAGCTGAAGGCGGTGTGGTTGCCGTATTTGCTAACAATGCCCCGGCGTTTTATGCCGTCACGCCTGCACGCCTGGCTGAACTGCTGGCGCTGGAAGAAAAGCTGGCGCGTCCGGGAAGCGATGTCGCTCTGGACGATCAACTCTATCAGGAACCGCAAGCCGCTCCCGTTGCTGTACCCATGGGGAAATTCGCCATGTATCCGGACTGGCAACCCGATGCCGACTTTATCCGCCTGGCGGCGCTATGGGGCGTGGCACTAAGAGAGCCGGTGACCACCGAAGAACTGGCCTCATTCATTGCCTACTGGCAGGCGGAAGGTAAAGTCTTTCACCATGTACAGTGGCAACAAAAACTGGCGCGCAGCCTGCAAATCGGTCGTGCCAGCAACGGCGGACTGCCGAAACGAGATGTGAATACGGTCAGTGAACCTGACAGCCAAATTCCACCAGGATTCAGAGGGTAACGATGAAAAACGTTGGCGACCTGATGCAACGCCTGCAAAAGATGATGCCTGCCCATATCAAACCCGCATTCAAAACGGGTGAAGAACTACTGGCCTGGCAAAAAGAACAAGGAGCGATCCGCTCCGCCGCTCTCGAACGTGAAAATCGGGCGATGAAAATGCAGCGCACCTTTAACCGCTCCGGTATTCGTCCACTGCATCAGAACTGCTCCTTTGAGAACTATCGCGTTGAGTGTGAAGGGCAGATGAATGCGTTAAGCAAAGCGCGCCAGTATGTCGAAGAGTTTGACGGCAACATCGCCAGCTTCATCTTTTCTGGTAAGCCAGGAACCGGCAAAAACCATCTGGCGGCGGCAATCTGCAACGAGCTGCTGCTACGCGGTAAATCCGTATTGATCATCACCGTGGCCGATATTATGTCGGCGATGAAAGATACCTTCAGGAATAGCGGTACCAGCGAAGAACAACTGCTTAACGATCTGAGCAACGTTGATCTGCTGGTGATCGATGAGATCGGCGTGCAGACCGAATCGAAATACGAAAAAGTGATCATCAACCAGATCGTCGATCGCCGCTCTTCTTCCAAACGCCCAACCGGGATGCTGACCAACAGTAATATGGAAGAGATGACCAAGTTGCTGGGCGAACGCGTGATGGACCGTATGCGCCTGGGTAACAGTTTGTGGGTGATCTTCAACTGGGATAGCTACCGTAGCCGTGTAACAGGTAAAGAGTATTAATCCCCGTTTCTGGCGGTATACTGCTACACAATTCCACCTTGAGTAATGATGATGAAAACTGTTAAACATCTTCTGTGCTGTGCCATTGCCGCCAGCGCATTAATTTCCACCGGGGTGCATGCTGCGTCCTGGAAAGATGCGCTCTCCAGCGCCGCCAGCGAACTTGGCAACCAAAACAGCACGACACAGGAAGGCGGTTGGTCGCTCGCGTCATTAACTAACTTGCTTAGCAGCGGGAACCAGGGCTTAAGCGCAGATAACATGAACAACGCCGCAGGCATTCTGCAATACTGCGCGAAGCAAAAGCTGGCTTCGGTAACCGATGCCGAAAACATCAAGAACCAGGTGCTGGAAAAGCTGGGCCTGAACAGTGAAGAGCAAAAAGAAGACACCAACTATCTGGATGGCATTCAGGGTTTGCTGAAAACCAAAGATGGTCAGCAACTCAATCTGGATAACATCGGAACGACTCCGCTGGCAGAAAAGGTGAAAACCAAAGCCTGCGATCTGGTGTTAAAGCAGGGGCTGAACTTCATTTCCTGAACCGCGAAACGCCGCGTTTTAGCTGTTACCCGGCTGACGCGGCTCTCTCCTGCCCTTTTCCCTGCTCCTGGACGGTTTTCCCCCTGTTACACGGGAAGCGACCGCGATCAAAAAAGTCTGTTTATAAACTAATTCCTAACAACATCGCATTTTTTTGACACTAGAATTGCAGCAATATGGCGACGCCATTACATTGTGCTTCTCAAAAAGCTTAAACGTTGGCTAAACGGCCCGGTTTAGTGAGGATCGCCCGTTGTCAGAACTACTCTCTTTCGCCCTTTTTCTCGCCTCTGTGCTGATTTACGCATGGAAAGCGGGACGTAACACCTGGTGGTTTGCAGCCACATTAACAGTGCTGGGGCTATTTGTCGTTTTAAATATCACCCTGTTTGCCAGCGACTATTTTACTGGCGATGGTATTAACGACGCGGTTCTCTATACCTTAACCAACAGCCTGACCGGTGCTGGCGTCAGCAAATACATCCTGCCGGGTATCGGCATTGTGCTGGGGCTGACAGCGGTGTTCGGTGCGCTGGGCTGGATCCTGCGCCGTCGTCGCCATCATCCGCACCATTTTGGTTACAGCCTGCTGGCGCTCTTACTGGCGCTGGGTTCGGTGGACGCCAGCCCGGCATTTCGTCAGATAACGGAACTGGTGAAATCCCAGTCACGCGATGGCGACCCGGACTTTGCGGCTTATTATAAAGAGCCGTCGAAAACTATCCCTGACCCGAAACTCAACCTGGTTTATATCTATGGCGAAAGTCTCGAGCGAACCTATTTTGATAACGAGGCTTTCCCGGATCTCACGCCTGAACTGGGCGCGTTGAAAAATGAAGGCCTGGATTTCAGCCACACGCAGCAGCTGCCAGGAACGGATTACACGATTGCGGGCATGGTGGCTTCTCAGTGCGGCATACCGCTGTTTGCCCCCTTTGAAGGCAACGCCTCCGCCTCTGTCTCCAGCTTCTTCCCGCAGAACATCTGTCTGGGCGATATCCTGAAAAACTCGGGTTATCAGAACTATTTCGTGCAGGGCGCAAATCTGCGTTTTGCCGGTAAAGATGTGTTCCTGAAATCGCACGGCTTCGACCACTTATACGGCTCAGAAGAGCTGAAAAGCGTGGTAGCCGACCCGCACTATCGCAACGACTGGGGATTCTACGACGATACCGTTCTCGATGAAGCGTGGAAAAAGTTTGAAGAGCTTTCCCGCTCAGGTCAGCGATTCTCACTGTTTACCCTGACAGTCGATACCCATCACCCGGATGGTTTTATTTCTCGTACCTGTAACCGCAAAAAATATGATTTTGACGGTAAACCGAATCAGTCATTCAGCGCGGTAAGTTGCAGCCAGGAGAATATCGCGACGTTTATCAACAAAATCAAAGCGTCACCGTGGTTTAAAGATACTGTCATCGTCGTCTCTTCTGACCATTTAGCGATGAACAACACGGCGTGGAAATACCTCAATAAGCAGGATCGCAATAACCTGTTTTTTGTCATTCGTGGCGACAAGCCGCAGCAAGAGACGCTGGCAGTGAAGCGTAACACGATGGATAACGGCGCGACGGTGCTGGACATTCTCGGTGGCGATAACTATCTCGGACTTGGTCGTAGCAGTTTATCCGGGCAGTCGATGTCGGAAATCTTCCTCAATATCAAAGAGAAAACATTGGCGTGGAAGCCAGATATCATCCGCCTGTGGAAATTCCCTAAAGAGATGAAAGAGTTCACCATCGACCAGCAGAAAAACATGATTGCCTTCTCGGGTAGCCATTTCCGTTTGCCGCTGCTGTTGCGGGTTTCAGACAAACGCGTGGAACCGCTGCCGGAAAGCGAATACTCAGCACCGCTGCGTTTCCAGCTGGCCGATTTCGCTCCACGCGACAATTTCGTCTGGGTTGACCGTTGCTATAAGATGGCACAACTCTGGGCTCCGGAACTGGCACTTTCCACCGACTGGTGTGTCTCGCAGGGGCAGCTTGGCGGTCAGCAAATTGTCCAGCATGTTGACAAAACAACATGGAAGAGCAAGACGGCATTTAAAGATACGGTCATCGACATGGCGCGTTACAAAGGCAATGTCGATACGCTGAAGATTGTTGATAACGATATTCGCTACAAAGCCGACAGTTTCATCTTTAACGTCGCCGGTGCGCCAGAAGAGGTGAAACAGTTTAGCGGGATTTCCCGTCCGGAGTCGTGGGGCCGCTGGTCCAACGCGCAGCTGGGCGATGAAGTAAAAATCGAGTACAAGCATCCGCTGCCGAAGAAATTTGACCTGGTGATTACCGCCAAAGCATACGGCAATAACGCCAGCCGTCCTATTCCGGTACGCGTAGGCAATGAAGAACAAACTCTTGTGCTGGGCAATGAAGTGACCACCACCACACTGCATTTCGATAACCCAACCGATGCCGACACACTGGTAATTGTGCCGCCGGAACCTGTCTCAACCAACGAAGGGAATATCCTCGGACACTCGCCGCGTAAGCTCGGGATCGGCATGGTGGAAATTAAAGTTGTGGAACGTGAAGGGTAATTCCTGACTGATGTGTAGGTCGCATAAGGTGCGACCTACACACCTTCTCCGGCCTACAAAACATCATTGAGAAACAGAAAAAAAACAGCGCCCAACACTTCCCCGGACGCTGCATGGCAACTTTAATAATCTCGCCTTATCAGAAAGTAATTACGCCCTTAATCAACTCACGATTGTTAATCACATCGCGCTCGTAGGTTTCTGCCAGCGTGGCGAACGGATAGCGATGGGTTAACATCATGTCGGCAGTGATTTTCCCTTCCGCCATAAGTCGACCGACTTTAGCGAAATCTTCCGGCGTGGCGTTGCGGCTGCCCATCATCGTCGTTTCTTTTTTATGGAATTCCGGATCGGAGAACTGCAACTCACCTTTAAACAGGCCGACAAATACCACCGTGCCGCCGTGACGAATCAGATTCACGGTGTTATTCATCGCATGTTGATTACCTGTCGCGTCGATCACTTTCTGCGCCAGCGAACCACCAAACTGCGCCCGCAGCTGCGCGTCAAAATCTTCGGCTGACGGGTCCAGCACGGGCAACTCCAGACGCGTTGCCACATGTTCACGGCGCGCCGGACTGGTATCCGCCACCACCACCTGTGCGCCATCGGCTTTAGCGATTGCCGCCGCGCCCAGACCGATTGGCCCCGCTCCGACCACCAGCACCTGCTCGCCGGGAGCAATGGCTGCGCGACGCACCGCATGAGCGCTAATAGCGAAAGGTTCAATCAATGCGGCCGCCTGCGGGTCAATACCGTCTGCGGGCAAAATGTTCGCCACCGGCACGCTCAAATACTCACTAAAACCGCCATCCTGATGCACGCCAATGACTGAAATTTTTTCACAGCAATTGGTACGCCCGCTTTTACACGCCGGGCATTGCTGACAGGCAACATAAGGGATCACAGCAACTTGCTGACCATTTTTAAGATCAGCAATATTTTTACCCAGCCCAACAACCTCCCCACATATTTCATGGCCTAAAACCCGTGGATAATTAAAAAATGGTTGATTTCCACCCCAGGCATGAATATCGGTACCGCAAATCCCGACAGACTTAATTTTTATTAATGCTTCATTGTCACCCGGAATAGGAATCTCGCGTTGTTTCCAGACTAATTCTTTCGGCTGCTGGCAAATTAAAACATTCATCGTAGACATGATTCGGCTCTCCATTTTTTGTTGCCTTAGATATCAATGAAAATGAAAAATGGCAGCGGAACGGAAAATCTGTTTTGTGAAAACACGCGCATAAAAATGTTTTAAATCGGGTTTTAATGGACTCACAAGGAGGAAAATATGAGTCGTTCACAAAATTTACGCCACAATGTGATTAACCAGGTCATTGATGATATGGCGCGGGGTCATATCCCTTCCCCACTTCCATCGCAAAGTGCGCTGGCGGAAATGTACAACATCAGCCGCACTACAGTGCGTCATATTCTCAGCCACTTACGCGAATGCGGCGTCTTAACGCAGGTTGGAAACGACTATGTTATTGCGCGTAAACCTGACCATGATGACGGTTTCGCCTGTACTACCGCTTCAATGAGTGAACAAAACAAAGTGTTTGAGCAGGCTTTTTTCACGATGATAAACCAGCGCCAGTTACGCCCAGGGGAAACTTTTTCTGAACTGCAACTGGCTCGGGCCGCGGGTGTCAGCCCGGTGGTTGTAAGAGAATATCTTTTAAAATTCGGCCGTTATAATCTTATTCAAAGCGAAAAGCGCGGCCAGTGGAGCATGAAGCAATTCGATCAATCCTACGCCGAGCAGCTGTTTGAGCTACGCGAAATGCTCGAAACACATTCACTTCAGCACTTTCTCAACCTGCCTGATCATGATCCCCGCTGGCTGCAGGCGAAAACCATGCTCGAACGTCACAGGCTACTGCGTGACAACATCGGCAATAGCTTTCGCATGTTCTCGCAACTTGACAGAGATTTTCACTCCTTACTGCTTTCAGCTGCCGACAATATCTTTTTTGAACAATCGCTTGAGATCATATCAGTCATCTTTCATTTTCACTATCAATGGGACGAAAGCGATCTTAAACAGCGCAATATCATTGCCGTCGATGAGCATATGACCATTCTCAGCGCTCTGATTTGCCGCAGTGACCTTGATGCCACCCTTGCGCTCCGTAACCATTTGAATTCAGCTAAACAATCAATGATTCGATCCATTAATGAGAACATGCGTTATGCTCATTAAGTACGGATTAAAAACAGCAAACTATTAGCGGGTGCACGGTTTTATCAAAAGATAAATACCGGAAAATTCCCGCTTACCTATGCTCACAATCAGTCGACTAAAAATGTTTTTTTGTGAGCGGTAGTAAAGTCCTAAAACTTTAACCTGCCGTTAATGTCAACCTTGCGTAATGCACAATTACGTAAACAATTAAAATTATAAATACAGGAGTCCGGCGTGGAAAAAGAAAATATCACCCTCGATCCGCGTTCTTCATTTACTCCATCTTCGTCGGCAGATATTCCCGTGCCACCAGATGGATTAGTTCAACGCAGTACCCGAATTAAACGCATTCAAACCACCGCCATGTTGTTATTATTTTTTGCGGCGGTAATCAATTATCTCGACCGCAGTTCGCTGTCGGTAGCAAATTTAACGATTCGTGAAGAATTGGGATTAAGTGCCACCGAAATCGGCGCTTTGCTCTCCGTGTTTTCACTCGCTTACGGGATTGCGCAACTTCCTTGCGGCCCACTATTGGATCGTAAAGGCCCGCGCCTGATGTTGGGACTGGGGATGTTCTTCTGGTCACTGTTCCAGGCAATGTCTGGCATGGTGCACAGCTTTACGCAGTTCGTGTTGGTGCGTATCGGTATGGGAATTGGTGAAGCGCCGATGAACCCATGCGGTGTAAAAGTCATTAACGACTGGTTCAACATCAAAGAGCGCGGACGCCCGATGGGCTTCTTCAACGCAGCTTCTACCATTGGCGTTGCCGTAAGCCCACCGATTCTGGCGGCGATGATGCTGGTGATGGGCTGGCGCGGGATGTTTATTACCATTGGTGTACTGGGGATTTTTCTCGCCATCGGCTGGTATATGCTCTATCGCAACCGCGAGCACGTAGAACTGACTGCCGTTGAACAAGCTTATCTCAATGCAGGTAGCGTCAATGCCCGCCGAGATCCGCTCAGTTTTGCCGAATGGCGCAGCTTGTTCCGTAACCGCACAATGTGGGGAATGATGCTCGGATTCAGTGGCATCAACTACACTGCGTGGCTGTATCTGGCCTGGCTTCCTGGTTACCTGCAAACAGCCTATAACCTGGATTTAAAAAGCACAGGGTTGATGGCGGCTATCCCTTTCCTGTTTGGGGCTGCCGGGATGCTGGTCAACGGTTACGTTACTGACTGGCTGGTCAAAGGGGGAATGGCTCCGATTAAAAGCCGTAAGATCTGCATTATTGCCGGGATGTTCTGTTCTGCCGCCTTTACGCTGGTCGTACCGCAAGCGACAACATCCATGACAGCGGTTCTGCTGATTGGTATGGCACTGTTCTGTATTCACTTTGCCGGAACATCCTGCTGGGGCTTGATCCACGTCGCAGTTGCTTCTCGCATGACTGCGTCGGTGGGCAGTATCCAGAACTTTGCCAGCTTCATCTGCGCCTCTTTTGCGCCGATCATTACTGGTTTTATTGTTGATACCACCCACTCATTCCGTCTGGCACTAATCATCTGCGGTTGCGTCACCGCAGCGGGGGCACTGGCGTACATCTTCCTGGTTCGTCAGCCGATCAACGACCCACGGAAAGATTAATCTCCCTATGCCCGATAACATTTTGCTTATCGGGCATTTTTATGGCGATTAAAACGTTTCCCAGTTCTCACCGCTATCTGCCACGGCCATTTTACGCGGCGCAGCTGGCATCACGGTTTTTACCACAGCCGATGTTTCACGCTGCTGTTGCTGCTGTTGCTGAATCCGGAACACTGCCACTGCTTCGGTCAGGCGACTGGCCTGCTCTTCCAGCGCGGCGGCGGCGGCGGCAGATTCTTCCACCAGCGCGGCGTTCTGTTGAGTTACCCGGTCCATCTCAGCAACCGCTAAGCCAACCTGATCGATACCACGGCTCTGCTCATCAGAAGCAGAAGCAATTTCGCCCATAATGTCCGTCACGCGGGTCACAGCACTGACAATCTCCGCCATTGTTTCCCCGGCGCTTTCGACCAGCGTAGAGCCAACATCCACTTTCCCCACCGAGTCTTCAATCAGGCTTTTAATTTCACGAGCCGCCTGGGCGCTACGCTGGGCCAGATTACGCACTTCTCCCGCAACCACCGCAAAACCACGTCCTTGCTCACCCGCACGCGCTGCTTCAACCGCCGCGTTCAAAGCCAGAATATTGGTCTGGAAGGCAATGCCGTCAATTACGCTGATAATATCGGCGATTTTCTGCGAACTGGTGGAGATATCACGCATAGTCTGCACCACGTTATCTACCACTTTGCCGCCGCGTTGCGCCGTTTCAGAAGCACTTAACGCCAGGTGGCTGGCCTGGCGCGCATTCTCGGCGTTCTGTTTCACCGTTGCGGTCAGTTGCTCCATGCTGGCTGCCGTCTCTTCCAGCGAAGCAGCCTGTTGCTCGGTGCGCGAAGAGAGATCGTTATTGCCGGTAGCGATTTCGCTGGCACCGCTATAGATGGCATTGGCCCCGTTGCGCACATCACCGACGGTACGCATCAGCTCTCCCTGCATATGGCGCAAACTCTCTGCCAGTTGCCCCATCTCATTAGAGCCATCCACCTCAATCGGTTTCACCAGATCGCCGCCTGCAATATGACGAATGCTGTCAATCAGGCGATTCATTGGCGCTACCAGCGAGGCTTTAATACCGAACCAGACGGCGAAGATGACCGCCAGTACGACGATCATCACGCCTACCAGAATCCACATCGCCTGGCTGTAGGAGGCATTGTTATCGCTGACGGCGATATCATGGAGCCGATCGTTTTGTTCCATGTAAGCCACATACTGCTTCTCGAAACCGTCCTGATATCCCTGAGTCGGCTGATCAAAGAACTCGTTGATTTTGCCTGCACCTAACAGTTGGATCAGCTCCGCCAGCGCATTGTGATAAATATCGTAATTACGTTTGATCTCTGCCGCTGCGGCGGTGCTCTGACGCGGGTCACGCGGCAACGCTTCGTAATCCGCCCAGTTTTTTTCCGCCTGTTTCAGCGAAATACTGGCACTCTGCATCAGCTCAGCAACGGTTGAACCGCTACCAATATTATTCTGATCCATCATGTAGCGGATACCCGCGCGGTTGAGGGTGTTACGCGTCTGCAACAACGCGACCCAGCTGCCATTCAGCGTGGATTGCTGCTGGCGAATGGTTTGTAAAACAGTGAAATTTTCTTTGTCATTCTTTAAGGCATTAAAGAACAGACCGCCTGATGTCAGTTGTAAAAGGCCAAAAACGGCCAAAACCAGCAGTAAGCTGGTCACAATTTTGATACGTTTTAACATGGTTTCTCTTTCCTGTGGACCGATGCAAGATTTTCGGCCTGGAAAGGAAAAACTTTATGAATATCCCGCGGAGATTACGCCGAGTAATTTTATTCACACTCTGAATTTAAAAAGCCATTATTTACATAAATTATTCACAATATAAATATGTGATATGAATCACATATTTATCGTCACTTAAACGACGCCTTTGCCGCTCAACCGCAAAACTGACCGCTTACATCCCTAAAATAACCACTCAGTTATTTACCTTACTTTACGCGCGCGTAACTCTGGCAACATCACTACAGGATAGCGGTCAATTTACCTCCTCAAACGCAACGCAAACCTAGAACGGCTTCGGCCAACTATTAATCAATACATGCCAGGTTTTACTATGGATACTAAAAAGATATTCAAGCACATACCCTGGGTGATTCTCGGAATCATCGGTGCATTCTGCCTCGCGGTAGTTGCATTACGTCGGGGGGAGCACGTCAGAGCCCTGTGGACCGTTGTCGACTCTGGATCGGTGTATCTGGTGGAGTATCGCTACTACAGTCTGTACATCGCCCAGAAGGTGATGAAACTCGACCCCACGCGCGCGACGCCTGCGGTTATTAACAACGACGGTCTGAACTACGTTCCGACCAACCGTTACGTGTTGTTTGGTCACCACTTCGCCGCTATCGCCGGTGCTGGTCCGCTGGTGGGTCCGGTTCTCGCCGCGCAGATGGGCTACCTGCCTGGCACGCTGTGGCTGCTGGCGGGGGTCGTGCTGGCCGGTGCGGTTCAGGACTTTATGGTGCTGTTTATCTCCTCTCGCCGTAATGGCGCATCTCTTGGTGAGATGATCAAAGAAGAGATGGGACCAGTACCGGGGACTATCGCGCTGTTTGGCTGTTTCTTAATCATGATCATCATCCTCGCCGTCCTGGCGCTGATTGTGGTTAAAGCCCTGGCCGAAAGTCCGTGGGGTGTCTTCACCGTTTGCTCAACCGTACCGATTGCGCTGTTTATGGGTATCTACATGCGCTTTATTCGTCCGGGGCGTGTGGGTGAAGTCTCTGTCATTGGTATCGTGCTGCTGGTTGCCTCTATCTACTTCGGTGGCGTGATTGCTCACGATCCGTACTGGGGTCCGGCACTGACCTTTAAAGACACCACCATTACCTTCGCGCTGATTGGCTATGCGTTTGTTTCCGCACTGCTGCCGGTGTGGCTGATCCTCGCACCGCGCGACTATCTGGCAACCTTCCTGAAAATCGGCGTTATCGTCGGCCTGGCGCTGGGTATCGTGGTGCTGAACCCGGAACTGAAAATGCCTGCCATGACCCAGTACATTGACGGTACTGGCCCGCTGTGGAAAGGCGCTCTGTTCCCGTTCCTGTTCATCACCATCGCCTGTGGTGCGGTATCTGGCTTCCACGCGCTGATCTCTTCCGGTACGACGCCAAAACTGCTGGCTAATGAAACCGACGCGCGTTTCATCGGCTACGGCGCAATGCTGATGGAGTCCTTCGTGGCGATTATGGCGCTGGTTGCTGCGTCCATCATCGAACCGGGTCTTTACTTCGCGATGAACACCCCGCCTGCTGGCCTTGGCATCACCATGCCTAACCTGCATGAAATGGGTGGCGAGAACGCGCCGATCATCATGGCGCAGCTGAAAGACGTTACCGCACACGCGGCAGCGACCGTCAGCTCCTGGGGCTTCGTGATTTCGCCAGAGCAGATCCTGCAAACCGCGAAAGACATTGGTGAGCCTTCTGTCCTGAACCGTGCAGGTGGTGCGCCGACGCTGGCGGTAGGTATCGCTCACGTGTTCCACAAAGTGCTGCCGATGGCTGACATGGGCTTCTGGTATCACTTCGGTATTCTGTTCGAAGCACTGTTCATCCTGACCGCGCTGGATGCGGGTACCCGTTCTGGCCGCTTTATGCTGCAAGACCTGCTGGGTAACTTCATCCCGTTCCTGAAAAAAACCGACTCTCTGGTTGCCGGTATCATCGGTACTGCGGGCTGTGTGGGTCTGTGGGGCTACCTGCTGTATCAGGGCGTGGTCGATCCGCTGGGCGGCGTTAAGAGCCTGTGGCCGCTGTTCGGTATTTCCAACCAGATGCTGGCAGCCGTAGCGCTGGTACTGGGCACCGTTGTGCTGATTAAGATGAAGCGCACCCAATACATCTGGGTAACTGTTGTTCCGGCTGTATGGCTGCTTATCTGCACCACCTGGGCGCTGGGCCTGAAACTGTTCAGCACCAACCCGCAGATGGAAGGCTTCTTCTACATGGCAAGCCAGTACAAAGAGAAGATTGCTAACGGTACTGACCTGACGGCGCAGCAGATTGCCAACATGAACCACATCGTTGTGAACAACTACACCAACGCAGGTCTGAGTATTCTGTTCCTGATTGTGGTGTACAGCATCATCTTCTACGGTTTCAAAACCTGGCTTGCGGTGCGTAACAGCGACAAACGTACTGACAAAGAAACACCGTACGTTCCAATCCCGGAAGGCGGCGTGAAGATCTCTTCGCACCACTAACCGTGTTTAGCCCCGCTTCGGCGGGGCTTTGTTCTTATCAGAGTGAACTATGTTTGGTAACTTAGGACAGGCAAAAAAATATCTCGGCCAGGCGGCGAAGATGTTGATTGGCATTCCAGACTACGACAACTACGTCGAGCATATGAAGACCAACCATCCCGACAAGCCGTACATGAGCTATGAAGAATTCTTCCGCGAACGCCAGAACGCACGCTACGGCGGCGATGGTAAAGGCGGTATGCGCTGTTGTTAATGGAGAGAGCATGAACCCGATTGCAGTTACCCTACTCACCGGTTTTTTAGGCGCGGGCAAAACCACCCTGCTGCGCCATATTCTTAACGAACAACACGGCTACAAGATTGCCGTGATTGAAAACGAATTCGGCGAAGTCTCCGTTGATGATCAACTGATTGGCGACCGCGCCACGCAGATCAAAACGCTGACCAACGGCTGCATCTGCTGTTCGCGCTCCAACGAGCTGGAAGACGCACTACTCGACCTGCTGGATAATCTCGACAAGGGCAATATTCAGTTCGACCGTCTGGTCATTGAATGCACCGGCATGGCCGATCCCGGCCCGATTATTCAGACCTTTTTCTCCCATGAGATTTTATGCCAGCGCTACCTGCTGGACGGCGTGATTGCGCTGGTGGATGCGGTACATGCCGATGAGCAGATGAACCAGTTCACCATCGCCCAGTCCCAGGTTGGCTACGCCGACCGTATTCTGCTGACGAAAACCGACGTCGCAGGCGAAGCAGAGAAACTGCGTGAACGCCTGGCGCGCATCAACGCCCGCGCACCGGTCTACACCGTTACCCACGGCGATATCGACCTGGGCCTTCTGTTCAACACCAACGGTTTTATGCTGGAAGAAAACGTCGTCAGCACCAAACCGCGTTTCCACTTTATCGCGGACAAACAAAACGATATTTCGTCGATTGTGGTGGAACTGGATTACCCGGTAGATATCAGCGAAGTTTCCCGGGTGATGGAAAACCTGCTGCTGGAGTCGGCGGATAAACTACTGCGTTACAAAGGGATGCTATGGATTGACGGCGAACCTAACCGCCTGCTATTCCAGGGCGTCCAACGCCTCTACAGCGCCGACTGGGACCGCCCGTGGGGCGATGAAAAACCGCATAGCACGATGGTGTTTATCGGGATTCAGTTGCCGGAGGAAGAGATTCGGGCAGCGTTTGCGGGGTTGAGGAAGTAATTTTGGATGATGGCCGCCATGTGGCGGCCTGAATTATTTTTTGTTCTGATCGCGCAGCATCGCTTCACGTAAAATTGCGTTCAGGCGAGTTTGATAGCCTTTACCTGGTCGCTTCAACCATTCCATCACATCAGCATCAATACGCACCGAAGCCTGAGTTTTCAATGGCCGATAAAACTTACCGCGTTCGGCGTTAGACCATTGCTCATCGCTGGAAGGTGGGATATCACTGTAATCAATATCTTCGTCGGATTTATTCGCCAGCGCCTTCAGTTCGGCCTCATGCTGCACATCGAGTGTAGAGGAGGTCCCTCGTTTATGTTTAACCATGCTCATAGCGATTCCTCTCTTTACGATCTGCTTTTCGTGCACTGATGATTCGAATAATTTCATTTCCGCTTTCGAAACGGATGGTATGCGCAACCAGAATAACCACGATGCCGTAAACCAGGCCGATTGTCTGCCAGCGATACTCACCGTTTTCTATACGTTCTTGCTGTGACAAATGTTGTGGATCATCAAACAATAACACCGCATCTTCAAAGCGGATGCCATGTTTCACCCGATTACTTTTGGCCTTGTTTTCATCCCATTCAAACTCCATTGGCATAATTGCCATCCCTAATTGTATATACAAAAATGTATCTACAATTATTCTGCAATTATAGCGTTGATGTTGGAAATAGCATCACGTTTCGAATAATCAACCATGAAATTGACAATGAGTAAGTTGGACTTGATTCATCCAATAGAATTTCTCGCCTGACATGGCACACTAAACACCTCGCTGTCGGGTAATGACTCCAACTTACTGATAGTGTTTTATGTTCAGATAATGCCCGATGAC
>OGEC01000849.1_pt1 | contig 19321 bp, 20 predicted proteins | sample 1570551 | NCBI WGS metagenome assembly OGEC01 (sample SAMEA2582127, study PRJEB24529) | metagenome | biome: Human gut stool | place: China | collected 2011 | reverse complement strand
TAATGGATTATTACCGTATGAAAAATATCGAAGCCGATACTTCAATGCGCGAAAACATTGCCAAACCAACGACTGGTGGTACCACCAACCAGCCTTTGAGTAAATAGTCTACCAAACGCCGGAACCTGATTCCTATTCAGTTCATCTGCGTATCTTCTCTTTGACAAACTTGCAAAAGAAAAGAAAGATACCTCTTCCGAACTAAAATCCGGTTCCGGCGTTTCTATTTATATATACGACTTATTGTAAAACTAAAACCGTTCAATAACATGAAAAAGTACTTTCCATCCTCTGAACTGATTATCAACGAAGACGGCTCGGTATTCCATCTTCACGTAAAGCCCGAATGGCTGGCAGATAAAGTGATCCTTGTAGGAGATCCAGGACGTGTAGCACTCGTAGCTTCTCACTTTGAAAACAAAGAATGCGAAGTGGAAAGCCGCGAATTCAAAACAATCACGGGTACATATAAAGGTAAACGAATCACAGTGGTTTCTACCGGAATTGGTTGCGATAATATCGACATCGTTATGAACGAACTGGATGCGCTTGCCAACATCAACTTTGAGACACGGGAAGAAAAAGAAAAGTTCCGCCAACTGGAGTTAGTACGTATCGGTACGTGCGGCGGCTTGCAGCCAAATACTCCGGTAGGCACCTTCGTTTGTTCACAGAAATCTATCGGTTTCGACGGATTATTGAATTTTTATGCCGGACGTAATGCGGTATGCGATCTTCCTTTCGAACGTGCTTTCCTTAACCACATGGGCTGGTCGGGAAATATGTGTGCCCCTGCGCCTTATGTTATTGATGCCAGTGAAGAACTGATTGACCGGATTGCTAAAGAAGATATGGTACGTGGTGTAACGATTGCCGCAGGAGGCTTCTTTGGGCCACAAGGACGTGAGCTCCGTATTCCGTTAGCAGACCCGAAACAAAATGATAAGATTGAAACATTTGAATATAAAGGCTTTAAGATTACCAACTTCGAAATGGAAAGTTCGGCACTTGCAGGACTTAGCCGACTGATGGGACATAAGGCAATGACCGTCTGTATGGTAATAGCCAACCGACTGATCAAAGAGGCTAATACCGGATATAAGAATACAATCGATACACTGATTAAGACTGTACTCGACAGAATATAGGATAATATATCCATCATAACAAAATGGCTTGAATCATACTCTGTATTGTATGTTCCAAGCCATTTTTTCATTAATATCCAATCGTAAATCTCTCCTGATGATGCTTGGGATGTTCCAACTCATCGATCATTGCAGCCGCATAGTCTTCTACTGAAATATGGCTGTTACCCACGATATCCACAATCATATCATCTTTGCCCAAACGATAACGTCCGGTGCGTACTCCTGGTCTCATATCTGCTGCCGGAGAGAAAAATACCCAGTCAATCTCTTTCTCCTTCATCAGGAAATTCAAATAAAACTCTCCCAAGGCTTTAACTCCAGGCAGGATATTCTCAGGAACTTCACCCGAATCCATCAGTCGTAATCCCGGCGCAATAAATAGTGAGCCGGCACCACCTACCATCAGGAAGCGATTCACTCCCGCTTTCTTCACTCCATCAATGATAGTCAGATATACTTTGATGGTTTCGTCATATATATTAGGATTATTCCATCCCGGATTGAATGCACTGATAACGGCATCCGCTCCTTTGCAAACTTCGCATATTTCATCGAGCGAAGAGACATCCGCTTTCTTTACTTTCAGATGTTCGTTCTCTATCTTTATTTTTTCGGGATGACGAACTACAGCTGTCACTTCAAAGCCACGATTCAATGCCTCATTTAGCAGAGCGGAACCAACAAAGCCGCTAGCTCCGATGAGGACCATCTTTTTCACTTTCTCCATATTCCAACAAAAATTAGATTGTTATTATTAGTTTAATAACAATCTAACTTTCAGAATGTTGGTCTCCTTTTAGAAAATTAATTATCCGATATAGATTTCAATCGTTTCTTTCAGTTTCTCCAAAGAATATGGTTTGGAGAAAACTGCATTGCATCCAGCTTGAATACTATCCATCACAGGCATACGAATATCCATTAATATCAAGTCCGGTTTTTCCCGAATAAAGCTATTGATTGCTTCCTGTCCGTTACGCACCCACAGGATGATATACTCTTTCTTCAGTAAGATATTCAGCTGGGCAAAGTTCGATTCGATATCCTCCACAACCAAAATCTTTTTATGACGTACGGATTCAGAATCAATCTTAATAGAAAGACTCTGTTCGGCAACTTCTACCGAATACCGCAGAATCGTACCCGCGCCATCAGCACATCCGTTATAAAGAAATTCTCGTCAAAGATGAAAATAAATTCGGGTAAAGCTTCTACTATTTTACAGTTATGTTCTTCCAGCCAAATCACCTCACCATGTTCTCCGACACAACGAACCTGTATCTAATATGCTTTGGACTCCGAAGCAAGCATTTTAGCAAAAGCAGTCTGATAGGCATTTATATCTCCGGGGTATGCGAAATGGTAAAAGTCATTAATGCCTTTAAACCTCTTTCAAGCCTAACGTGCGGAAGTAATCGTCCGTAAAGCTACATTTTCCTGTCGGAATATCATATTCCCATAAAGCTATTTGGTGTGCGGCAAGTACATAAAGTTTCTTTTGTGAATTTTCCCGTATGATTTCATTATTCTCATTCGGTGAATATAAGTTTGTATCCGGCTCCATAGACTATCATTATATTTTGTATGTGCATTGTTTGAACGGCAGCAAATATAAACAAATAAAGCACAAGTTGTGTCTAATCTTATTTTTTTTACTTAGAAACAATTATCTTTGCATCATCCAAAAAGAAATATAATGAATCAAGATACTATCTGCGCTATTGCTACCGCTCAAGGAGGTGCCATCGGAAGCATCCGTGTTTCCGGTCCTGAAGCTATTTCCATTACAAGCCGCATCTTCCAACCAGCCAAAGCCGGCAAATTACTTAGTGAACAAAAGCCTTATACGCTGACATTCGGGCGTATTTATAATGGAGAAGAAATCATAGACGAAGTCCTTGTGAGTCTTTTCCGGGCTCCTCATTCCTATACGGGAGAGGATAGTACAGAAATCACGTGTCATGGTTCTTCCTATATTCTTCAGCAAGTAATGCAATTGTTGATTAAGAACGGTTGCCGTATGGCTCAGCCGGGAGAATATACCCAACGCGCGTTCCTCAACGGAAAGATGGACTTAAGTCAGGCGGAGGCTGTAGCCGATTTGATTGCATCTTCTTCCGCAGCCACTCATCGTTTGGCCATGAGTCAGATGCGGGGAGGTTTTAGCAAAGAGTTAACAGATCTACGCAACAAGTTGCTGAACTTCACTTCCATGATTGAACTGGAACTTGACTTCAGCGAAGAAGATGTGGAGTTTGCTGATCGTTCGGCATTGCGAAAACTCGCAGATGAAATAGAGCAGGTTATCTCCCGACTGGTTCATTCATTCAATGTAGGGAATGCCATTAAGAATGGTGTTCCGGTGGCTATTATCGGTGAAACGAATGCGGGGAAATCAACTTTACTGAATGTATTACTGAATGAGGATAAAGCAATTGTCAGTGATATTCATGGTACCACGCGTGATGTCATTGAAGATACTATTAATATAGGTGGCATCACTTTCCGATTCATTGATACTGCCGGAATCCGGGAAACAAATGATACCATTGAAAGCCTTGGTATTGAACGTACATTCCAGAAGTTGGATCAAGCGGAGATTGTACTTTGGATGGTTGATTCATCTGATGCATCTTCTCAGATAAAGCAATTATCAGAAAAGATCATTCCTCGTTGTGAAGAGAAGCAACTAATTGTTGTATTCAACAAAGCGGATTTGATTGAGGAAAAGCAGAAAGAAGAACTATCTGCTTTATTAAAGGACTTTCCTAAAGAATACACGAAGTCTATCTTCATATCGGCAAAAGAACGTAAACAGACCGACGAGTTACAAAAGATGCTTATTAACGCAGCACATCTGCCTACGGTAACACAGAATGATATTATTGTGACAAACGTAAGGCATTATGAAGCTTTAAGTAAAGCTTTAGATGCTATTCATCGAGTGCAGAATGGGCTTGACACGCATATATCCGGAGATTTTCTTTCGCAGGATATACGGGAGTGTATTTTCTTCATTTCGGATATTGCAGGGGAAGTGACGAATGATATGGTACTCCAGAATATTTTTCAGCATTTTTGCATCGGCAAGTAAGTGGTGATTACCAACGATTAGCATATATCATCAACGATTATCAAGGCGTTCATTTTGAGCGCCTTTCTTTTTAGCCTTATAAGCGATAGTTATCGTTTATAGGGCTTATTCAGCTCATTTTTGTACCGCATTTGTTGCTCGCTTGTTAAAGCCTTGTTTCTCACCAGCAAGGTAGTAGAGATTTGAGACACAGTGAGACGTGGTGAGACGCACTGAAACAAAATTGGAGAAATAAACGGAGAAAAGAATGAGCAGCAACATCGAAATCAAGAAGAAATGCAAATGGTGTGGGCAAATTTTCATAGCTCGCAAAACGACTACGAACTATTGTTCTCATAGGTGCAACAATGCAGCCTATAAAGAACGGATTAGGCAAGAGCGTATAGCGACTTATCAAAAAGAGTTCTCAATAAAGACGGAAAAACCATCTATTGAGGACAAGGAATTCTATACCCCACCTGAAGCAGCAAAACTCTTAAGGATTAGTCGAGCCAGTATTTATCGCTATATGGCAGATAACATCATAAAAGTAGTTCAATTCAAAGGTAAGACATTAGTCAGAAGAAAAGATATAGAGCTTCTGTTTGAAAATGCAGCGGAATACAAAAAGAGAGTACCCATTGAGAAAGCCCCTATCACCGACTTCTACACCACCGCAGAAGTCAAAGAGAAATATCATGTAAACGAGTCATGGATATTTGTGGTAGCCAAGAAGAACAACATCCCCCGAACTTTCAATCGTGGTAAGACCTACTGGAGCAAGAAACATATTGACGCTTACTTTGCCAAGAAAGCCCCGAATCCAGACATTACCGAATGGTACAGCTCCCAAGAAATGCAGGAGAAGTTCGGCATGACCCTATCTGCCATCTATTGTTTCGTTTCCAAGAATGCCATCCCCAAGAAGAAAGAGGGCATCATGGTGTACTATTCCAAGAAGCACGTAGATATAGCCAAGGGAATTGCCATACCAGAAGAACCGCAATATTATACGGTAGCCGAAGCGATGGAGAAGTTCAACCTCACTCGTGACCAACTCTATCACTATGCGAAGTACCATAATATCCCCAAGGTCAAGAAAGGCAAATACACGTTTATCTCCAAGCCCGAATTAGATAAGTTGCTTGCAGCCCCAAAGATTGAATAAGTTATTTCTTGGTGAATATACCCACCATTGAATCACCTTATTCCTTTGCACCAAACAAATGTAAAATTCTAAATATCAAACAGTATGTCACACACATGTACAAAAGTAACAGTTCGTCAGAGAGCGATTCGGAATAATCGCATCTCCTTGTATCTGGATTATTATCCGGCAGTCCGTAACCCCGAAACGATGCAGATGAGCCGCAGGGAATACCTCGGCATCTACATCTATGCCCATCCGAAGAACGAAATGGAACGGGAGTTCAACAACGATATGTTGAACAAGGCAGAGGCTATCCGCTGCATCCGGGTACAATCGCTCATCAATGAAGAGTTTGGCTTCTTGGATAAGACCAAACAGAAAGCCGACTTCCTCGCCTACTTCAAGAAAATGTGCCGGAATAAAGACCAGAAATGGCAGTTTGTCTATCAGCATTTCTACAACTTCGTCAAGGGACAATGTACCTTTGGCGATGTGAATGTGGATTTATGCAAGAAGTTCCGTGAGTACTTGCTGAACGCCAAGCAACTCAAACACAGCAACCGCCACATTTCCCTCAATTCGGCATCCGGCTACTACTCTACATTCAGAGGATTGTTAAAGATTGCCTATCGAGACAAATGGTTTCGAGAAAACATCAATGACTATCTTGATAAAATAGAGCCACAAGATGTGAAGAAAGAGTATCTGACGCTGGACGAAGTGAAGCAACTCGCTGCCACACCTTGCGACATTCCTGTTCTGAAAGCTGCTTCTCTATTCGCTTGTCTGACAGGCTTACGTATCAGTGACATTCTCAATCTGCAATGGGAAGATTTCACTATCGCTCCCGACCAAGGTTATTGCTTGCGCATCAGGACACAGAAAACACAAACGGAAGCGACACTCCCCATCAGTTACGAAGCCTACGAACTATGCGGAACACCCGGAACAGGCAAAGTATTCAAGGATTTGAAACGGAGCATGATTAATTATCCGCTGAAAAGCTGGCTCAAAAAAGCAGGAATAACGAAACCGATAAGCTTCCATTGCTTCAGGCACAGCTACGCCGTCATACAAATATCCTTAGGTACAGATATTTACACGGTATCAAAGATGCTAACGCATAAGAATGTGTCCACAACTCAGATTTATGCCGATTTGGTCAATTCCAAGAAACGAGAAACAGCCAATAAAATATCACTCAAATAGATATAACTATGAAACGAGGAATCATAACAAACAACGAACAAAGCATCCATATTTCCGATGGTGAAATATGGATGACCGCTTGGGAGCTTGCAGACTTGTTTTATACAACTGCTTGGACTATCCATGCAGCAATTAAGAGAATCCTGAAAGCTAATGTTTTGAGGAGCCACGAAGTTTGTAAGTACATCAAATTGGAGAATGGGAACAATGCCGATGTGTATAATCTCGATATGGTTATAGCCCTATCCTATCAGATAGACACCGGGCATTCCGCAGCATTTAGGAAATAGCTAATAAACAAAGTCGCTCGTAAACAAGATTACAACCTCTTGTTATATTTCAACAAGGATACAAACCATACATTGTATTGCTAATAAGCAATATCTCTATACCCTATTGATTATCTGCATTGTTTACATTAAATGATGCAGATAATTTTTGTTTTTAAGATACACAAGCCTATTTACCCAACTATTTTCATCCAAAAACAAGAAATTTGCAATGCGCTTATTATTAAGAGTGTAACGTGGTGAAAAGTGATGAAATATATCGTCAAAAGCCCATTAACAGGCAAAACTATGGATTTTTTCAAAAATTAATCCTATATATTTGCACACAAACGATTAATACATACCACTATGGAGCAGAAAAAGATAGAACATATAACATTGCATCTGATTGTTTTTGGTACAATCGCAATCATTGGTGTTTTAGCCCGCCAGACCGTGCTACACTATGGTTGGGATGAGTTCAGCAGCTACCTCATTTTAGTGGTAAGCTCCATTATCATGGGAGCTATCTATCTCAATCTGCAAATGGTATTCAGACAACTCCTTTCACCTACAATAGAGAAGTGCTTTATGAGATTTGAATGCTATCGCAACAAGGCTGTAGTCGTAGAAGCTCCAGCAGCAAACTCGGAACTTGCCGGAAGTTCTATAAATTCAAAACCTATCATTTCTGAACCTGAACCCGAAATTGAAATCGAAACTACATCTGACATAACAGAAGAAGTTTCTACTCTATCATATTACGAACCCAACGAAGATGTGGCAGAACTTCCAAAGGAGGAAACCACGCCTTCTACCAACAACACATCTATCGAAGAATCCGACCAGCCATCAGAATACGAGACTCTTCGTGCAAACGCTATGGCAGAGAAAGAACGTGCCTCACAAGAAAAACTCAATAAGGTTATCGCATACACAAAACAAACTTTGGTTTCCTATCTTGATGAAACGGCACTTAATCGCTTGTGTGGATATGTGGCAGAATATTACTTGTTAGATACTCTGCCTAAAGTTGAACCAATAAAGGTCGATTCTCAGTTAAAGACCATTGACATCATGCACTTTGGATGGAATATCGGCAAGGCATTCAGTAAGCCACGCTTACAGACCGCCACTTTTATAAAGAGGGTATTTACCCATACCCTCCGTGATTCGGAAATATCTACTATTGAACGTAAAATGTCGCATACAGAATCAGAATGCAAGATTAAATTAGATAGAAAAATTGCATAACGCAATACCATTAGGCATTGTCCATTGCATCCCAGTAGTCCATATCCATTTTCATGACTTTAAGGACTTTCTCTGTTTGCAATCCCAAGCCATAGTCATAAATATATTCTGTTAATTGCTGACCATTTATCAGGATAATAGTTGGTGAACCGTTAAGGCTTTCCACATATTCCATCGCACCTTTAGAATAATCAGAGGTGGTGATGAATACACCTTTCTTGGATGGTGTTCCTGCAACAGCTCCTACAAAGCTCTGAACCTCATGACGCTGAACATTATTATCTAAAGCATATCGCTTTGCCTGTATGGATATATGATTAAATCCTAAAATATCTTCTTTAATGATACCATCTATACCACCATCATTAGATAGTTTCGTTACAACACCTGAGTTTTTGACCTCGCCACCATACCCCATTGCTTGAAGTAATTTCACAACTAACCGTTCAAATTCTTGTGGTTTTTTACTTAATATAGTTGTCAGAATTTGAGATTGCACATTCTGCTTTATCCTATCATAAGAATCAGCTAATTCTTCTTCCGGTGTACGTTCATCATCATTTCCCAAATGGGAAGAAGTGTTGTTAGCATCCTTATTTTTAGAACTTTTCTTCGGAGTTTTCGCATTCACTGTTACTTTGATGAACTCATTTATTTGTTTCTCCGTGCATGAAGAAAGCATAGACAGTCCCTTTTCGCTGATTTTATAATCACCTCTTTGGGGCTTTTCTACAAGACCTGCAATAAAAAGATACGATAAAGCCCACGAAATACGGTCTAAGAATATTTCGCCATTACCAGAAGGATACCAAGCATTCATTTCCTCATCGGTCAATCCAAAATGCTTAGCCAAAGGAATGCGTAAATCTTTAGCTCTCATAACTATCCCGGCACTTAATTCTTTCAATGCCTGTATCCGTATTTCTTCAAATTGCGGTATCATAAACGACAAATTTGTTTTATAGCTTCAATAACCACTGGTATTTCATGACACAAAGGTACTTAAATTACTCGTAATCATCACTTATTACCATCAAAAAGTTATTCATCAGTTATATTTTGGTGAATGATTCCACCATTGAAACACCTGTTTCCTTTGCCGTCGAACAATTAAAAACGATTGGCGTATGCAAAAAGAAACAGTAACATTTGATAAGCTGCCCGAAGCGGTAGGTTATCTGACCGAACAGGTCATCGAGTTGAAAAAGATGGTAGCGGAACTCCAGCCACAGCCATCTGACAAACATGTGTTGGTAGAAATAGAGGATGCTTGCCGTATCATCCGAAAAGCCAAGCCTACCATTTATACATTGGTACGCAAAGGACTGCTTCCTGCCTATAAGAAAGGTAAGAAACTCTATTTCTATGAAGACGAACTTCTTTCTTGGATTGAGAACGGGCGTAGAAAGAGTGCAGAACAGACTTACGAGGAGATGCTGGCAAATATGCAAGGCGGTGTCCGTCATAAGTCCAAATCATCCATGAAGTTTTAATGAGTAGAACTATGGATACATCCTCTATTAATCCGGCATCCATCATTGACGAAGCGGTTGATTTAAGTATGCGATTGGCTGGCACTGATTTTCCTGTCAGCATATTCCCGACAAAAATCCAACGCATCATCAGTGAGGTTCACGAATGCCATAACTACCCGACTGACTACATTGCCTCTGCAATTTTTGCAGCGATTGCAGTTGGCATCGGTAACACGCATCTTGCCCAAATCAAGCAAGGCTGGATAGAAAGCCCTATCCTGTATATGGCATTGATAGGAAGACCGGGAGCAAACAAAAGTCATCCGCTCAGCTTTGCGATGAAACCGTTTCTTGATTACGACTATCAGCAGAATCAAGTCTTTGAAAAGGCTCTTGCCAAGTATGATGAACTGATGAGTATGAGCCGCAAAGAACGAGCGGAAAGCGGTGAAGAACAATTTCCTCAGGAGCCAGTTCGTAAACGCTTCTTAATTTCGGATGTAACGCCTGAAGGTTTGAGCCTTATCCATGCGCAAAACAAACGTGGTTTATGCTTGTGGGCTGACGAGTTATCCGCTTGGTTCAAGAACTTCAACCGTTATAACAACGGTTCGGAAGAACAGTTCTGGCTGTCGGTGTTCAGTGCCAAGACCACTATATCCGACCGCAAAAATGCCAAGAGTTCCATCTTCATCAAGCGACCGTATATCTCAGTTATTGGTACTATTCAAAAGAAGATTCTCAGTGAGTTGGCTAAAGGTGAACGTTCCAGTAACGGATTCATCGACCGCATTCTGTTTGTGATGCCCAATCTGCAACAGAAGGCTCGTTGGAATGACAAGGAACTACCGGAGAACATCGAACAAGAATGGAATGCCATTATTGACAAACTGATACAACAAGAGTATGCCCTCAATGAGTTTGGAGAGATAGAACCGCAGATTCTTCTTTTCACGGAGGATGCCAAGAGACGGCTTTACGAATGGCAGCACCACTTCTCAGAATTGTGCGACCAAGAGACAAATGACACCATTGTGAGTATCTATTGCAAGCTGGAGATATACATCATCCGTTTCTGCCTGATTATCCAATTAGCGCGATGGACCTGCGGAGAGTGTGGTAAAACATATATCGACCTGTTGACGGTAGAACGAGCCATTAAACTGACGGAGTATTTCAAGGAATCCGCATTGAGCGTTCAAAATATACTCAATGAGAACATGCTCAACAGCCAACAACAGGCGATAGTCAATCTACTTCCTCCATCCTTTACAACTGCCCAAGCTATACAGATAGCCGAGCAAAATGGAATGAAGGAGCGCACATTTCAACGCTTTCTCAATGACAACATCGGGACATTGTTCCGCAAAGAGAAGCATGGAGAATATTCAAAGATTAACCCGTGACATTTTTGTCGGTTTTGACACTTTTCCAGCGAAAACGACAATAACGACAAAAGTGACACACCCAAAAAGAAACATACAATGAGTACACATAGATTCATATTAGAACCCTACAAAGGTGTCAGCACTCGACACACTTGCCCGAACTGCCACCACCAAAGATGTTTTTCCAAGTACATTGATACGGAGAAGCAAATCCAGTTCCCTGAGTACGTGGGGCGTTGTGACCATGAGCAGAAATGCGGTTATCACTTCACGCCTCGTGATTACTTTGAGCAGAACCCGTCTGAGAAAGAAAAGTTTGCGGAGAAGGAGAATAGTTTCAGGAACTATGCCCCTATTAAGGAAGCACAACCAATAGCTACTTCCTACATTGATTTGGATATAGTCAACCAATCATTGCGTGGCTATTCTGCAAACAAGTTGTTTCAATTTCTATCGGCTCAGTTCGGAGAGACGGAGACATTGGAACTCATGAAAAGATACAAGGTTGGTACTTCCAAGTATTGGGACGGTGCAACCGTATTCTGGCAAACGGACAATCAGAATAAAATCCGTACAGGTAAGATAATGCTTTACAATTCCGAAACAGGTAAGCGGATAAAAGAACCATACAATCATGTTACGTGGGTGCACTCCGTATTACACAAAGGTGATTACAATTTGAAGCAATGCTTCTTCGGTGAGCATCTGCTTCCTGAAGACAAAAGCCGTCCTGTCGCACTGGTCGAAAGCGAGAAAACGGCACTCATTGCTTCCTACTATCTGCCGCAGTTTCTATGGATAGCATCAGGTGGAAAGAACGGTTGCTTCAATGCCAACAGCCTATCCGTTCTGGTAGGAAGAAGCGTTGTGTTATTCCCCGATTTGGGGGCGACCGACTATTGGCAGAGCAAAATCGGTCTGATGAAAAGCTACGGGATTGAGGTACGAATGTTCGATTATATGGAAACCAATGCCACCGAAAACGAGCGAAAAGAGGGGTACGACATAGCCGATTATCTGCTCAAAGTGAAGCCCGACGAAGCTATCCTGCAACAGATGATAAAGAGAAATCCAGTCTTGAAAACACTGATAGATATATTCGATCTGAAGCTCATCAGCATACAAAAAGACACTCCGCTGCCGAAAGTTTCACAGCCTAAGAAACGAGGATTCAGACTTTGAATACCGGAAGAGGAATCGAGACTTTTTTACTGTAGCAAGTTAATGTCGGTGTATTACATTTCCCGACCACTTGCTCCTCAAAAAGTCTGAGGAGGCAGCTCCCGATGGTCACAAATTATTCACTAAAAGCAATTCCAAATGGAAAAGAAATATACGATAACTCTCCGTCTGTCATACGACCAATTCGCATGGCTCGGTGCGCTTTGCAGACGGAGCAAGCAGACCCAAAGCGCAGTCATCCGTTCGCTCATTGAGAGCGGAACAGTACGTGAACGAATCACGAAAGAGCATATCCACATCATCCGTCAGTTGATAGGTGAAAGCACCAATCTTAACCAATTGGCGAAGCAGGCAAACACCTACGGATTCTTTGCTGTTGCCGAAAGATGCGAGGAGATGGCGCAGCGTATTAACCAACTCATAAAGCAACTGAAAGATGATAGGTAAGCAGACCAAAGGGACATCGTTCAGTGGCTGTGTCCGCTATGTCCTCAAAGAGGAGAAATCCAAATTGCTGGAAGCTGTCGGAGTGAATGGCTCACCCGAACAGATGGCGGAGCAATTTGAATTACAGGCGTTGCTCAACGACAAGGTAAAGAATATTGTCGGACACACCTCGCTCAACTTCTCTCCTGAAGATGGCGAATGCTTGAAGTCTGATGATGCGTTGATGTTGCAAATCGCCCACGACTATATGAAACTGATGGGCATCGAAAATACGCAATACATCATTGCCCGGCATATCGACCGTGAGCATCCGCATTGCCATATCGTTTTCAACCGAGTGGACAATGATGGCAAGACGATTAGCGACAAGAATGATTTTCGCAGGAATGAGAAAGTTTGCAAAATGTTGACCGCCAAATATCGCTTGCACTTTGCCAATGGTAAAGACCATATCAAAGAGGAACGCTTGCGCCCATACGATAAGGCAAAGCACGAGATATACAAGGCATTGAAAGAAGAACTGCCCACAGCTCATAGTTGGGATAATTTGAAAGATGCGCTTGCCGACCGGGAGATTGATATGAAATTCAAAGTCAGCCGGACTACACGGGAAATACAAGGTGTCAAGTTTGAACATAACGGCTTTTCTTTCTCCGGCTCAAAAGTAGGTCGAGAGTTCAGCTACTTGAATATCGACAACCGACTGGAAGAGAATGCTTGTGCATCTTTGTTGGAGTCTGCCAAACAGGAATCCAAACAACAAAAAGAAGAGGTACAGCAAAGCGTTTCCCATTCCGATGATAGCTTTGGCATCAGTCTCGGTTTGCTAAACGGTAGCTCATCCTACGATGCCACTGCCGCAGAAGAAGCAGAGTTCAATCGCCTAATGAAAAAGAAAAAGGCTAAGCGTAAGCGAGGCTTTCATTTATAATTCTCTATTTATTAATTTTTAAAACCCAATTATTTATGGTACAAAAAGATTTAATTCTTGATTTCAATCTCTACTTGTGTGAGAAATTTGGCTACAGAGAAAGCTGTAGCGTGATGTCCCATGCCAACGGCTTTTGTGTGGACATTCGTGAACGTGATTTAGACTGCTATATCCGCTTCTGGGAGTATAGCTGTGGAAGAGGCAACTTTCCCGACTGGTCTATCATCATTGTGCGCAGTAATTTCAAAAAGAACCAAGAAGAAAGCCTGAAAGACTTGGCTCGGTTCTTCAAGGAGTACATGCCACGCTATGGTTACAAATACCTATGTACCGAAGATGATGACCACAAGTACTATCAGACACTTGGTTTAAAGTGTATAATGGACGGTTTTTGTCCCAATTATGCACTAGCACTGAAAGATTTAAATATCTGATACATGGTCTTTAAGTTAAGGAGGGGATTTTTCCTCTCCTTTTCTCTTTCCGATACGCCCCATTATGAGAACGTGCTACCGAAAGGATGGTGTTTGTCCACTTTGGGTGAGGTGTTTACACTTCAAGCAGGAAAAAACATAACAGCAAAAGATATTAAAGATGCTGTCACCGAATCACATCCTTACAAATGTTATGGTGGCAATGGCGTTAGAGGATTTGTTGCATTGTATAATAGAGAAGGAGATTTCCCAATTATCGGAAGGCAAGGAGCACTTTGCGGAAACATCAATATTGCTAAAGGAAAGTTTTATGCAACAGAACATGCCGTTGTAGTGGAAAGTTATTGTGATGTGGATTTAATGTGGGCATATTATATACTGATAACGTTAAACTTGAATCAATATGCCACTGCTACTGCTCAACCTGGACTTTCTGTAGCTGTTATTAACGATGTTTGTATTCCGATACCTCCACGAAAAGAACAAGAAAGAATCTCAAAAGAGATAGAACATTGGTTTGCCTTGATTGATCAAATAGAGCAAGGAAAATCTGACTTACAAACAATCATCAAACAAACCAAGAATAAAATTCTCGACTTCGCCATCCACGGAAAACTCGTACCGCAAGACCCGAATGATGAGCCTGCCATTGAACTCTTGAAACGCATAAATCCCGACTTCACACCTTGTGATAACGGGCATTATCCCGCAGGATGGCAACAAACAATTTTAGGGGAACTTTTTAATCATAATACAGGTAAAGCCCTTAATTCAGTCAACAGGGACGGTGTAATGAAAGATTATTTGACTACTTCAAATGTGTATTGGAATAAGTTTGATTTTACAGTGATAAAGCAAATGTCTTTCAAAGAGAGTGAATTAGATAAATGCACTGTAACAAAGGGGGATTTACTTGTGTGTGAAGGCGGCGATATTGGACGCTCTGCAATTTGGAACTATGATTACGATATTTGCATTCAAAATCACATTCATAGACTTCGTCCAAAGATTGATTTATGTGTACCATTTTACTACTATACATTGGCGTATTTAAAAGAGAACAATTTGATAGGAGGGAAAGGTATAGGATTACTTGGACTATCTTCTAATGCTTTGCATAAAATTGAAATACCACTACCTCCTCTTGCCGAGCAACAACGCATTGTTCAAAAGATAAAAAAACTATTCTCTGTTCTTGATAATATTCAAAAAGCCTTAGAAGTGTAAATCAATACACTTCTAAGGGCTAATGCGGCTTTACCAGTTTACGACCTTATCCACAATCTTCTGCTGTTCGCTAGCAGTTCTACGAAGATAGATTCGAGTGGTTTCTATACTCTCATGCCCCATAAGGTCGGCTAGTAGAGCAAGGTCATTAAAGCGGTCGAGGAAGTTTTTAGCAAAACGATGACGGAATGAATGAGGATAAACTACTTCCTTGTTCATTCCGTATTTTTCGGCAAAATGCTTGAGTTGGGAAGCAATTCCACGAGTAGTAATGCGCTGCCCGAAACGGTTCAGGAAGATATAGCCAGATGTCAGGCCTTGATTCTTCAACCATTTATCGGCTTCTGTTCGTAGGTTCTTTGGGATGTATAGCCGTCGAATCTTTCCACCTTTACTATACAGGTCGAGATAACCCACCTTGATATGTTCCGCTTTAATGTGGAGCAATTCACTAACACGTGCGCCTGTAGCAGCCATAAACCACACGATAAAATACCATTCATCGTAACCATCGGCTTTAAGTTGGGCTTTGAGAAATTTGTAATCGGCATCGCTGATTACATTTTCCAAAAAGTTCTTTTGCTGTACTTTTACGAACTTCACTTTTAGTTTCTCCTGTTTTATAAACTCTAGGAACTTGTTGATTCCTTGTAAGCGCAGGTTCACTGTCTGCGGTTTGAAGTTCTCCACCAAATACCCCTTGTATGCCAAAAGATTTTTCTTGTTCACTTCTCCATAATGATTGAGGAAATACTGCACCGTCCACACATAAGAGGAGACTGTGTTTTTGGCCAAATTACTCTTTGCCAATTGATTTTTGAATTTTGTTACCATACTACATTGAATTAGAATGAATATGGTAATAATATAAAGGTACGTATCGGGCATTATACGCAGTTGCCCGAAGGATGGACTGTTGCACCGATGCAAGTACTATGCTCTTTGGTTGATGGTGATAAGCAAAATGGCATAGAACGAACAAATCTTGATGTCAAATATTTGCGAGGTGAGCGTGATGCCAAGACTTTGACTTCTGGAAAGTATGTTACTGCAAATTCACTTTTGATTTTAGTAGATGGCGAGAACTCTGGTGAGGTATTTAGGACTCCGATTGACGGTTATCAAGGTAGTACTTTCAAACAGTTACTTATCAACGAAAATATGAACGAAGAATATGTACTACAAATTATCAACTTGCATAGGAAAGTCTTGCGAGAAAGCAAGGTTGGTTCTGCCATTCCCCACTTGAATAAGAAATTATTCAAAGCAATAGAAGTTCCTATTCCATCTTACAAGGAACAACAAAGGATTGTAATGGCAATAAATATTGCGTTTAAACAACTGGATTTGATCACGGAGAGTTTATAGGCTCTCCGTGATAGTATCTAATTGGTCAAAAATTCTTTGAACAGTCTCTACAATTCGTATCTGTTCTTTATATGGTGGTAAGGGAAAATCAAAATTACCAATAACAGAAGCACTGATATTAGGCTGTGCTCCTCCATATGCAATTTTTAGTATTTCATCAACTTTCGATTGCATATAAATATTTCGATAATCGGGAAACAATGAGGACTTGTTTAAGATTTTGATATTTCCTACACGTTGATTTAGGTATGCTATTTCATCAAACAAATATACTCCCATTTTTCCTGTTGTTGCTCCAGACATGGCAATCAGCAAATCTCCTTTCGAAATCTTAAATTTATTGTCCGTAATGCCCTCAACATAAACACAGTCAGTTATATCTATAGTATTATGAGTGATATTCGATATACGAACTAATGGTATTCCTTGTGACTTATAATCATTGCTGCTGAAAGCAAAGCCATTCTCAATTCTACACAAATCAGATAACTTGCATATAGCCCATCCTTTCGGTAAGTTCGTATAATGCCCGTTATCACAAGTGATTTCTGCCTTCGAGTTGATGCGTTTGAGCAGTTCTGAGGCAGGTTCATCGTTTGGGTCTTGTGGTACGAGTTTGCCGTGAATGGCAAGGTCAAGAATCTTACTCTTGGCTTGCTTGATGGTTGCCTGCAAATCTTCCTTTCCACTTTCTATAACGTCAATCAAAGAGAACCAGTGTTCAATTTCTTTCACAATACGCTTTTGCTCAGCAAGAGGTGGCAATGGAATCATGCCATTACAAGCATCTGTTGTACTCAAGCGTGGCATCTTAACACCATATCCACATTGTTGCGTATAGTCAAGAAAATATGCCGAACGCAGTACATGATTAAGATAATATGAAGAAACATTACAGTATGAATTGAATGGCATTATTTCAGTTGTACAATATCCTGATTGTGGTGCGACCAAGACCTTATTCAGATATGTGCGTAATTTAGAGTATAGGATATCTCCTTTGTTGAATCTGTGCCGTACTCCTTTAATACTTCTTTTTGATCTAGAAAGTGTTTGAATGATTTTTGCTGTATCCTTTTCTAAATCTTCAAGTTCTAAAACCCAGTCGTCATCGGTTATGCTATCAACGGAAACATTATTACATTCGCCATAATTACTAATTTCTCCCAAAGTTGTCCACACCCACGAACTTGGTACCTCAAACGGTACGTTCTCATAATGGGGCGTATCAGAAGTCTTTGCAGACTTCTTGCTCCGCTTGATTTTTCCTTCTTTTATCAGTCGTTCTTTTTCAGCCTTGATTCGTTCGAGCAGAACTGATGCAGGTTCATCGTTAGGGTCTTGCGGTACAAGTTTTCCATGTATCGCAAGGTCGAGTATCTTTTGACGTAACGCTTTTGTATCCATTGTTGTATATCTGTTTGTAATTGTGCAGCCAAAAACTGCACAATTACTATTCATTTTCTTCCAGTTTCTTTAATTCCTCATTTTCTTCAAACTCTTCAATCCATTCCTTCACCTTGGCTTGCAATAAAGCCTTGTTGGGGAGATAGAGTTGATAAGCAGAAGCATAGATGTTAGTATCTTTAGGCAAGGTGAGTTCCACAAGTGCATCGTTCTTCTCCCGGCACAACAGAATGCCAATTGTCGGCTTTTCAAAGTCTTGTTTGACATAGCGGTCGTAATAGTTGACATACATCTGCATCTGTCCAAGGTCTTGGTGAGTAAGTTTGTCTATTTTCAAATCTATAAGCACATAGCATTGTAACAAACGATTGTAAAACACCAAGTCAACAAAGAAATGTTGCTCATCAAATGTGAACCTTTTCTGCCTTGCTTCAAAGAGGAACCCTTTGCCAAGTTCTAATAGGAATTGCTGCATCTTGTTGATAATGGCATTCTCCAATTTAGACTCTGAGTAAACTGCATCGGGTTTTAGACCAAGAAACTCTAATGTGATGGGATTCTTGATGATGTCCGATGGTTTCCCAATAGTTTGTCCTTCTTTCGCCAACCGCATTACTTCATCTTTGTTACGACTCAAAGCCAATCTCTCATAAAGACAGCTTCCTACTTGACGGCTGAGTTGCCTTTTAGACCATTGTTGTTGGGTACATTCTATTTCATAGAAGCTGCGGGCATCCGGATTTTCCACCCTCATCAGTATAAGATAATGAGACCATGAGAGAGCGAATGTCGTTTCAGAAAGATGTTCCTCTGCCTTCGGATAATCGGCTAACCACTGGTTAGCCTTTTGGCTCGACTTTGGACAACCACTGGTTAGCCCTTTAGAAAAGACAATATAAAACTGCCGTATATTCTTAAGCGTTGAATACGACCATCCATCTCCCAGCCTATCAGTCAGACGTTTAGAGAGTTCTTTCAGTACAGCCTTTCCGTATTCGGCTCTTGTCTCTCCCTTTTGCTCATATTCTACTATATATTGTCCAATATGGAACTTAGTATAGACCTCAGCAATATTGACGGCTGTTGCCACACGTTCCCTTGCCTGCGTGACAAGGTCAACAACCTTTAAGAACAGATCGTTTATATCTTTATCATTTGTGCTAATATCTTTTCGCATAGCTCAATTTTCTTCAATATTTGCAAGCAGTTTTTCAAGTTCAGTCACCGCTCTACTGATGGTCTGGCTCTTATCCTTGATGTCTGCCATCAGTTCTGCCAATGAACGGTCGTCCACCTCACCACCTTGTTTTATCCAAGTAATGTCAAGACTTGTTTTGTCTCTGGCAATAATTTCAT
>OGEC01000835.1_pt1 | contig 19581 bp, 2 predicted proteins | sample 1570551 | NCBI WGS metagenome assembly OGEC01 (sample SAMEA2582127, study PRJEB24529) | metagenome | biome: Human gut stool | place: China | collected 2011 | reverse complement strand
GTGCTACAGGGGCATTATCCGATAATAATATTGGTGTTGTATCCGATGGTACCGGCAGATTGAATGTAAAATTGGCAAAATATTTAACAGGCTTGGATAGCGTTAATGCAGGAAACACTACGATTAGTAAAAATGGCTTAAGTGTAGGTGCTAGAACCTATATAACACCAAATGGCATCAATGCTAATAATCAAAAGATTACAGGTGTAGCTAATGGTACAGCGCCTGATGATGCAGTTAATTTCAGTCAATTGCAAAATGCTATCGGTGGTACTGCTAAGGCCACTACGGTAAAAGGGAAAGACGCGAACGTAACCGTAACAGAAGGTACCAATGCGAATGGTGGTAAGGAATTCACTGTTGGATTAGGTAATAAACTTTCGGTAGGTACAGCACATCCTGTAAATGTGGATGGAACTGCTGGAACTGTAACAGGTCTTACTAATACAGCTTGGAATGTAAATAATCCACAAGCCGTAACCGGTCGTGCTGCAACGGAAGATCAGTTGAAAACTGTTAATACGCAAGTTAACACAAATAAGGATAAAATAGAGCAAAACACAACTGACATTGCTCAAAATACCACTGATATTGGTAAGAATAAGCAAGATATAGCTAAAAACACCACAGATATAGCTAAAAATACAACCGATATTGGTAAGAACACGACTGATATTGCAAAAAATAAACAAAATATCGCTCAAAATACACAAGATATTACAACTAATAAGAATGCTATCTCTACCATCAATACAACTATCGCTAAAGGCCTTAACTTTGATGGAGATAGTGGTGCTGTAATTAACAAACAATTGGGCGATAAACTTAGCATCAAAGGTGGTGCTGCGGCTGCGAACTTGACGGACAATAATATCGGTGTCGTATCTGATGGCAGCACATTAAATGTAAAACTAGCTAAAACATTAACCGGTTTGGACAGTGTGACAGCTGGTGGTACAACTATCAATAATGGGGGCTTAACCGTAGGCGGCAAGACCTATGTAACACCGAACGGCATCAATGCGAATGACAAGAAAATAACTAATGTTGCTGATGGTGACGTAGCGGCTAACTCCAAAGAGGCGGTTAACGGCGGTCAACTTCATGCGGCTAAAACCGAATTAAATAACAGTATTAATGATGCTAAAACTGAATTAAACAAGAATATCGGTGATGCCAAAACTGAACTCAATAAAAATATTAATGACGCTAAAACTGAACTGAACGGCAATATAGATAATGCTAAAACAGAGCTAAACAATAATATATCGACCGCGAAGAATGATGTGATTAATACAGGACTCAAGTTTGATGCGGACACAGGCGGAACTAAGACAAATAAACTAGGTTCTAAGGTAACGGTAAATGGTGATGATAATATCACAACAGAAATCAGTCAAACTGGTGACGATACTAAGATCGGTCTTAAATTAAAGAAAGATCTCAATGTTACTACTATTACTGCCGCTGATACTGTGAAAGCTGGCACTGTGACTATGGGCAAACAAGCTGGTGGTGCTGGCGGTCCGAACGGTAACTTTGTGACAGGGCTCGATAATAAGTCTTGGAACGCGGATAATCCTCAAGCTGTAAGTGGTCGTGCTGCAACAGAAGATCAGTTGAAATCCGTTAATGATAAGGTCAATACAAATGTAACCAATATCAATAAAGGGTTAAACTTTAACGGCGATAGCGGTGCTGCGATTAATAAAAAATTGGGCGACACTGTTACCATTAAAGGTGGTGCTACGGCGGATCTTACGGACAATAATATCGGTGTCGTGTCTGATGGCAGCACATTAAATGTGAAATTAGCTAAAACATTAACCGGTTTGGATAGCGTAACAGCTGGCGGAACAACAATCAATAGCAGTGGTTTGACCGTAGGTGGCAAGACCTATGTAACGCCGAGCGGTATCAATGCAAATAATCAAAAGATTACTGGCCTTGCAAAAGGCACGGACCCTACTGATGCGGTTAACTTCAGTCAGTTGCAGGATGCTATTGGTGGAACCGCTAAGGCAAGTACTGTGAAAGCTAAAAACAGCAATATCACTGTAGAAGAAGGAACAAATGCAGCCGGTGGTAAGGAATTTACAATCGGACTAGGCGACAAAATCACCTTAGGAACTGCTAATCCTGTATCTGTGGATGGTACTGCAGGCACGGTAACTGGTCTTACCAATACTGCTTGGGATGTAGATAATCCACAAGCCGTAACTGGTCGTGCTGCAACGGAAGATCAGTTGAAATCTGTTAATACGCAAGTTAATACAAACAAGGATAAAATAGCTCAAAACACAACTGACATTGCTCAAAATGCGACTGATATTGGCAAAAATAAGACTGATATTGCACAAAATAAACAAAATATTGCTCAAAATACGCAAGATATTACGACTAATAGAAATGCTATTTCTGCCATCAATACGACTATTGCTAAAGGTCTTAATTTTGATGGAGATAGCGGCGCTGTAATTAACAAACAGTTGGGTGATAAGCTTAGCATCAAGGGCGGTGCAGCGGCTGCTAACTTGACGGAGAATAATATTGGTGTCGTATCTGATGGCAGTACGTTAAACGTGAAGTTAGCTAAAACATTAACTGGTTTGGACAGCGTAACAGCTGGTGGCACAATCATCAATAGTGGTGGTTTGACCGTAGGCGGTAAGAATTATGTATCTTCAAATGGCATCAATGCGAATGATCAAAAGATTACCAATGTTGCTAATGGCGATGTGGCGGCTAACTCCAAAGATGCGGTGAACGGCAGTCAATTGCATGACACTAAAACTGAGTTAAATAAAAATATTAGCGATGCTAAGACTGAGTTGAATAAAAATATTGGTGACGCTAAAACTGAACTTACCAACAAAGGCCTTCGTTTCAATGCGGATAATGACGACGAAAAAACGAATAAGCTAGGCTCTAAGGTAACCGTAAACGGCGACGATAATATTACGACGGAAATTAGTCAAACCGGTGACGATACGAAGATTGGTCTTAAATTGAAGAAAAATCTTAATGTTACATCTGTTGCTGCTACGGAAACTGTGAAAGCCGGCACTGTAACTATGGGTAAACAATCCGATGGTGTAACCCCTGCTAATATGGGCAACTACATAACTGGTCTTGATAATAAGGCTTGGAGTATTGATAACCCTACAATTGCATCCGGCCGTGCAGCAACGGAAGACCAATTGAAAACAGTTAGTGACGAAGTTAAGAAACAAGGTGCTAGTGCAACGGACTTCAGTCTCGTTGCAAATCCTACGGCAGGTTCCAATGGTGACTACACTGTAGATGCTAATGGTGACGTAGCATTGACAGTCCAAGATAAGAACCATCCGGCTGCTCAAACAAAAACCGTAACGATTAAAGATGTGGCATCTAAATCCGAAGTGGATAAAGGCTTGAACTTTGACGGTGACTCTGGCACAACTATCAACAAGAAGCTAGGTGGTACTGTTGCCATTAAAGGCGGAGCTGCAGCTGCAGATTTAACAGATAATAATATTGGTGTTGTATCTGACGGCACAGGTACACTAAACGTGAAGTTAGCAAAAACATTAACCGGTTTGGACAGTGTAACAGCGAGTGGTACAACTATTAATGCTGGTGGTTTAACAGTAGGTAATAAGACCTATGTATCTCCAAACGGCATCAATGCGAACGACCAAAAGATTACCAATGTTGCTGATGGTAATATTGCTGCTAATTCCAAAGATGCGGTTAACGGCGGTCAATTACATGACACTAAAATTGAGCTCAACAAAAAAATTGGTGACACTAAAACCGAACTTAATAATAATATTAATGATGCTAAGACTGAGCTTACCAATAAAGGCCTTCGTTTTAATGCGGATAATAATGACGAAAAAACGAATAAGCTAGGCTCCAAGGTAACAGTAAATGGCGACGACAATATTACGACGGAAATTAGTCAAACTGGTGACGACACGAAGATCGGCCTCAAATTGAAGAAAGATCTTAATGTTACTTCTGTTACTGCAGCGGAAACTGTGAAAGCCGGCACTGTAACCATGGGTAAACAGTCCGATGGTGCAACCCCTGGTAATACGGGCAACTATGTAACTGGTCTTGATAATAAGGCTTGGAGTATTGATAACCCTACAATTGCATCCGGCCGTGCAGCAACGGAAGACCAATTGAAAACAGTTAGTGACGAAGTTAAGAAACAAGGTGCTAGTGCAACGGACTTCAGTCTCGTTGCAAATCCTACGGCAGGTTCCAATGGTGACTACACTGTAGATGCTAATGGTGACGTAGCATTGACAGTCCAAGATAAGAACCATCCGGCTGCTCAAACAAAAACCGTAACGATTAAAGATGTGGCATCTAAATCCGAAGTGGATAAAGGCTTGAACTTTGACGGTGACTCTGGTACGACTATTAACAAGAAGTTAGGTGGTACTGTTGCCATCAAAGGCGGAGCTACGGCTACAGATTTAACGGATAATAATATTGGCGTTGTATCTGATGGCACAGGCACACTAAATGTGAAGTTAGCTAAAACATTGACTGGTTTGGACAGCGTAACAGCTGGTGGTACAACCATTAATAGTGGTGGTTTAACAGTAGGCAATAAGACTTATGTATCTCCAAATGGCATCAATGCAAACGACCAAAAGATTACCAATGTTGCTGATGGTAATATTGCTGCTAATTCTAAAGATGCGGTTAACGGCGGTCAATTGCATGACGCTAAATCTGAGTTAAATAAAAACATTAGTGATGCTAAGACCGAGTTGAATAAAAATATTGGTGATACCAAGGCTGAATTAAATAAAAATATTAGCGATACTAAGACCGAGTTGAATAAAAATATTAGTGATACCAAAACTGAACTCAACAATAATATTAATGACGCTAAGACTGAACTTACCAATAAAGGCCTTCGTTTTAATGCTGATAATAACGATGAAAAAACGAACAAGCTAGGCTCTAAGGTAACAGTAAACGGCGACGACAATATTACGACAGAAATCACGCAAACCGGTGAAGATACGAAAATCGGTCTTAAGTTGAAGAAAGATCTTAATGTTACATCTGTTACGGCTACGGAAACTGTGAAAGCCGGCGATGTGACAATGGGTAAACAGTCCGATGGTGCGAATCCTGCTAATACGGGCAACTATATAACAGGTCTTGATAATAAGACTTGGGATGCAGGTAATGTCGTATCTGGTCGTGCTGCAACAGAGGACCAATTGAAACAAGCCTTGGCAGGTCAAACTGATACAGGTCTTAAATTCAATGCCAATGTAGGCGGTGTACAAACTAATAAATTAGGCTCTACTATCACTGTTCAAGGTGAAGGCAATGCTGCTGATACCGACTATAGCGGTGATAATATTAAGACTTTCATCAAACAAGATGCAGCAACAGGTAATACAACAATTGATGTAAAAATGAACAAAAACCTTAAGGCTGAATCTGTGAAAGTCGGAAAAGATGATAAGGCTGGCGTATCTCTCACAGGTCCAGATGCGGCGAATGGCACCGACGGTAAAGTAGCTGTTACAGATAAAAACGGCAAGGATGTAGTGTCCATGTCGGGTAAAGACGGTGTTGGTCACATCGGATTAAGCGGTAAAGACGGTAAAAGTGCGGATATTACTGCTGAAAAAGGTGCTGCTAATCTCAATGGAAATGAAATCACGCGCATTAAATACAAAGATGAAAATGGTGCAACCCATGAAGTGGCAACCAAAGATGATGGCATGGCATACGGTGGCGACTCCGGCACTACCATCAAGAAGAAACTTAATGAACAATTGGACATTAAGGGCGGTGTCACCAATGAAGATGAGTTGACCGAAAATAATATTGGTGTTATTAGTAAAAATAATATCCTTAATGTTCGTTTGGCAAAAAATCTGAAAGGTCTAGATTCCATAACTTTCAACAATGGTACTAATGGTGCAAACGGTAAAACCGTTGTAAATGGTGAAGGTATGACCATTCAAGATAAGGATGGCAATCCGTTGACTGCTGTTACAAAAGACGGCGTAAAGATTACCAACGGTCCATCCATGACGAAGGATGGTATCGATGCGTCTAATAAGAAGATTACGAATGTAGCCGACGGTACAAATCCTAAGGATGCGGTTAATAAATCTCAATTGGATAAAGCCGCTGCCGCTGCTACGGCAATCGTAACAGAAGGTAATAATATCAAAGTTGATAAGATCACTAATGGTGATGGCTCTACAAATTACAAAGTAGGCCTCAAAGACCAAATAACAATGGGAACTGATGCTACGAAACAAATTGCGATGGATGGTACAACAGGTACGATCAAAGCCGGTGACAAGGTTACAATCGACGGCAATAAAGGCACCATTAACGCCGGTGATAAAGTTGAAATCGATGGTGATAAGGGCACAATCAAGGCTGGTAATGTGGCGATTGACGGTACAAACGGTACAATTAAGGCTGGCGACAAGGTAACTATTGATGGTAAAGATGGTAAGATTGCAGCAGGTAAGGTCTCTGTTGATGGCAAGGACGGTCATGTGACAGGTTTGGAAAACAAAGCTTGGGATCCTAACAACATCACAAGTGGTCGTGCTGCTACAGAAGATCAATTGCAGAAGTCCCATAAAGCCTTGGATAATAAGATTAATAATTTAGGTGATGACATTACGAAGAAAGGCATGGATTTTGCCGGTAATACAGGTGATTTCCACCGTGATTTAGGTCAAAAGGTTACCATCAAAGGTGAAGGACAAGGGGCCGATAGCGATTATTCCGGCGAAAATATCAAAACAGTAGCCGAAAATGGTAATGTTACTATTAAAATGGCTAAGAATCTTAAGACCGACAGTATTACTACCAAAACAGTTACTGCTGATACGGTCAATACTGATAAGGTGAAAGTCGGCAAAAATGGTCAAGATGGCGTTTCCATTACAGGTCCAGACGCTGCGAATGGTACAGACGGCAAAGTAGCTGTTACAGGTAAAGACGGTAAAGATGCTGTATCTATGTCGGGCAAAGACGGCGTTGGTCACATCGGTTTAACTGGCAAAGATGGTCGCAATGCGGATATAACTGCTGATAAGGGTGATTCTGATCTCGGAGGCAATGCTATTACTCGTATTAAGTACCAAGATGAACAGGGCAAGACACATCAAGTGGCAACCAAAGACGATGGTATGAAATACGGTGGCGATTCCGGTAATGTGATTAACAAAAAGCTTAACGAACAGATAAACGTAGTCGGTGGCATTACTGATGCTAACAAGTTGACTACAGAAGATAATGTAGGCGTCGTATCTGACGGCACTAATCTTAAAGTTCGTATGGCGAAAGATTTGAAAGGTCTTACATCTGTAACTACTAAGGATGCTGGAGGTAACTCTACGGTTGTAAACGGCAGTGGCATAACCATTACTCCTGCTAGTGGTAACACCGTAAGCCTTACTAAAGATGGATTGAATAACGGTGGTAAAACAATTAGTAATGTAGGCCCTGGTGTAAACGGCACGGATGCGGTTAACGTAAATCAATTGAAGGGAGTTACGGAGGGAATGGCTAATGCTATTAATTCCGTAGCGGGCGAAACGCAACGTGTAGGTGCTCATGCGGCAGCTATGTCTGCGTTGAAACCGATTCAATATGATCCGTTAGAACCAACTCAAGTGATGGCTGGTATCGGCAATTACAGAGGTGAAACCGCAGCGGCGTTAGGTGTTGCTCACTACACATCGGAAGATACTATGTTCCATGCAGGCGTATCTGTTGGTAGTCGTCATAATATGGTGAATGCCGGTGTAACTCGTAAATTCGGTTCTTCTGATGAGAAGAAGGCTATTCCTGAGCGCTACAAGGGCGGTCCTATCAGCTCTATGTACGTAATGCAGGATGAAATGACTGCTTTGAAAGCTGAAAATGCACGCATGAAAGCGCAGGATGAAAAATTAACTGCAGACTATGCGGCATTGAAAGAAGACAACCTTCGTCTACAGAAAGATAACGAAGAAACTAAACGACAATTAGCTCTTATTATGAGTCGTTTAGGTATGTAAATCATATAGATTTCATTTTATATTCATGTGATAAAAATTTGTTGATGTACCAGAAAATACCCATGAAGATTAGATGATTTTAACCCTATATGGTATATAAAATGAAAGAACGAAAGTCTACTGTGAAAAGACTTTCGTTCTTTTTTTGTATTTGGCTTCACAAACCTTTCATAATAGTGTATAATACAGAACATATAATTTTAATCGAAAATTATGAATATGATTAATTTACTATAAAATCATTAGTTTTAGATTATAAGTGTTGTTTGGCCCATTGTAGCAAGGGTTTTTATGATTGAAAATATATTTAAATGAATAAGAAAATCAATTTTTAAAAGAAGTTTAAAGTTCTGAAAATAAATGAGCGAAATGTGAAAAAAATATATTTACATTCATAAACTAATCTGATATTTTATATGTATAGTAATTAAATTTTTGATGAAAATTTTATTATTTTTAGTGTTTTAGTGTTGGTTTTAGAATCCCTTATAAAACTGTGTGAAAGGTAGGTACTACTAAATGAATCGTATTTATAGGGTAATTTGGAGTCAGGTACGGGGCGCATATGTCGTTGTATCTGAAATCGCAAAAAGCCATACTCGTGGCTCCAAAAGCTTTGTTAGTAATTCCGCTAAAGCTTCGGTAAAAGTTGGCTTGGCGGCTATGGTTTTAACCTGCGGTAGTGGGTTGATTTCGGGTGTTGATGCAGCGCCTAACAGAGGCCTTTCTTTGGCTCCTGGTGAAGGTCCTAATGATGGTGGGTTTACATATTTATATCCTAGCCAAAATTCTCCTTATATTCAAATGTATGATTACAAAACACCGGGGAATCCAGGACAAGGATATTTATATACAAATAATAAGGTGTTTGGCATCCAAATCGGTAACAATGCGAATGCCCGTGCTAATGATGGTTCTGTGTCTGGTATTTCTATCGGTGACTATTCCCAATCTCGTGCGTTGGGTATCGGTTTAGGCCACTATGCTCAATCTGAACAAATCGGTGCTATTGCTGTTGGCTCTGCTGCGAAGGCAAAAGGCTTTAACTCTTTGGCGATGATGCGTCAAGCCTATGCAGGTGAACAATATGCGGCAGCTATTGGTACGGCAGCATCTGCACAAGGTAAAGCGAGCTTGGCTATGGGTCACTCCGCATTAGCAACAGGTGATCAATCTATTGCTATTGGCTCTGCAAATCCAACACCAATGAAGGATGATAAAGGTACACCGTATACAGCATATGACGGAACTACTAATACTCAAGCTAATGCAGCTCGTTCTATTGCTATCGGTCAAGGTGCTAAATCAAATACCGTAGATAGCATAGCTATGGGTACAGGTGCTAATGTAGTAGCAGGCACAAATTATAAAGGCGAGAATTATACTCACGGCATAGCTATCGGCAGTAATGCTCTTTCTCAGGGAATACAAGGTGTAGCTATTGGTAACGGTGCAGCACATTATCGTGATAATGCGGTTGCTCTTGGTAACAATGCGCAAACTCGTGCCAAAGACGGCATCGCTATCGGTAATAATGCTGAATCCGGCATTCAAAATGATCCTCAATACAAAGTAAATAATTCCGTTGCTGTAGGTAACTCTGCACGTGCTCATGGTGGTTCCGGCGTTGCTCTTGGTAATGATACATATGCATTGGGCGGATCTTCTGTGGCTGCAGGTAATGCGGCATGGGCATTAGGTGAACGTTCCACAGCTATCGGTAACAATGCTCATTCTGAAGGTTACGGCTCTATTGCTATGGGTCGTGAAGCGAGTGCTTTGAGTACTCAAGATGGAGACAAGAAAAATGTTGTGGCTATCGGTGATGATGCACAAGCAACTGGCTCCCGTTCCATCGCATTGGGCGTAAGCGCTCAAGCTGGTACATTAGAACGTGTACGTGATCGTAGCGTTTACAAAGATAATCCTGAATTAATCACTAAACTTAAAGCTCAAAAAGAAGTAACTGATGCAGTAGCAATCGGTAGCGAAGCAAGTGTACAAGAAAACGAAGGCTTAGCTCTCGGTAGCAAAGCAACAGTAAATAATGTTCGTGGCGTTGCATTAGGTGCTAATTCTGCAACAGCTGCCCCTGTAAGCACAGCTAGTGAAACTATTAATGGTTTAAAATACAACTATGCAGGTGGTACTGCTGATTCCACAGTTAGCGTAGGTAATACTTCTACAAAACGTACAATTACAAACGTTGCTGCTGGTCGTGTAAGTGCACAATCTACAGATGCTATTAATGGTAGCCAATTATATGGCGTTGCTAATGCAGTAGGTAATGTAGCTAACAGCACTAAGAATATCTTAGGCGGCAATGCTCAGGTTGACCAAAACGGCTCTATCACCATGACTAATATTGGTGATACAGGTAAAAACACTATTCATGAAGCTATCAAATCCGCAAATTCTGGTTGGGAACTTCAAGTTAATGGCCAAAAGGTTAAAGATGTAAAAGCTCCAAACCGTACAGTGAACTTTAACGCTGGTAAAAATATTAAATTAGAAGGCGCCGGAGACAATGTTACAGTTGCAACAGTTGATAATGCAAACTTCAACTCCGTTACAACTGGTAGCGTATCTATGAGCAAAACCGGTATCAATGCTGGTGGTTATCAAATTACCAATGTACAATCTGGCGGTGATACATTAACAAATGCGGCTAATATCGGTGATATTTCTCGTATTGCTGCAAAATACGATAAATACTTGCAACGTGGTTCTGCAACGTATGAAGCAAACGGTAATGGCAAGATTAACATGACCGGTACAAATGGTTTGACTGCTGAAGTAACAGGTTTGAAAAACACGTATGTTACATCTGGTACAGTATCCAATGACGGTAAGAGATTGACATTGACACGTAATGACAATCAAACATTCGATGTTGATATCTCTAAAATCTCTAATGGTCTTTCCAAAACTGACTACCGTTTGATTGCAAACCCTGCAGCAGGTAGCAATGGCGAATATAAAGTGGCTGCTGATGGTAGCATGACATTGACTGTTGCTGATGCTGATGGTTCCAACCCTAGACAAGTTAAGTTGACGAACCTTGCTTCTAAAGAGCAACAAGATATCAATACTACTAATATCACAAATAACACTAACAAGATTGCTAAAGGCTTAAGCTTCCAAGGCGATAACAATGTTAAAATCAACAAACAACTTGGCGATACTTTAGGTATTACAGGTGGCGCTACAGGTGCTTTGTCTGACAACAACATCGGTGTTGTAGCTAAAGACGGCAATCTAAATGTTAAGTTGGCAAAAGACCTAACAGGTTTGAACAGCGTAACTGCAGGTTCTGTTCGCGTAGGTACACATAGCGATAATAAAAACTATGTAACTGGTTTGGACAATAAAGAATGGAATGTTCAAAACCCTACCATCACATCTGGTCGTGCAGCAACTGAAGATCAGTTGAAAAAAGTGTCTGATGAAATCAAGACTACTAATGCAGCTAAAACAGATTACCGTTTGATCAACAATACAAACTCTGCAGACGGTTCTTACTCTGTAGAAAACAACAAGGTTGATTTAAAAGTTAAAGATGAAGCTCATCCTAACAGCCCTGCAAATACAGTAACAATCAATAACATCGCATCCAAAACTGAATTGGATAAATTGACAGAACGCGCTGTTAAATATGATCTTAACGGTACTACTGTTAATAAAAACAAGGTTACTTTGGAAGGCCAAGGCGGTACAACAATTACTAACTTGAAAGCTGGTGAAGTATCTTCTACTTCTACAGATGCTGTAAACGGTAGCCAATTACATGATGTGAAAATCGAAGCAGGTAAACATTCTAAAGTTACTGTTTCCGATGATAACCTCAAATTGACAACTACTCCTGCTACAAGCACTGAAGGTGCTAAATATGATCTTCGTTTGAACAACAAAGTGACATTGGGTAGCGGTAACAATCAAGTAGTTCTTGATGGTACAGCAGGTAGAGTAACTGCTAGTGGCGTTGTAATGGGCTCTCAAACTGTTCAAAATACGAAACATGCGAGCGAAACTGGTAATTATGTAACTAACTTGAGCAATAAGAGCTGGGATTCCACATCTATCGTATCTGGTCGTGCAGCGACTGAAGATCAGTTGAAAAAAGTTAGCGAACAAATTACTCAACAAGGTAGCAGTGCAACTGACTATCGTCTTGTAAGAAACTCCAGTGCTGACGGTTCCTATAAGGTAAACGACAATGGTGAAGTATCCTTGACTGTAGAGGATAAAAACCATGCAGGCGTTAAAGAGCAAGTTACAATCAATAACATTGCATCCAAGACTTCTGTAGATAAATTGACAGATCGTGCTGTTAAATATGACATCAATAACGGTGTTGTTGATAAAACTAAGGTAACATTGGAAGGCGCTAATGGCACTACTATTACAAATGTAAAAGACGGTGCTGTAACAGCTACATCCACAGATGCTATCAATGGCAGCCAATTGTTCAAGACTAAAGAAGAATTGATCAATAAAGGCATGAAATTCGGTGCTGACTCCGGTAATGTAATCAATAAAAAACTTGGCGAACAAGTAAACGTTAAAGGTGGCATTACAGAAGCATCCAAATTGACTGCTGAAGACAATATCGGTGTTGTATCCGATGGCTCTAACGACTTGAAAGTTCGTTTGGCAAAAGACCTTAAAGGTTTGAACAGCGTAACTGTAGGTGATACAAAAGTTACTTCCAACGGTGTAACTATCAGCAACGGTGCTACAAACAATGCATCTGTATCCCTTACTAAAACTGGTTTGGATAACGGTGGTAACAAGATTACTAACGTTGCTCGTGGTACAATCGATAGCGATGCAGTAAACTTGGCGCAATTGAAAGAAGTATCCAACAGTGCATCTGCAGCAAATACAAAGGTAGCTGAAGGTAAAAACATTAAAGTTGATGAAAGCATCGACAATGTAACTAAAGCTAAAACATATACTGTAGGCTTGAAAGATGAAGTAACATTAGGCGCAGGTAATACAGCTATCAATATCAACGGTACAACAGGTATCGTGAAAGCCGGCACTGGCGATAATGCTGTGACTATCAATGGCACAAATGGTACTATCAACTCCGGTAAAGTGACTATTAATGGTACTACAGGTACTGTTAATGAATTGACTAACAGAACTTGGAATCCTAAAGCTATTACTAATGGTCAAGCTGCTACAGAAGATCAATTGAAAGTAGTAGACAATAAAATTGATACTACAAAAACTGAAATCGTAGAAAAAGGCTTGAATTTCCAAGGCGATGCAGGTACTGCAATTCATAAAGACCTTGGTCAAACATTGAAAATCTCTGGCGGTCAAGCTGATGCATCTAAACTTTCAGAAAATAACATCGGCGTAGTTAATAACAACGGCGTATTGAATGTTAAACTTGCTAAAGATTTGACAGGCTTGAACAGCGTAACAACTGGTGCTACAACTATTAACAACAATGGTTTGACAATCGGTGGTAACACATTTGTTACAAGCAACGGCTTCAATGCTAACGATACTCAAATCACAAACGTGAAAGCTGGTACAGAGGATAACCATGCAGTTAACCTTAAACAGTTGAAAGAAGTATCCAATAACGCAGCGGCAGCTAAAACTGTTGTAAAAGCAGGTAAAAACATCAATGTAACTGATTCTGAAGATCCACTTACTAAAGCTAAGACTTATACAGTTGGTTTACAAGACACAGTAACATTGGGTTCTGGCAATACTGCTGTTAATATCGACGGCACAAAAGGTATTGTGAAAGCTGGCGAAGGCAATAATGCTGTAACTATCAACGGTACAAACAGCACAATTGATGCTGGTAACGTAGCGATTGACGGTGTAACAGGCAATATCAATTCCGGTAAAGTTCTTGTTAACGGTGCTAAAGGTACTGTAAACAACTTAACAAATATCACTTGGGATGCTGACCATATCACAAGCGGTCAAGCTGCAACAGAAGATCAATTGAAAGTTGTTGATAAGAAAATTACTGACAATGGTAGTAACTTGACTAAGAAGGGCTTGAACTTCAAAGGCGATGACGCTACAAGTATTCATAAAGATCTTGGCGAAACATTAGATGTTGTAGGTGGTACTTCCGATAAAGCTAAATTGTCTGACAATAACATCGGCGTGGTATCTGAAAACGGTAAGTTGAATGTTAAACTTGCTAAAGAGTTGACTGGCTTAACAAGTGTAACAACTGGTGCTACAACAATTAATAACGAAGGTTTAACAATTGGTGGTAAGAAATTCGTTACAGCTAACGGTTTTGATGCTAACAATACACAAATCAAAAACGTAAAAGCTGGTACTGACGGCAATGATGCAGTTAACTTGAATCAATTGAATGAAGTTAAAAATGCGTCTAACACTACAGTTGAAGGTAGCGAAAACATCAATGTTAACTCCACAGTAGACCCTAATACAAAAGCTAAAACTTACAAAGTAGCATTGAAAGACAATGTAACTTTAGGTTCTGGCAATAATGCAATCAACATCAACGGTACTACAGGTATTGTAAAAGCTGGTGACGGTGCTAATGCTGTGACTATCAATGGTACAAACGGCACTATCAACTCCGGTAAAGTGACTGTTAACGGTGCTGCTGGTACTGTAAACAACTTGACAAACATTACTTGGGATGGCAAAAACTTCACAAGTGGTCAAGCTGCAACAGAAGACCAATTGAAAATTGTTGATAAGAAAATCACTGACAACAGCACTGACTTGACTAAGAAAGGCTTGAACTTCCAAGCTGATTCTGGCGAAGTAATTCATAAAGATCTTGGTCAAACATTAGATGTTGTAGGTGGCATTACTGAAAAATCTAAATTGTCCGACAACAACATCGGTGTAGTATCCGAAAATGGTAAGTTGAATGTTAAACTTGCAAAAGATTTAACAGGCTTGAACAGCGTAACAACTGGTCAAACAACTATCAACAACGATGGCTTGACAATCAACAACAAACAATTCGTTACAGATAATGGCTTCAACGCTAACAATACGCAAATTAAAAACGTAACTGCTGGTGTAGAAGACAATGATGCTGTAAATGTTAAACAATTGAACGATGTAAAAGCTGCATCTAATACAAAAGTAGAAGGTAGCAAAAACATCAATGTTGATGAAACTGTAGATACTGTAACAAAAGCTAAAACTTACACAGTTGCATTGAAAGACACTGTAACATTAGGTTCCGGTAACACAGCTGTTAACATTGACGGTACAAAAGGTATCGTAAAAGCTGGTAACGGTGCGAATGCAGTAACTATCAATGGTGTGAACAGCACAATCAATGCTGGTAAAGTGGCAATCGATGGTGTAACAGGTAACATCAATGCTGGTAAAGTTCTAGTTAACGGTGCAAACGGTACTGTAAACAACTTGACTAACAGAACTTGGGATCCTAATAACATCACTAACGGTCAAGCTGCAACAGAAGATCAATTGAAATCTGTAGATCAAAAAGTTACAGACAACAGTAAGAAAGGCTTGAACTTCCAAGCTGACTCTGGTGAATTAATTCATAAAGACCTTGGTCAAACATTGGATGTTGTAGGTGGCGTTTCTGATAAAGCTAAATTGTCTGATGGCAATATCGGTGTTGTATCCGAAAACGGTAAGTTGAATGTTAAACTTGCAAAAGATTTAACAGGATTGAATAGCGTAACAACTGGTCAAACAACTATTAACAATAATGGTTTGACAATTGGTGGTAATACATTTGTTACAAACAACGGCTTCAATGCAAACAATACGCAAATCAAAAATGTTAAAGCTGGTACAGAAGATAGCGATGCTGTTAACCTTAAACAATTGAACGAAGTAAAAGCTGCGTCCGATACTAAGGTAAAAGGTAGTAAGAACATTCATGTTGAAGAAGAAATCAACGATCTTACAAAAGCTAAAACATACACTGTAAACTTGAAAGACACAGTGACATTGGGCTCTGGCAATACATCAGTTCATTTCGATGGTACAACAGGTATCATTAGAGCTGGCGAAGGTGCTAATGCTGTAAATATCAATGGTACAAACGGTACAATCAACTCCGGTAAGGTAACTATCAATGGTGGTTCTGGTACTGTTAATGATTTGACTAACAGAACTTGGGATCCTAATAAGATCACTAATGGTCAAGCTGCAACAGAAGATCAATTGAAAGTTGTAGACAACAAAATTGATAAAAATACTGAAGACTTGACTAAGAAAGGCTTGAACTTCAAAGGCGACTCTGGAGAAGCTATCCATAAAGACCTCGGTCAAACATTGGAACTCAAAGGTGGCGAATCTGATGCTTCTAAACTTTCAAATGGTAACATTGGCGTAGTTAATGAAAACGGCAACTTGAACGTTAAACTCGCTAAGAACCTTAAAGGTCTTGATTCCGTAACTGTTGGTTCCGATCCAAACAAACAAGTTGTTCTTGATGATAAGGGCGTATCTGTAGGCGGTAAAACATACATTTCTAACGAAGGCTTAAACGCAAATAATCAAAAGATTACTAACGTGGCAGCTGGTGTAAATGATACAGATGCAGTTAACGTTCAACAGTTGAAGAGCAGCATGGCGGCAGCAACTACAACAGTGAAAGCTGGCGATAGCGGCAATACAACTGTAACATCTACAACAAATGCGGATAAGTCCAAAACATACACTGTAGATATCAAAAAAGACTTGAACTTACGCAGTGTGATTACCACTACTGACGATAAGAAATTCTCTACTGTAACAAACGGTGTAGGTGTTACAAGCACTGATACATTAGGCAATACAACTGCTCTTACTGCAGGTAATGTGAAAGTATCTGATAGCCAAAATAATTCAACTCAAACAACAGCTAATGGTGTGCTTGTAGATAATCCAACTAAGGCCACTGAATTGACTGCTAATGGTGTTGTGACTACTGATAAAAAGACTAAGAGCACAAGAACAACTGCAGACGGCATGGTAGTTACATCCGGCATGGGTGGTACTAAAGTAACTACTACTGTTAGCAGCAACGGTGTTGCAATTACTACTCCTCCAGCAGGTCAAGGTTCCCCTAAAGATGGTACTGGTGCAGTAACATTGACTAAGGACGGCTTGAACAATGGTGGTAATCAAGTTGTTAACATGGCAAGCGGTTATGGCAAAGGCGAAGATATCAACAATATTGCTGATAATAGCAGCAGCTTAACAAATGGTGCTAACATCGGTGACTTGAAGAAAGGTATCGATGGTCTTAAGAAAGCCGGCTTAGACTTTGCAGGTGATAAAGGTGAATTCCATCGTGACCTAGGTCAAAAAGTGACTGTTAAAGGTGGCGTTACTGATGAAAGCAAACTTTCCTCTGCAAACAATATCGGTGTTATCTCCGATAACAACGGCAGCTTGAATGTTCGTTTGGCAAAAGATATTACTGGTATCAACTCCATTACAACTATGGATAACTCCGGTCATACAACTGTGACAAACGGTAACGGTATCACAATTAAGAATAATGGTGGTGGCAGCGTATCCTTAACAAGCTCTGGTTTGAACAACGGCGGTAATAAGATTACTAACGTGGCTCCAGGCGAAATTAGCTCCACTTCTACTGATGCTGTTAATGGTTCCCAACTTAATCGTGTTGCAAACAGCATGAATAATGTTGTAAACGAAGTTCGTCAAGTTGGTGCGATGTCCTCCGCGTTGTCCGCATTGAAACCTATGGCTTATGACCCTTACGAACCTACTCAAATTATGGCAGGTTACGGTAACTACCGTGGCGACTCCGCATTGGCATTAGGTGTGGCTCATTATAAAAATGAATCCATGATGTTACATGCTGGTGTAGCTTGGGCAGGCAGCAATAGCCATATGATGGCAAATGCTGGTGTAACTTGGAAAGTAGGTAACAGAGACGGCGAAGCAGAAACTGCAGATCGTTATCGTAAAGGACCTATCAGTTCTACATATGCAATGCAACGTGAACTTGCTGCAATGAAAGCTGAAAATCAAGGATTAAAAGGTGAAGTAGCTGATTTGAAAGCTGAAAATGAACAAATGAAAGCTAATATTGCTGCAATGATGGCAAGACTAGGTTTATAATACGTTCATACTGAACATTACGGGTTGAGGATTCCCTTTTGGGGGTCCTCCCACCCGATTTAATTCGTTGATAGAAAAGAGGAATATATAATGAAAAAATCCACTTTGCTTGCTTTCACAGCGGCAGTATTATTCGGCAGTGGCGTATTCCATGTTAATGCGGCATCTGCTACATATGATGATCCATTGCTTTTACCAAATCCGGCTAAAGCGCCTACAACAGGTTCTGTTGTATTGGTTCCTGTAGCTAGCCCTCAGGCGGTGCAAAGTATCCATGAATTTGTGAAAGCATGGGAAAATGCGGAAAAACACATTGCTTTAGCTGAAAGCAAAAAGAATAATCATCAAGCGTTAACTAAAGAAGAAGCTAAATGGTTACATTCTAAAGATAAGCATAATTATGCTGATTATTTCCGTAAACATTCTTTAGGTTATGTACATGGCCAAGAAACTGCATTGAACTGGAATGGTGAAAACCGTAATAAAAACGAGTATAGCTATTACACATTCCCTAAATATGATAAGGACCAAGGTTACACAAATAGCTATGGTTACAATGTATTGCGCAGCATGGTTGATCGCATGAATGAATTGCTTCAAAAACAAAAGGCCGTTGGCGGTCCTTTGACTGATGAAGAAGCACAAGCATTGGAAGATGCTATGCTTGATATCATGGCTCAAGATCAAGAACATGTATCTAATGAAGAATTGCGTTATTACATGAACGAAGCAGTTTGGTTTGCTACAAAACAAACTGTGAAAAATATGTCTGCAGAAGAACCTTCTGTTGGCGATATGCACGAAATCAACCTTCGTGAAGCGATTCAAACAGATAACTAATTATCTAATACATATATAATTAAATCTTTATATGTATAACTTTTGTTGTATAGGGTATGCAGATGCAATACCTTATATATAAAAGTTTTTAATATGCAGTGTTGAGACGCAAATAAGGGATTCTATAAACACACTGTTATATAGGCAAGAAGCCGCAACAGAATGCAATATGTATTCTTGTTGCGGCTTCTTTTTGCTTTAAATTCTCCTTATATGATATGTCTAAAAGAGTGATATAACTCAAGTTTCGAATCTGTAAAATTAGGCTGTGAAAGTGTGCAAAAATAATGGTAAAAATTTTCTGAAATTTGTAGTAAAATTTGTCCAAATTTTGTTGACATGAGTATATGGAAATGTTATTATATTCAAGTACCCCATATGAAGGGGCACAGATCTTTGAAAACTGAACAATGATAGGTAATCAATCAAAACGATTGAACATATGCCAGAGTGCGGGTTTTGACATAGTCAAAACCAACCATAATTCAAAGTTACTTAAATGTAACGACAACAAATAATGAGCTATTCAAATAGCTTCAAGATATCTTGGAGAGTTTGATCCTGGCTCAGGACGAACGCTGGCGGCGTGCTTAACACATGC
>OGEC01000834.1_pt1 | contig 19592 bp, 23 predicted proteins | sample 1570551 | NCBI WGS metagenome assembly OGEC01 (sample SAMEA2582127, study PRJEB24529) | metagenome | biome: Human gut stool | place: China | collected 2011 | reverse complement strand
GGTGAGAGGTGGAGCCCTCTTTAAGGGTAAAGAGGGACGGGGTGATTTTCGAAGAATTGACAGGGTGGTTCGAAAAATCCTTATAAAGAAGGGATGGGGTTTTTGAAAAAACTCTTTGAATAGTTTCTCGAATCTGAGAAACCAACTCCCTTCTATGGGCAACAATCCAAACATGACAATTAGAATGTTCCCTCAAAAACGATTCTACGACCGAAGCGAGTAGAACCGTTTTTCCCGTACCCGTTGGCATTTGTGCCATCACGGACCGATGAAGGCGCAACGCCTTCTCAATCCGTTCTTTCATATCCTCTTGATAATCAAATAACTTTATTTCCTTCATTATTTAAGGGTCTCGTTGACTTTACTCCAGTCTTTATTCATCAAATCCTCGATGATGCTATGAATCTTCAAGGCATATTTTGTTCTAGGATGATTGCCATACTGTGTTCCTCTCAGAATACCTTCATAGAAGATGGTTACGATGATTTCAGTCTGTTTTCTATACATCATATATTCATATTCATCATATTTCTTGTTGCAGAGGAAGGACTTGTGTTGGGTGTTGTTGATTTCCATAATGTATATTTATAATAATTATTCTTAATTATTCACTTAAAAGTGAACAAGCTATCAATAAAAGTATTATTTTTGCATTGCATATTAAAGAATTATAATTATGACACAAGTAACATTAAAGACAATAGAGCAGAATGACAACGTAGGCATGTTTTCTATCTGCTTCGATGGAAACTCCGAAAGCGAATTTGAAAAATTCCTGATGGAGTTTAAGGACAATGCGACATACAATAAAGACTTCAATGCCATATTATTGGCTTTATCCAAAATTATCGATAAGGGAGCATTAGAAAGATTCTTCCGCATCGAAGGAAGAATGAACGACCATGTTAGTGCTTTGTCTATCGATTCCCGCAAACTCCGCCTATACTGCCTAAGAATATCCGATCAGATACTTATCTTAGGAAATGGTGGTGTTAAACTATCACGCACATACCAAGAGAATGAAAAGCTCAGTGGATATGTCATGGATTTACAGACTTTTGACAAAGTCCTGCTCAAAGCCCAAGAGAAGGGAATCATTACCATTGAAAAGAATATGATTACAGACATAGAAAGTGCAACCTTTGAAATTTAAGCATTATGATACAGAACAAATTATTCCGTGATTGCCTCGCTGCGATACCTGCCGAACAAAAGGCAGAGTTCGATTTGTCTTTCGGTATAGCCGAGCGCATTAGTGAGATTCTGAAAGCCAAGGGTCTCACCCAAAAGGATTTCGCCCGCTTGCTCAACAAGCGAGACTCAGAAATCTCGAAATGGCTAACAGGCAGACATAACTTCACGACTCAAACCATTGCTCGTATAGAAACAGCTCTAGGTAGTAAACTCATCAGCATAGCCCATTGATTGGGCTATGCCCTATTTGTAATATCTGCACAGCCATTCATAAATATTCCAGTAATAGGCATTTTCATTTTTCGTACTTAATATCTATTGTTTCATTACACCCTATCGTTATCTGACAACAATCCATTCCTTCTTTTTGGCATCATAATGAATCTTGTCACGATATACATCCAAAAGCATTAATGCAGAATCAACCTTATTTGCTTGAAGATAATAAGACTTACCATCATCTATAACTTTAATTCCATATTCATGCTTTATAAGTTTCATTTTATTTTCTAAGTCGGAAATTTTCTGTAACAGTTGATAGTTTTCATTTATTAATTCATTTGAATCTGGTGAGCCATTAGTTTTATGCCGTTTCGAGTTCCTTTCTTTGTCGATTCCAAGGGTTCTCACCATTTGTTCATATTTCTCAATGATTGCATTTTTATCACTAACATCTCTCTTCAAATTTAAATTCGACAAATTAACAATAGCTGCAAATGCAACTATTAGAATACAAAATATGCAAGAAATCATAGCAACAATTCGAGCCTCTCTCCTAGCTTTTTCTGTTGTAGACTTAAACTCTTCCATCAACTCATTTGCCCGTTTTTGGTACTTTGATACATCTATACCAGTAGCCTCCAATTGCCCCAATTCTTCCATAATGTCATTATACGTTCTACTTTCCATGTATTGTATTGTTTGAATATTTAATAAACTTTTCTTTTAACTCATAATAAGACTTCAAGAAGTTCTCTTTTTGCTCCAAGTATTCTCTTTGATGCTTAGTTTCTAATTCTGTTATTTCACGAGTCATCATTATTTTCTCATAATATGTACCTAACCAAAAACAACTCGTACAAGAAACAAAAAAGAAAGAACCTACAACCTTATATTTCTTTATGACTGCAGTCAACTGCTCAATATTTGCTTTTTTCTTTTGCATCACATTGTTATGTATTAAAAAGGCAAATCCTTTCCCTGTTTTTCATTAATCATAGGCTCAAAGCCATTGACTGGAACAGGATTCTTGGGAAATGCAGGTTTATGGTTCAAACTATCCAAACCAAAAATAGAGCAAAAAGTGACCTTGTCGTCATCCACAACACTTACGATGTTTCGATAGTTTGTTGAAGAGGTATAAGAGCGGACACTATTGACAGAATGGTTCACTAAAGAGAGGCTTTGACTATTTTGAATTAATACCACCTTATCAAAAAATTCCAAGATACACCCACTAGGTACAATACAGCTAGACAAAGGCTTGTCTATAATATCCTTATCAAATTTTGCAAAATTTGTACTTCTCGAAGATATATAATAAGAATTTGCCAATCCATTTGCTCTTACCGTAGCATTGAGTATAGATCCATCACTCATTACAAAGAAGCCCTTCTGCGAACTATTGAAACTATAAACTATATCTTCTTTATCTATGTTAGATTTATTAAAGAGAGCTTCCATACCATAGACTTCTGTTCCAAACTGCTTTATAATTTTCCTTTCAGAAATTTTAGCCTTGGAATAAAAATGTTTCTCCTCTGTGTCTTTTTTCTGCAAATACTCATTTCGATAATAGTCAAACTCAGAAGTACCCTCATAATTCATCAAATCAGTTGTCATCCAACCTGTACGTAGAGAGCGTTTACATTGAGGATGCCGCTCATCAAGCCTAAACTTTGAATCAAAATCTAAGATTTCACCAGTCAAAAGCCCATCCCAATCAGCAGAGATAACAACAGAGCCATAATTAGCATTCACCCCAATCACTTTGCCATCATAGCATTTTTCCAAATGAGAAGGATTTATCTGGTAGTTATCTTCCAAGTTCAGTCGAGATTCATACAGACCATCCTTGCATCCAAGAAACAACCGATAGCCATAGAGTCGTATATCCAGAGGTATGGATGAATATTCACCGATGCTTTTACATTCTTCTTGAATATCTTTAAAATTTAATTCAAATTCTATTTCTTTGGCAGCTTTCAACCAAATTTTTTCTACCACCTCTCTTATCTCTGTTACACCAAATATAATCTTGGCAGCTTCACCCTTAGAGTACTCATTATGTAAGAATATCAATTCTATCAAACTAGAGTACTGAGGATATTCATATTTTAAGCGATTTACAACCTTATGATAAGAAACGTATAGCAATTGTCCATCTGCCATAACAAGAAATAGATACCCACCATAGAGATAACAATCTATAGCTTCCACATTAATTGAAAATTTAACGACAGGATTCATAAGATATGTTTTAAAAGTTTACGATAAATTCCTTTAGAAATTACATTGATGGAGTACCAATGTTCCACAAGTTCATCTCCAATATATTGGCTATTGGTAGGGTAACCATGCCATGCGTCTTGTGCATTAGGAGGAATCGGGAAAAAGGCAAGACGTTCACCAGTTTGACCAAGTAAGTTTTTTCCTTGATTCAAAATGGCATAAAGACCTTTACCATCATCATTCATCCATCTTTTATCTATCACCTTTATGTTCTCAGGATATGGCAAACCAGTATGAACATCTGCCAAATTGAATATAGAGAACTCAAAATTAGCATCATCAACCCATCTAGTCTTATCTTTCCTTTTTGCAGCTTTATAGCTATGATAAGGAGCAGGTTTATAAACATGTCCTTGTCCGTTTGGACCAAAAACAATCCCATGATTTTCTTTTTCCCTTTTTCTCATAACCAAATTGTATATTCTATTCAGGCTACTAAGCTCCCATCCCTAAGAAATAGCTCAATATAAAAATGGGAGAGGAAGTCGTTAGCCGTATATTTATTATTTCTTGTTCTTCATCCGCCAGAAGAAATGCCATGTTCTGAAGATAGGCTCACTTAAAGCCTCAGCAGGATAATACCTTACAAAGTGCATATTTCTCCATATCTTCAGGAAGTATTTCTTTGCCATGCCTTGTTGTGTGAAATGCCCATACTTAGTGAAATGCTGTCCGAAGTTGCCACCATCCATTATCTCTGCCAGCAACAACTTTCCACGCTTTTCATCCATCGGAACGATCATCTTCTCCTCTGATATACCCAATGCCTCATGCAGCACATACATCACCGCCCCTGCGAACTTCCACAATCCAAGATGCTTCAATTCTCTCTGCAAAGTATCCCTAATCACTAATAACTCACCATTATTCACTACATAGTAGTAATCAATAATTTGCCTCATTCCAATCCCTTCATCGAAGAAATGGTGATATAGATGTGTCAGCTGATAAATCACATTAAATGCTGTCGTTGGTATAGCGATTTCTCCAATACCATCTGGCAGACTAACAACATTTGAGCATTGCAAATCCGCATTCCTTCGAAACCATTTCTGCAATCTAGCATGATAGATAGGATTATTCATGGAGCAAGGAAAGAAATGCAACTCTACAGGCACACCATCCAAGGAAGTCTCCAGATGCTGCAGTCTGATATCATCCCCCAGTTCAAACTTCTTTTGAGCATACTCCATAATCCTCTCCCTACTAGCATCAATCCAAACATCAATATCTCCAGGAGTACGTGAATATGGATTCGGATACATCAAGGCATTGCCTTGTCCTTTCAATATGCAGCATCGCAATCCATCTTCTCTAAACTTTGAATAGAGTTTACCCGCCACAGCATTCACCTTCATGTTCTGCCTGCGAATTTGTTGTGCAGCTCCCATCCAAGTCATCAGCAAATCCCTTCCCATAGGATTTTGCTTTAGCTCTTCAGAAAATTCTTTCGTCAATTTCTCGATACCATCAAAACAAAAGCCAAGAAGAGCTTGCCTAGAAGCAAAGGTGTATAGTTGTCGCCAATCTATTTTGGCGACGACCATACTCATATCCACCTTCTTGCCAAGGCAATAATTTAAGAACAAAAAGATTGCCGATGTTTTTATCATTTCTTATTTCAGATATTTCCTGTCATTATCCTCGAACCAGTCAGCCAGCGCTTCCTCGAAGCTCCACTTAAACTGATAACCGCAGTTCTTCAACTTCTCACCACAGATATTAGTAGAAATCTGGAGTTTCTTCACTCTTGCAGGACAGATACCCATTGGCGAGCCAAGAAGCATGGCAGCTCTAGCCATAGGCATGATAACCCAGTTAGGAATATCAGGCACAAACTGAGTCAATCCAGTTACCTTCTTCATAGCCTCAACAATATGCTGAATAGTATAAGCAGGCTCGAAGCAACAGTTATAAATCTCCACGCCCTTAGCAGACTTCACGTCTGCCCCATTCGTGTTATTCGAGTTATTCGTGTTCACCCCTTCTTCCACCTTCCATAGCATGAAGCGAACCAACTCCTTTACATAGATACAAGCCTTGATGGTATCCTTTCTGCCAGGGTAAGCAAACTTATGACCACGGATAGCCCAATACAATCTGGTGAAATTACCATTCTCACCCTTTCCGAATACCACACCGGGACGAACAATAGTGAGCTGGCGATGAGCAGCATCTCCATTCTGCCACTTCTCATGAATCTTCTCTGCCACCAACTTAGAGATACCGTATGCTGTATTAGGAGTAGGCAAAGTAGTTTCCTTCTTCAGTTCCTCAGCAGCACCGTATGGTGCGATACTAGAAGTAAACACAATCTTCTTGATATTCCACTTCTCTGCAAACGCCACCACATTCTCAGCACCACGGATATTTGTCTCAAAATACTCATGATCTTCATGACCAGGAGTACGATGAACAGCTGCGAAGTTGAAGATAACATCATCTTCTGTAGGAGTAAATGGCAAGTTCTCGATAGGCTTGCGGATGTCATACTCAATAAAAATAGACTGCAACTTCTCACCATCACGCAAAGCAGGCTTGTAATCCTTCACTACAGGATTAGGAGTGCCAGGCTTAACGATATCGAGGTTATATACTTGGGCGTTAGGATAACGCTCCTTAATCAAATTTGTAAGATGGGTACCGATGAAACCGGTACCGCCAGTGATAATATAGTTCATACTAGATTTTCATATTTACACAAACAAAATTATTTCTTATAGCCCAGTTCCTTCAAGAGTTTCTTGTTCCATTCAGAACGTTCCTTATCAAAGAACCAGCCCCATTTATTGAAGTACTTCACCATATTCTCCATGTGAATCTTCAACATTTTCTTACTTTTATAAGATGCTGCCCTATGAGCATGCACCACCGACACCATTGGCCAATACATTGTGCGATAATACTTATGCATTCTTCGTGTGATGTCAATATCCTCAGGATACATAAAGTATCGCTCATCAAATAGACCAACCTTATCAAATGCAGACAAGCGGAAGAACATGAAGCTACCTTGATGATATGGTATGTTTGCAGGAGTTTTATGATCCCAAAACTCCAAGGTATAACGATAGTTCATCTTCTCGCCCAGCTTCTTTGGCATAAAACGACGGAAGATGAGGTCGAAAGGAGTTGGCAACAAACGAGTTGTCAACTGCAATCGACCATCAGGATAACGAAGCATCGGCTGAAGCTGAGCAACATCCTCATTTGCCTCCATATACTCTGTAATCTTTGCTATAATGCCCTCATCAAAATATACATCTGAGTTTATCACCAGATGGTAATCAGCATGTATCTCTTGTGCTTTTCTTATAGCCACATTATGCCCAGGACCATAACCAATATTTCCATTATTATAGACATATTCCACCTCATCCATTTGTGAGCAGAATTCTCGAAGTTCATCACTAGGCGAATTGTCACTGATATAAATTGGGACAATACCATTCTTGCGCATAGATTCTATACACTTCTTTAATTCATCGTGATCTGTCTTATAGGTTACAATAGATGCAGTTATTATCATAGCGAAAATTAGAAAGTAAATGGTGAATCAAATTCTTTTAGCAAAGGATGTTTTGTATCCTTATCACTGAGATTAGCATGTTCCGTAGGAATCATCCAATCTATACCGAGAGATTCATCCAAGATAGAGATGCCACCATCAGCTTCTGGATGATAGAAATTATCACACTTATATTGGAATACAGCTGTTTCCGATAGTACGGCAAAACCATGAGCAAAGCCCTTAGGAATAAAGAACTGACGATGGTTATCTTCTGTCAGTTCCACAGCAACATGCTTACCGTATGTAGGCGACCCTTTGCGGATATCCACAGCTACATCCAGCACTCTACCCTTCACGCATCTAACCAACTTACTCTGAGTAAACGGAGGTCTTTGGAAATGCAAGCCACGCATCACACCATACGAGCTCATGCTCTCATTATCTTGGCAGAACTTAACCTCGTATCCAACTAAAGGCTCTACCTTATCTTTAAACTCACGCTCGCTGAAACTCTCAAAAAAGTAACCACGAGCATCACGGAAGAGGCGTGGTTCAATAATAAGCACGCCTTCAATATTTGTCTTAATTATGTTCATTTAAAAATATTTTTGAATTATTGTTTTACCTTCTCTAAATCCCCACATAAAAAACAATGGGAATCCTACGCCAAAGAATGCGTATATCAATAGTAAGAGAACATTACTACCAACTGTAGGTGTCAAATCACTAAGATTTGCCCCCCCATAACCTATGCCTTGTAATGCTAAAGTACAAAGTTTAAAGCCAACAAAGTGCAAAGCCATAACATAGAAAGACTCCTTTCCAACGTATGCAATAGCCTTACCTGCAACGTTTGTCTCAATATGCTTACCTATATACATTATTATATATAGCACAGCTGGCGCAGCAACTAACAGCTGAAGTATATCCTTATATTCATTACCATTCAGAGCCACACCGCCAAGCATACAAGCTACCTCAAAAGCTATCAATCCACAAATAATAGCAAGATACCCATTATCATAAGACAATTTCATCTTCTGATACATTATTTTGCCAACATATATCAGCAGCATTGCAGTAAACGTATTACTAAATCGACGGATGGTCAACCCATACTTATTACTAAGAATACCAGCAACAATACACATTGCTAACAATGCAATACCTCTCATCCATTCGTATTGTCTTTCATCCTTGGCTAACTTCTTTATCAGCCATGACACAATAGACAATCCGATTAAAGCCATAAAAAGTACATACACAAACCACATTGCACCAACGATTGGTTCTCTTCCACCTAAACAGATAGCCAATACAGTTTGCTTAGCGAATTCCATCATTGAATAAGTATTGATTACAGAGTCAGTGGACTCTAATGAATACCACCCTATCTTTATCAACACGTTATGCAACAATACTGCAGGAATATAGAAATACAGAATTTTCAAATAAAGCGATGAGAATTTCTTCTTAAACCAAAGTTTTGGTTGAACAAGTTGGTCATCCTTAATAAAAAATCCTGCTAACAAGAACAATACTGCTACATGCCAAAGATTAATAAACAAATCTTTCGTATTAACCAGTTGACAAAAAGGATATTGATAAGCAATATGTCCGAATACAATTGCTATAATAGACATTCCTTTGGCTATATCTACAGATAAAAAACGTTTCACTGCATTATTTTTTTTTCCAAAAGTTTATTATAATAATCATAATGCATTCTACTCATATTTTCTAAAGAAAACACATTTTTTGACAATACTAAAGATTGTTCCTTATAATATTCATTTTGCATTAAGACTTTATCTACAGCTTTATTAAAACTATCTTGATCATCAAACTCAAATAATCCAACTTCATTTTCATTAAAGTAATCATTATAAATTGGAAGATTCGTACAAATAATTGGCGTACCAAGTTGCATTGCTTCCAATAAAGCTAATCCAAAACCTTCTGAATTTGAACACATTGCAAAAGCATCCATTAAATGATAATATCTGTAAGGTGCATTCATATATCCAAGGAAAAGCAATCTATTTTGAACTCCTAACTCTTGAGCCATTTGCCTCAGTTCACCTTCTAAGACACCTCTACCAAACAAGATAACAGCAGCAGAATCATTATGAACTAAGTATTTTACTAATTGATGAAACCCTTTTCTCTTAATTAAAGTTCCACAACTACAAACCAACTTATATTTATTTTTCAAACTGGCAATTTGGGCTTCTATTAAAGGATCAACATCATATCTTTCAAGTATTGGAATACCATAAGGAATAATATCATACACATGATTAGAAGATAATTCATGTTCATAATATTCTTTCATGTTTGTAGAAGATACTATTACATTATGAATTCTATTCAAAGCATATTTCCAAATATTCTTTTCTAATAAGCCTTTTAGCCATCCTTTTCTTTGAACCAAATCAGTCTCGTAAAAACAATGCATTGTTGTAATGCAGGTATATTTCTTGTAAAGTTTATGCTTCACTACGTACAAATCAGGAATAGGCATATTAGAATGCAATATATCAAATCCGGAAAAATCGTATGCTATAGAAAAATCTAACTTGGTTACTTTAACCGGGAATACTAGTTGTCTAATATCTTTACTTCCACGATCAAAATGAAACACTTCACATTCAACATCCTTATATGGAGCTAAACCTGATATAAGATTTTGAATGAAAATATTTGGTCCCATAGCATCAATAGCAGGTATTAAAAACGCAATTCTCATAAATACATCATTTCAATATTTTACGTAATATATTCAAAGCATTTCTTACAACTATGCCCAAATATTCATTATAATGATAGGATTTCAGAACAAGTCTTTTCCAAATTGGGAAATCAATCAAAATCTCGTCACTCCAGAACTCTAAATTAACTAATTTACAAAATGAAGGACAATATTCAACTTTTCCACCATCTCTTAAAAAAGAGTAGTACTCATCCAATAATAGATATTGTAAATGAGGACGAATTAAAACATTATCAAGCAAACACTCTTGGCGCATAAAGTCAAGAACCCATTGTGCATACTCAACTCTCTTCATCAATGTTTTGCGGTTTTTGGTATTAACCATAGAATGAGGATACTGAATATAATGATAAAAAGGTATATTAATCACTTTAATTTTTGGATTATGATTTTTTACCATTATCAAATTCGTTATAACATCCTCGCCAGTTGTTATATGAATTGGCGTACTAAAGTCTTTAAGCATACCAGTTCTTATAAGTCTTCCACACAAAGAAGCTGTTATTGATTTTGAAAGAAAATTTGAATATAGACCTATTTTATCATCTCCAAAAACTTTTTTATTTTTATGTTGACAAGGCTGCACTTTTCCGTTTTCATTTTCTAACAAAAAGTCTGCAACTATGACATCATAATCCATTGTGTACTGCGCAAGAGACTCTATTGTATTTTCATCTATAACATCATCTGCATCTAAGAAAAAAACGAAATCTCCTGAAACATGTTGCAAAGCTTCTTTTCTTGCAGAAACTAATCCACCATTAGCTTTCTCAACTAATATAATTCTAGAATCTTTAGTAGATAATGACTTTACAATAGCACTTGTTGAGTCTGTACTACCATCATTTATCACAACTACTTCTATATCACTATAGGTCTGCTTCAAGCAACACTCGATACTTCTCGCTATATAACGTTCTACGTTATATGCAGGTATTATTATACTTATCATAATTTAATTCATAATTCTTAAAAAACCACCTTCATCATCAATATTTGAAATAATCCACTTCATATCATAAGTGTTTGTTAATATCAATAAAGATGGTGTATACACCAATTGTGATTCTCTACTTATACTCAACTGTCTTCGACAATTCCAAAAGCCCATAAGAATAGACACGATAGATAAGACAAATAGCATGTTCAGAGTTTTATTAAATAGCTTATTGCTTTTAAAGTTATTCAAATAGAAAACTTTTATAGAATATGCCATAACACCCATAAAACGCACATTAATGACTGTGAATGGAAGTGTAATAAATGACAACAGCATGAGCGAATTAGTCAAAATCGTCACTTTTTTATTTTCATCAGAATATAACAAAATATAGACAAGCACCATTATATATATGATGCAAGAGCTTATCATATTTGCAAGTTGTTCTTTCCACGTTAGCTCATCTTGCCAATCTTTTGCATAATATCCATCCAAATAATAAGAATAATGTTCGACTATATCTGTAGGCAACGGCAACATTTTAAATATATCCATGAATAAATCACCACTCAATAAAGCCGCTGTCACACCTATAAAAATAATAAACTTTCTTGAAAAGTGAATATGAAATACTTTAAATGCCAATAGAGAAACAGCAAAAATTAGAAAGGAAAAATGATTAAACACAGAAAGGACTACAAATATCCAACCTTTTTTATTTTCTCTGAACACAACCAAGTATGCACCATACATAAATAGCTGGGTAGAAAAGCCAAATCTAAATAAATTTCCCACCAATGAAAAACTAACAAAAACTATGAGACTCTTCAGTCTATATTTTTTATCATTCAGTATTGGATTATTCAACCTTAAGTCACGATATAATGCACCAATTAATATATAGCCAAAGAAATTGTACAAGAATCTGGTAAAATCAAACGGAACATTTATCTTATCCAACAAATAGCCAGTAATATACAACAAGAAGTCTAACTTTAATGTAATTATAGCAAGAAACTGATTCCAAGATAACATACTATAGGTTGCAGCTTTCATTGTATACTGATGGAAATCTCCTACTGGTGGATACAATATGGCAAACAAGCCCATAAAAAAAGAGAACATTATAAATGCCCACTTTTCATTCCTCACCATTCCCTTAAATATCCAAGGTAGGGCATATAAAGGATAAAACAATCCAACTAGAATCGCTGCTTTTGATTTGTTACTTTGCTTCATGAGATAAGTTTAAATGTATTATTTTTCAACTGCTTCTGAACAAGATACTTCATCAAACGATTATGGCATATTTTATCTAACACGTTATACAAATTCTCGTTCATGACAATTCGCATCTTTTTCAAGAAACACTTAAAACTCCAATAGTGTAGTTTTTGATTACCTAAAACTAAATTAAATTCATACCAAGCTTTATATACGCTTTTAGAAGAGACTCCAGAAATACTATCAAAAATTACAACCGGAATATCTTGCTTATATAAGAATTTGCCACTATTATCATAAATTTGCTTTAATAGAGCAAAATCAGCTGCAATTCTATATTTAGTATTAAACTCAAATGTATCAAATATCTTTCTTTTAACAAAACTAGCAGGATGTGCAATTGGAAATGTTACACTAAAATTCTCAATTGGCTCAGGAACCTTATAGAATCGTCCAAATTGCATCACATATATTACATCTCCATACACCACATCAACATCTGCACTAATTTCTTCTTTAAACAGTGAAGAAAATACTTTTTCATTATAAAGCACATCACCAGCATTAAGAAATTGCACAAAATCTCCACAAGATTTTCTTGCACCTTTATTCATTGCGTCATAGATTCCTTTATCTGGCTCACTCACTATTACGTCAATTTTATCTTTATACTTATTGACTATATTCATCGTACCATCTGTAGAGCCACCATCAATAATGAGGTACTCCACATTAGGGTACGTCTGATTAATGACAGAGAGAATTGTTTTCTCAATGTCGTTGACGGCATTGTAACATACCGTAACAACAGAAATCTTTGGTTTCATCATTTTATTATCTGATTTTTCACTTATGAAACATTAGTTATTTAATACACTTAATCACCTTACAAGGATTACCTGCGGCAATACAATTTGCTGGAATATCCTTTACCACAACAGAACCTGCGCCAATCACAGACCCTTCGCCTATAGTGACTCCTTTAAGGATAATACTCTTAGCCCCGATAAGCACGTGGTCTTTGATAACGATTGGTGCACACTTTGCAGTATGATTGTCTAAGCTCTCTGTAGGTGAAAACATTTCGCCAGAATCACGCACTCGCCAATCAAGATTATGTGCATCAGAATCCATGATAATACAATCACCACCAATATTCACATAATTACCAATAGTTATTCGCTCCTTTGCCCAAAGGCAAGAAGAAGACATACCCACGTGATCTCCAATCTCTATCACGCTCTCCGCCCTCTCCGTCACGATGCATCCACGCTGATTCCTACACAGCGGATTGATACACTCGCCCGATGTAAAGATAAAGTCATTTCCTATCCTCACTTTCGACTCCGGATGGATATCAAGATAGATATATCCATGTACCTCAGCCCTTTTCCCCATGTTCTTCCACCCGATGGACAGCCGAATCATCACCCGATTCCACTTCACATAAAACTGCTTGCGCAGGAAACGAGGCAAGTGGAGCGACTTGCGAGAAAGGGTATGTATTAATACAGATGTGTTCATATAACAATCACTTAACTTTCTATTATCTTATGATAAATATCCAACTGAGTATTTACAACAAGCTCCCTATCATTCTCTTGCAGTCTTCTTTTACGCCCATTAGCTGAAAGTTTCTCTGCCAAAGCCTTATTTCTAACAAGTTGGTCAACATAATAGGCACAAGAGAGGAAATCCATAGAGTTATAGAATAAGCATTCCTCGCCATGATCAGCCAACTCTGGCATGGCACCTGTATATGATACTACTGTAGGTGTACCAATAAGCATTGATTCTGCAAATACAAGGCAATAAGTTTCAACAAATGATGGGACCACTGTAACATCAGCATACTGGAGTTCTTCTACAATCTGGTTTTCATTCAAGCTACCCAAGAAGATTACATTCTCTTGTATACCCAATTTCTTGATTAACTTTTCAAGATATATAGTATAACCTGATTTTATGAATCGTCCCTTCATGCGTCCAGCTATTCGTAGTTGAATATTCGGATAACGCTTTTTCAACAATCCCAAAGCTTGTAGAAGAATATGAAAACCTTTGTACGGAATGGAACCAGAAGCGGTTGAGAATATCCTTGGGGAATCTACATTGCCTTTATACGTCCATGGCTCAGCATGATAAAAGGCGTCCCTCAACATAATACGAGTTTTCAAGAACTCAGCAGAAGGGTTAATCCAAGAAAGCTGCCTTTTCACCCATTCAGCCTGATAAGAGATATAGCGAAAGCTTCTCAAACATTCCGTCTCAACCTTACCTCTTCTTTTGAAGCTATGTTTCAGATAAACAAGTGATGTCCAAGGTCTTAGAATTTCCATATAGCGAAAGCTTTGAAGCACCTCAGAGAAACGCAATCCTCCATAATAATAATAATAAGAAGAAGAAAGTATACCCTGGATGTCTACAAATGCTTTTGCTTTGATATATCCTTGAGCATAAACAGATACCCATATACTCTCTGTTCCCCAAATATGTACGAGATCAGGCTTAACTTCTTCCACTATTCGCTGCACATTCTCACACATTTTTCGAGATGCCACCTGAGAATGGAATCGGTTCTTGTTTTCTGGCAATATCCACTGTCGTATTCCATGACACTCAGAAACTTGAGTCTCTCTAACATTTCCTGAGGTCACATTATAGATTTCCACCTTGCCCGATGCTTGAAGCATTTCAGCAAGCGGTTGCAACCATCCACCAGTGGATGTCAACATCTCATTGGTGAAAGGTAGGTTGCAGAGCCATAATATTTTATATTTTTGCATAAAAATTTTAATCAATTATTTCCACTCGGAACATCAAATATCTTACAATTCAAAGTTGTCAATTTTAGTTCCTTTGCCAAAGCCAATATTTCTTTTTTCTCTGGAACAGACAATTTTTCTGTCTGAATTTCATACTTTTGAAATACCTCAGAAAGAAGTCGATATGATACCGCTATTATTGCACTATCTTCTTGAAAAACTCAACAACTTATAAAATATACGCAAGATTTTATTTATGATTCGATAGCGCAACATTGTTTGCTTATATCGCACAGCAAAGAAAACTTTATTCTCAAAAAGATAATCATCTTGGAAAAAAGGTGGTATCCTTGTGATTTTATAAGTTTCAGTTTTATAAGTAACCTCTTTATTATATGGAGTCTTTTTGTTTTGCTTAGCATGCACACCATCCAATCCAATATTTTCTACAAGATTTCTTGCAGGAAACACAGCTAAAGCATTATATCGCCAACCTGTATTGACAAAAACATAATCCCAACAATGCGTTCTTTTAATAAATTCATGCTGAGATGTATATAATTTCTTGTAGTACTTTCTCTGCTGTTTGGTAGAAAAGAAAGAATCATATGACATGCATGTGGAAGCCTTTATATATAGCATAACATACTGAGCCACAACACTTTCATAAAAACAATAAAATCTAAACGGTACAAATATTGAACAAGGGAAAAATAGTCATTCAAAGCACTCACCAAAGAGAAAAAACTATGACAGGGGCAAAAAGTAGATTTAAGATTATTTATGAAAATATTTTGGACGATTTTGACTGATTGCTATCCAAAGAGCGCATTTTTGGTAAAAAGTACCATTCTCATTATCCATAAAGAGTGAGACAGTCGAAAAAGAAAAAGAGGGGTATGAGTGCCTTGCAGGAGGACTGCAAAAAGGGTCAAAAGTGGGTGTCTTGTACCTTGGTTGTATTTCAGTCGGCATATATGGCTGATATACAATGCAGGTTAATAATTCGGCGGCAATAGAATAGCGTTTGAAAGACGTATTCATTGTTTAGTAGTTTTCCTGATAAAATGTTAAATTTAGGGTAGTTAGATTAGTTTTTCTTCCAATTGTTTGGTTTTTTGGAATTGAATGCCTACCTTTGCATTGACAAATCCCGCTCGCTTCCCATAAGAACAGCGTACCCAGCGGGACATTTTTTAAATTGTAGGTATATGAAAGTTATAAAGAACAAGACAATAGATTTTGCAACCGCAGTTCAGGCTCCCGTCATTAACGGAAATAGAGCTGCACGGACAGGTTATGTCCGTTTGGTTCGCCTTATCACTGACGAGCCTGTTCCTCAACAAACTTCATATACGGGAAAAATTGAGTTGAGGTAGGAATGGCTGTATATACAAAAGAATACGAATCCCAGCCAGAGGCTATTCTTACAAACGTCATTATCTGTCCAGCCGTAGATTTGTCGGCAAACGTGGCTGTTCCTGTTCATTGCCAAGTTGAAAATGTATTGTGGGACACAGGAGCGACCAATACATTGATTTCACAGGAAGTTGTAAATGCTTTAGGGTTACAACCGAAGAACAAGGCTCTTATTTCGAGTGCAGGAGGTGATGTCGAATCCTGGACTTACCTTGTTCATGTTATCCTTCCAACAGGAACAGCAGAGTTGAATGTTCAGGCTCTGCTTAACGACAATTCAGACTATGATGTGGTGATTGGCATGGATATTATAAATTCATGCGACTTCTGCTATACAAACAAAGACGGCAAAAGTACATTCTCCTTATGTCATCCAGCAAAGGAGAAAATCATTCTGAAATAAACCAGCCATAGGCTTTCTTTCAAGAAAGACATGTGCGACAACAATAATGACAGATGTGACATTCGCATCTGTCTTTTGCTTTTTACGCCAATAAGAGGCCATTTCCTTACACAAAATATACGAGATTTGAGCAAGACTTAGTTAATTATGGTTAAATTTAAGGTTTATACATACTTTTCCATAACAAAATGAGGTTGTATTGAGATTTTCTTTGTACTTTTGCAGCGGACTATTATCGCCATGTTTATAGCCATTGAGGTTAGACGTGTTCTTTCGTGATGGCATACAAGGCAGCCTACGCCGTGCTGAGTATGGCGGAGTCATAATGACAAAGCGGTACAAAGCGGGCATTGGGTGGGAAAGATAGTCCAGACATAATGAAGGCGTTTACTAACGCTCTGTTTAAGACAGTCTGTAATCTAGCAAATTAACAGTTATCATAGTCTTGAGCAAAGCCAACGGTAGATGTCCCGGGTGTGATAATATCGCTCCTGCGGAGACCTGTAAGCACGGATTGTACCTTTTCGGGCACAACAATTGTTTATTATGGTCTCCTAATGGAAATGATTATTCATATCGGCGTGGGCTCTGACGTTGTCTGTTCAACTATGATAGGCAATTGCTAGAGCCTCAGACTGTGGAATAGACAACAGACGTTTCCACGCTCTTTTTATGTCTATATTGCTATTAACGAGCAACGACATATAAGCCGATATGAACGCATTGCTTAATGCGCATACCAAACGAGGTTGCGATTCACCTCCTCACATTGGATTTGCCTCCAATGTCTCCCCCGAAGCCCAAAGCTCACAAACAGGGGTGTCCTCGGAATATGTCCAGCAGGAAGGTTACAACTGGTTTGTTCTTCGTGCTACTTATAACAGGGTAAATGCAGCCGTAGAGAAAGCAAAGAAGAATGATATTAAGACATACGTGCCGATGCACTATGTACTAAAAGTGATTGCTGGGAAGAAGAAGCGAATACAACAGCCTCTTCTTCCCAACTTTCTTTTTATATACGCCACAAGGGAACAATCAGACAGTTTTGTGAAAAAGACAGTTGATGCCCCAATCTCTTTTATAAAATATTATTTGGATAAGACGCTTCCTCCAGAGGCAAACGGTAAAAATCCTCCGCTTATTATACCATACAATGCAATGATAAATTTTATCAAAGCAACAAGTACTGATAGTGAGCATGTACGCATTGTTACAGCGGAACAGTGTCACTATAAAAGTGGAGATAAAGTACGAGTAATAGCTGGTGACTTCAAGGGAGTGGTTGGAAAAGTTGCCAGAATAGCAGGACAACAAAGAATTGTTGTTGAGATCTCGGGATTGTGCCTTGTCGCTACTGCGTATATTCCTACTGATTTTATTGAGATTGTCAAATAATGCCGAAAGGCATATTGTTTAATTTAAATTTTTTATTTTATGAAGAAAAATGGTAAGAATGAAGAACTTCAGTCTCGTCGTGAGTTCTTTAAGAGAGCCGCTAAAGGTGCTCTGCCTATTTTGGCTGGTGCAGCTCTCCTGTCAAGTCCTATCTTGTCAGAAACTGCAAATGCAATGTCATGCGCAGGATGTAACAACCGTTGTATGAACAGTTGCTTCAACACATGTCATGGTACTTGTAGCAGAACTTGCTCCGGTACAAACAACAGAAACTAATCCTTCCCTCCACGGAGGTTATAGAATTCGACAATCTCTTTCTCGGAAGACTCGTAGTCATTTGTAAGGATGCAGCGGTAGGTGTATTCTCCTTCCCACAGGTCGAGTTCGCCGTCTATCCGCTTCTGTCTTTGAATCACAAGACGGTATGCCTTCCCTTTCCATTTCTCGATGAGAATGGAGGCCAGCTCAAACTCAATACCGCCCAATTTCACTTTCTTCCAACCTCTGAGGGCAAAGATGTCATTGTAGAGCGAACTGCATCGGTTGGCACGGATATAGAAGGTCTTGCAGTGTTTAGCAATCTCTTCCACTATCTCTTCAGAACACGAGCCGCAATCAGCTCTGAAACGGTTGATAATAAGCTTGTTCTGTTCAAACCTTTCAAAGAACCTCTTCAGCGTGTCCTTCTGGTGGAAACGGACATTTGTGTTGCCGTCGCTGTTCTCAATGCCGACAATCAAGTCGCCAATAACTGCCACGCCAGGGCGATAACCAAGGAACTTCTTGTATGTAGGCTTCGCATCATACTTCTCAGCCTCTATGAACTGGTGGTCGAAGTCAACGTCATACCCCTCGCCCTCTTTCAGCTGCCCTGTGGACAATAGGCAATTGAGGAGCAGTGTATTCAGCTTGTCTGCCGTGTTGAAGTCGTAGGTCTTGCCAGTGTCGGATGTGTAGGAAATGTATCCTGGGTCAGTTCCTTTATGGCTCTGAGAATCGTGTCGGCACTGCATGTGCGAAGTGTCGGATGAAGCGAGAGGTGATACATCAGATGAGTGGTGACATCCTCGATGCATGAGCCGCCACAGAAATAAACGCTCATAAGCGAACGGATGATTTCGCTGTATTGATAACCATACAGCCTGCATCTCATACCGAGGGTTGAGTCGATTACAGATGAGAGCTTGGAATCAAATTGCTCCATTATTGGAAAAATACCTCCAAAAGGAGAGAGTTTCTCAGATTTTATTGCTACCCTTGCCATGTCTGTCGGGTTTGATACATATTTTGATTTGCAACACTAAGATAGGTGAAAAATCTGACATGGCAAAATCCTGAGCAACTTTTTGTTGCTCAGGTACTTATAAATAAAGTTAAATCAAAGTGTTGCGGAATTAAGGTAATGACAAAAAAGAAATTGCCCGTTCGTTTTACGGGTCAGCACTTTACTATTGATA
>OGEC01000833.1_pt1 | contig 19610 bp, 5 predicted proteins | sample 1570551 | NCBI WGS metagenome assembly OGEC01 (sample SAMEA2582127, study PRJEB24529) | metagenome | biome: Human gut stool | place: China | collected 2011 | reverse complement strand
TAGATACTTCATCTTGCATTACATACACAGAGCTAATAGGGCCTGCTTTGTAACGGTCAGGAATATTTTTCTTTTCTGGGCTAGAGCCAAATTTGTGAGTTACCCCAGCATTTACCATATTACGGTTTGCACCTAGAGATACGCCAACATTGAACATTGTATCTTCGTTTGTATAATGTGCAAGACCTAAGGCCGCTGCTGTTTCACCACGATAATTACCTACGCCAGCCATCACTTGAGTTGGTTCCAATGGATCGTATTGGATTGGTTTCAACGCTGCCATGGCTGCTGCATGAGCACCTACGCGTTGTACCTCGCCCGCTACTTGACCAATAGCATCGCCAATTCTTGCATTAGATGCTTTCAACTGACTCACATTTACTGCATCAGTATCATCTGTACCAGGTGCAATGCCTTTAAGTTGGTTATTACCATTATTGAGACCATCCTTAGTCAAGGAAATAGGACCTGCATTAGGATTATTAGGGTTTGCACTACCAGGTGTAATTGTTATGCCATTACTATCTGTTACAGTCGTGTTACCGGCTGCATCTTTAAATGTAGCAGACTTCATATCCTTGAGTTCTGGATTTACTGCATAACTAATCGTTTTACCTGCTTGGCTAACCATCATATTATTGCCCGCTTTGAAAGTAACTGTTTCATCAGTTTTTACTTTTTCAGCAGTCGCTGTTGGTGTGCTATTAACACCAGAGCCTTCTGTACCAACAGTTGCATTCCAGCCTGCATTTTCAACGGCAGATTTTACTTGATCTTCAGTAGCTGCACGACCAGATGTAATGTTATTTGGATTCCAAGTTTTATTAGTCAAACCTGTAACAACACCATCTTTGCCATTTACAGCAACAGGATTATTACCACCAGTAGTAATGATGCCATCTTTACCATCGATACCTACAGTACCAATTGTAGCCTTCCCATCCTTACCATCAAGAGCAATCTTATCGCCCGCTTTTACAGAACCATTCTTGCCATCGATAGCAACTGCATTAGCACCATCACCAGCCTTGATTGTACCAGTTGTACCATCTACAGTAACTGCCTTAGTTGGATCTGTACCCAATGTAACCTTATCATTCAACTTGTTATCATAAATGATATGTCCATCAGCGGCAGTAGTTTTAGTCAATACAATATTGCCTGTAGTACTACCAGCACTTTCACCACCATTAGCAGTCAATTCCGTTTTAGACGCCTTAGACTTAGCCTCTAATTGACGAACATTGACAGCATCTGTATCATCTGTACCATCTGCAATCTTAGAGATTTTATTACCACCATTATCGAGGCCATCTTTAGTTAAAGATACAGGATCCTTACCAGCTGCAGTAATTGTTACACCATCTTTAGTAAGAGCTGTGTTATTACCATTGCCATCATCGATAACTGTGCTATCTGCTGTAGAGGTATTTGTTTTTGTACCATCAGTAATCTTAGTACCATCAGCTGTTGTTGCTGTAGACTTAGCACCATCTGCTACTGTATTACCAGCTGCAGTAGATGTATTTGTTTGCGTACCAGCAGTTTGAGTAATGGAATCACCATTAATAACAGTTGTGTTATTACCAGTACCATTGAAGCTTGCAGAGTTCATATTCACGAGGTCTTTATTCAAGGAATATGTGAAGTCACGCTCATTTTGGTTGATGGTGATATTTTCACCAGCAATCATAGTAACCTTTGCGTCTTTACCTACTTTTGCATCTGTTTTAGTACCAGTTTGTTTACCAGATGTTGCAGCATCTTTATCTGCTGTAATTTGCCATGTTTGGTTAGCTGCAGCGTCAGCTACTACTTTCAATTGATCCTCTGTAGCAGCACGGCCAGATACAGCATTGCCATCCCAAGTCGTATTAGCAAGACCTGTTACATGGTTATTTGTACCATCTACTGTAACGCCACCGATATTAGCAGTTTTACCTGTAATAGTACCAGTAGTGCCATCTAACGTTACTGCCTTATTACCACCTGTTGTAATTGTATTATTTACACCATCAATAGCTGCACTACCAATAGTAGCTTTACCAGCTGTACCATCAATAACAATGGCATTAGCACCAGTACCAAATGTCAATGTATCATTAAGTTTTACATTGTAAATTGTATGACCATCTGCGGCAGTTGTAGATGTTAATTTTACATTGCCAGTTGTTGCGTTAGCCGCTTCATCATCATTAGCAGTAATTTCTGTTTTAGATGCTTTTTTAGCTGCATTAATAGCATCTGCTACATTCTTAGCTGTTGCCACACCATCTGTAGCAGGAGCTGTAACAGTGCCATCTGTACCAGCTGTAATAGCCGCTGTTTTTACATCATATTTAACAACGCCTGCATCATCAATAGTAGCAGTTGTTAACGTGCCATCTTTAAAGTTCAAACCATCAGCCAAGGATACTTGTTTTGCAGTACCATCATTTGCTTTGTAAGACAAGTTTGTCTTAGCCGCCACTTTAGTACCATCAATCGTTACTTTGTAGTCCTTAGTTGTGCCATCTGCACTTGGTGTGCCTGTAACAGTCAACGGATTATCCGCATCAGTTGTATCAGTACTTACTGTAACTGCACTGACAGCAGATTTCTTAACCTCTGCTTCGGATACTTTTACAGTTAAGTTCTTACCATCTGCATCAGTTGTTACATATTTACCGTCGCCTTTAATACCCAATGTATCATCTTTAAGATTTACAACACCAGCAGAGGTATTCGTATCGCCAGCAAATTTCAAGTTAATTGCATCAGTGCTTGCTTTAGCTGCCTTGTTGATAGCATCCGCTACATTTTTAGCTGTTGCTAAGCCATCATCACCTGTTACAGATGCTGCACCTGTAGTGGCATTGCTATCGATAGTTGCACGTTTTGTAGACACCTCTACAGTATCGCCATTCATCTTCGTAGAAATGAAATCACCAGTAGCACCTTTTACATTGAATGCTACATCACCATCTTTTAAAGATTGGCTAGAGGTTGTGCCACTATCTGCACCAAGGGACACTTTACGGCTCACAGCCGCTGCAGCATCATTGATCTTAGTCTTAGTATCATCATTAATATCTAATGTTACCTTACCATCATTATCTACAGTAGCCTTTGTCATTGTGCCATCTACAAAGTCTAAGCCTTTAGATAATTTAACAGACTTAGCATCTGTATCTGCTGCACTATTAGCACGATATGTTAAGGTTTGGCTTGCTACAGTATCTTTTAACTGTTTTACATTTACTGCATCAGTATCATCTGTACCTTCTGCAACCTCTTTAATTTTGTTGCCACCAGCATTGATCTCATCAAGGGTAAATTGGATTGTTTTACCTGCTGCATTTTGGAAGGCCATACCTGTTGCGCCGCCTTCCGCATTATTACCATCTTCATCACTAAATAAGAGAGATTTAGATGTAAGAGCACTACTATTAGGCCCCGATTGTAAAGATAGCGAACCAACATTTAAATAAGTATTTGCCGTATTAGGTTGATCTTCAGCTACACCATTATTAATTTTTAAACCATCATGATTAATTTTGGTATAAGCACCTTCACCTGGAGATGTAAATGTACCACTAGAATTTACAGCATCGAACTTGATTGTTTCACCTAGACCATTTTCAAAGGAAATAGTGTTCATTTTCTTAAGGTCTTTATTTAATGTGGTAGCGATATTTCTACCAGTTTGAGTAACTGTAATATTGTCATCACCAGCAAAGTCTACAGTATCTCCACCGGCTACTGTAGTCGGTGTATCACCATTAGCAGAGAGTTTCCATGCGGCACCGTCTTTAGCTTGGCTAGCCGCTTTATTAATCGCGTCCGCTACGTTCTTAGCAGTTGCTAAGCCATCATCGCCTGTAACAGAGGCAGTACCTGCAGCATCACTGTTAATAGTAGAACGTTTTGTGGAAACTTCTACAGTATCGCCATTCATCTTTGTAGAAATGAAATCACCAGTCGCACCTTTTACATTAAACGCTACATCGCCATCTTTTAAAGATTGACTAGATGGTGTACCACTATCTGCACCAAGGGAGATAGTACGATTCACTGCGGCAGAAGCATTATCTACTTTAGTTTTAGTGTCTGTATCTAAACCAACTGTAATAGTTTGACCATTTACAGTAGCTTTCACACCATTTGTACCAGCTACATTAAGTTTTTGGTTTTTAAGATCAATAGTCCCATTATTCGTACCATCTGTAATATTTAGATTTTGGGACAAGTTAGCAACGGCGTGCTTAACATCACCAATATTGGCTGCATTAGTATCAGTTGTACCACCACTTGCAACATTAGTGATTGTTTTATTGCCTGCGTTGATACCATCTATTTTATCAATGGAGATACCGCCTACAGTTACTTTATCTGTTGTAATACCAGTACCTGTAATTGCAGTCGTACCATTTGTTAAGCCAGATGTATTGATTACTGTGTTGCCACCAGTAATGGAATCTACGGTAAGATCTTTCTTTGTGGCTACAGTAATTTTCTTTTTATCTGTACCATCTTGAGTAATCAAGATATTGTCGCCATTGATAAGATCTACTGTGTCCCCACCTTGTACAGATGTTTTATCTGTTGTGCTGGAATTTGTTGTAAGATTCCATGCCGCACCAGCTTTAGCCGCATCAGCTGCTTTATTGATAGCATCGGCTACATTTTTAGATGTTGCTAAACCATCATCGCCGGCTACAGATGCTGCCCCTGTATTGGCATCGCTAGTAATAGCTGCACGCTTAGTGGAAATTTCAACAGTGTCGCCATTCATCTTCGTAGATACTAAGTCACCTGTAGCACCTTTCACGTTGAATGCTACGTCATTATCTTTCAAAGATTGGCTAGATGCTGTACCGCTATCTGCACCTAGAGAGATGTTACGAGCTACAGCTGTAGAAGCATTATCTACTTTAGATTTTGTCGTTGCATCAAGACCTACTGTAACAGTTTGGCCATTTACAGTTGTAGTTACACCATTTATACCGGAAACAGTAAGTTTTTGATTCTTAAGATTTACAGTACCATCTGTAGCACCATCAGAAACAGTAAGATTTTGAGATAAACCATCTACAGCTTTATTGATAGAATCCGCTACATTTTTAGCAGTCGCTAAACCATCTGTAGGGCTATTTACTTTAGCTTTACCATCAGCATCATTTGTAATAGTTTCAGTAGCAGTAGAAATAGTTACATTACCATTTGTACCTACCGTAGCTTTTGTAAAAGTACCATCTGTAAAGTTTAATCCATTTGCAAGGGATACTTTATTTGCATTGGCACCATTAGCTTTGTATGTTAATTGTGTTTGATTAGCTAGCTTAGTAGTATCGATACCAATAGCATAATCTTTAGAATTAGTACCTGCTGTTGGTGTTACAGTAATAGGATTATCCGCTGGTGTAGCTTTACTTACCGTTACAGCAGCTACAGCCAAATCCTTAACCTTAGCTGGATCAATAGCTACTTGAACACCTGTAGCAGAGGCCTTTGTAGTAACTAAATTACTATCGCCATACACTTTGAATGTTACATCGCCATCTTTTAAATATTTTAGGCCTGTAGTACCAGAGTCACCAGTTAGACCAATACCTTTAGTCGTAGCATTTGCAGTATTGCTATCTAGGCCAACCACAAGAGTGCCATTATTTGTACCAACTAAATCAGTTCTAATACCATTGGCACCGATTACTTTAAGTGGACTCTCACTAAGTTTAACAGTACCAGTTTTAGAATTTGTATCTAGTTTTAATGTAACAGCATCTACAGCATTCTTTACATCTGTAATATTTGCTGCATTAGTACCTATATTACCACCGCTAGAAACGTTGGTAATTTGCTGTCCCCCTGCACTAATGGCATCTGTACCAAACTTAACAGTTCTTGCACCATTTTTTGCAGTTAAACCATCACCAGTAATGGTTACATTTTTAGCGCTAGAAGGTGAACCCATTTGTAGTGTTGTATTACTTAACACATTATTGCCAGCTGTAAAAGATTGACCTGTAAAAGATCTACCAGAAACAGCCCCATTTGAACCATCTAGAGTAATTTGATTACCACCATTAGAAACTGTAACAGATTTATTAGCTTTCACAGTATCTACTGTAATCGCCTTATTCAAAGAAGTAGTAATTTTTTTGCCATTACGAGTTACGGTAAGATTATTATCTCCGCCAAAAATCACTGTATCTGATTTATTGATTACTTCAGGAGCACTAGGATCCCTGTCGGCAGCTAATTTCCAATGATATGCATTGGCAGAAATAGCTTTATTAATAGCATCTGCTACATTTCTAGAGTCCGCCATACCTGCCGCATTTGCAGAAGCTTGACCATTTGTGACATTAATATTTTGTGTTTTACCGGAAATTGTAAGGTTTTGACCGTTAGCAGATGTCATAATATATGTATTATCGCCCTTAAGGCCTAATGTACTATTTGCAATATTCACATTGCCAGTATTTACATTACCAGAGAACGCAAGGTTAACACTCTTTAATTGAGCTACGTTAACTGCATCTGTATCTTTTGTACCCGCTGCAAGGCCTGTAAGTTGACGTGTTACAGTACTACCATTACCAATAGAAACAGCACCATTTGTGCTGGTAAGTACATTGCTAGTTAAACCGGAATAAATATCTGTACGGTTTGTATTAGGATTATAACCTTTAACACCTCCAGCTACATCGGCAACGGAATCACGCCCTAATGCAACACCACCATCAACGGTAGCTCTAGAATCAGGACCAATAGCAACAGATTTAACTGCACTTGCATTAGATGCAGTACCAATAGCAATAGAATGTTGAGATGTGGAGTTAACGCGACTACCTATGGCAATTGATTCTAGACCATTAGCTGTCGTTACGGAGCCGATTGCAAGAGCTCTATTGCCTGTAGCAGTCGTTGGCGTAGATCCATAAGAACCAATGGCAATAGTTCCATCACTATTTGCTGAGGCATTAGCACCTAACGCCACAGAGTTAGCACCTTTAGCAGTTACATTCATGCCAGTAGCAACACTGTTAAATGCAATCGACTGAGCAGCTTGACCAACTGCAACGCCGCCTAACTCAGATGTAGTTCCATTAGTACCCACAGCAACACCATTGGCACCTTTTGAGGTAGTAGAAACACCGATAGCAATACCATTGTCCCCTGTCACTGAACTTTTTTTACCAATAGCAATACTGCTATCTCCAGTTGAAGAACTTTCACCCCCAATAGCAATACCATAATCTTTAGTCGCATTAGTTAACATACCGATAGCTACACCAGCAGTACCTACTGCCTTTGCTCTAGAGCCCAATGCAGTAGAGGATCCCCCAGACGCTACAGTACCATGACCAAATGCGGTAGAATCATTACCAGAGGCTGTTGAATCAGCACCTAAAGCACTAGCATAGCCACCTGTAGCCTGAGAACCAGACCCAACTGCTACCGCGGCATCCGAAGACGCAAGGGATTTAGAGCCTAATGCAGTTGCTTTACCAGACGTAGCATAAGCCGCTAAACCTAATGCAACCGTAGATTGACCTGTTGCATGAGCACCTGCACCCACTGCTGTAGCAGGTAAAGCAGGATTTATTTCGGCTGCATTTGCTTCACTAAAATATCCAATTGCAATAGATTGGTTGCTACCAGAATTCGCCGCATTACCAATAGCTAAGCCATTAGTTTTACCACTAGTAACAGTACCATTAGCAATAGCCTCAGATGGTTTATCCGTTATTGGTGGTGCTGCTGCAACATCAGTTATGCCTGCAGTTTGCATCGCTAAAGCAGCTAAGATACTCGCTACTACAATTTTCTTTTTCCCTGTTTTATTTTTTGCCATTTCAGATACTACAACATAGCACTGTTTGGACTTAGACCAAATTACTTTAAATATTTTATTCATATGTTTTCCTCTTCTAAAATACTAACCCTCAACTATATGAATTTTATGATCCATACTTCTCTCAGTCTGGAAATTATGAAAGCTACATAGCTTTACATTTATAAAAACCTATCTTCAATTTTACCATAATTCATCTAATTTTCTCAATTTAAAAGTGTGTTTTTTGGATATTTACTATTATCTTAATTATGCATAGAGCACGCCCAAACACGCAGTATTATCATGATTCATTTATAATTCACCTTAATAAATTGCATATATTTTGTATTTTTATGCTAACAACTGAGAATGACAAAAACAACAAACTGTATTATAAAAATGTTACATTCCAGCAAAATATTCATCATTTATACGGTATATTCAGTTTGATTGAGTGATTTATTAATTATTAAACTGTAATTTTTAGACTATTTTATTTTCCAGATATAGCTTTAATAAAAGATTTTTGTTCTCATACTAAAAAGAGCCCCCCTCATTCGAGGGAGGCTCTTTCTAGTTTTACATATCCATTCATAGGATATACATAGTTCTAACTATATGTACAATGTGATTATGCTTTATTTGCCAACAATTGGTTAACTGCTGCTTTCAATGCATCAATTTCAGATTGTTGTTGTTCAAGCTTGGATTTGTACTCTTCATTTTGGGAACGCAAGTGGCTTACTTCATCTTGCATTACGTAGATAGAGCTGATAGGGCCAGCTTTATAACGTTCTGGAATCGCATCTTTTCTATCACGGTTGCCACCAAATTTATGAGTTACACCAGCATTGATCATGTTGTGGCTAGAACCAAGAGTAACACCGATGTTGAACATAGTGTCTTCAGTTTTGTAATGTGCAAGACCGATTGCACCAGCTGTTTCACCACGGTAGTTACCAATACCAGCCATAATTTGTGTTGGTTCCAATGGATCATATTGGATTGGTTTCAACGCTGCCATAGCCGCTGCATGAGCACCAACACGTTGTGTTTCAACACCTACGCGATTAATAGCTTCTTGTAAGCCCGCTTGTGCGCCTTTCAATTGACTAACGTTTACTGCATCTGTGTCAGCTGTACCAGGTGCTACACCATGAATTTGGTTGCCACCATTGTTCAAGCCGTCTACAGTAAGGGATACAGGGCTAGCTGCAGCGTTTGCAGGGTTAATAGTCATGCCTGCACCATTAACTGTTGTAGAGTTACCAGCTGCATCTTTTACAGTTGTACCAGCAGGAGTGATCTTAGTGGATGGACCATTTTCATCACCTACAGTTACACTGTTAAGACCTTTCACGTCTTTAGCTAGGCTATATGTGAAAGTAGTACCGTCTTGTTTAACTTCAAGATTATCACCAGCTTGGAATTTAACAGTATCGCCACCTTGTACTTTTTCAACAGTACCACCAGCTGCAGTTACATTCCATGCAGATAGATCTTTAACTTGTTGTTTACCAGCATCTGTTAAGTTGCTCAAATCTTGATTTGCTGCATTATCGATTTTTGCTTTAGTAACATCATCGATTTTAACAGTTACATCTTCACCATCAGCTACAGTTGTTAAACCGTTTTCGCCTTTGATGTTGAATTTCACATCGCCTGTACTCAAGGATTTTTCATCAGTAGAACCAGTGTTACCACCTAAGGAAATCTTACGACCGATAGCTTCTGTGTTTTTATCAATCTGAGCTTTGTTTTTCGCAATATTATCAGTATTTTTACCAATGTTAGTTTTATTTTCCGCTACTTGATCATCAACTGCTTTCAATTGATCTTCTGTGGCAGCACGACCAGATACAGGTTGTGTTTGACCTGGAACCCAAGTTTTATTTGTTAAACCAGTCACTTCTGGTGTTTCTACACCATCAGTTGCTTTTACTTTAGGTGCTGTAATTGTTTGATTTGCAGTTACAGTATCGAATGTTACATCTTTCTTTGTGGCAATAGTGAAGTCTTTACCATTTTGAGTAATGGAGATGTTATCACCATCGATGAACTTAACTGTGTTACCACCTTCAACCTTTTCAGCTGTACCGTTGTTAGCCACTACATTCCATGCAGATAAATCTTTAACTTGTTGTTTACCAGCATCTGTTAAGTTGCTTAAATCAGTATTTGCTGCGTTGTTGATTTTATTTGCAGTATCATCGTCCAATTTAACAGTTACATCGTCACCATTAGCCTCAGTTGTAATGCCATTTGCACCTTTAATATTGAATTTCACATCACCTGTGCTCAAAGATTTTTCATCTGTAGAACCTGTGTCACCACCTAAGGAAATCTTACGAGCGATAGCTGTTGTATTTTTATCAATTTGTTCTTTATTTGCCGCAATATTATCTTTGTTAGTTTTAATATCGTCAGCATTCTTAGTGATGTTAGCTTTATTTGCTGCTACTTGATCATCAACTGCTTTCAATTGATCTTCAGTGGCTGCACGACCAGATACAGGTGTTGTTTGGCCTGGTACCCAAGTTTTATTTGTTAAACCACTTACTTCTGGAGCTGTAATTTTTTGGTTTGCTGTAACGTTATCAAATGTTACATCTTTCTTTGTGGCAACTGTGAACTCTTTACCATTTTGTGTAATGGAAACATTGTCACCATCGATGAATTTAACTGTATCGCCACCTTGAACCTTTTCAGCAGTACCATTGTTAGCTACTACATTCCAAGCTGCTAAATCTTTAACTTGTTGTTCACCAGTTGGAGTCAAGTTGCTCAAATCACGGTTTGCTGCATTATCGATTTTATCTTTTGTAGTATCGTCCAACTTAACAGTTACATCTACTCCATTAGCTGCAGTAGTAATGCCATTTTCACCTTTAATATTGAACTTCACATCACCAGTGCTCAAAGATTTTTCATCTGTATCACCATCATCACTACCTAAGGAGATTTTACGAGCAATAGCTGCTGTATTTTGATCAATATTAGCTTTATTTGTAGCAATATCGCCGGCATTTTTATTGATAGCAGTTTTGTTAGCCGCAATATCACCTGCATTTTTATCGATAGCAGCTTTATTATCTGCAATCTTTTGTTTATTATCAGCAATATCTCCAGTATTTTGAGTGATATTGTCTTTGTTTGCTTTAACTTGATCGTCAACTGCTTTCAATTGATCTTCAGTTGCTGCACGACCAGACGTAATATTATTTGGATCCCAAGTTTTATTAGTCAAGCCTGTTACTTGAGGTGTTTCTACACCTGTTGTAGCCTTCACTGTTGGTGCTGTAACTGTTTGATTTGCAGTAACAGAATCGAATGTTACATCTGACTTAGTCGCAAATGTGAAGTCTTTACCAGATTGTGTAATAACAATGTTATCACCATTGATGTATTTAACAGTGTCGCCACCTTTAACATCTTCAGCAGTACCATTGTTAGCAACAACCTTCCAAGCCGCTAAATCTTTAACCTTTTGCTCACCTGCTGGATTCAAATTACTTAAATCTTTGTCAGCAGCGTTATCGATTTTATCTTTAGTAGCTGTATCAAGTTTAACTGTTACATTATCATCCTTAGCTTCAGTAGTAAGGCCGTTTTCACCCTTAATATTGAATTTCACATCAGCTGTGCTTAAAGATTTTTCAGTCGTAGTACCAGTGTTACCACCTAAGGAGATTTTACGAGCGATTGCTGTTGTATTTTTATCGATTGCTGTTTTATTATCAGCAATATTTTGTTTATTTGTAGCTACTTGATTATCAACTTGTTTCAATTGGTCTTCTGTAGCCGCGCGACCAGGTACAGGTGTTGTTTGACCTGGAGTCCAATCTCTATTAGTCAAGCCAGTTACTTCTGGAGTTTCAACACCAGTTGTAGCTTTAACTTTTGGAGCTGTGATACCTTGAGTAGCTGTAATATTATCAAATGTTACATCTTTCTTTGTAGCAATTGTGAAGTTTTTACCAGCTTGTGTAATTTCGATGTTATCACCATCGATGAACTTAACTGTGTCGCCGCCTTTAACATTTTCAGCAGTACCACTGTTAGCCACAACTTTCCAAGCCGCTAAATCTTTAATTTTTTGCTCACCAGCTGGATTTAAATTGCTCAAATTTTTATCAGCAGCATTATCGATTGTGTCTTTAGTAGTATCATCAAGTTTAACAGTTACATCATCGCCAGAAGCAACCGTAGTTAAACCATTAGCACCTTTCACATTGAATTTTACATCGCCTGTACTCAAGGATTTCTCTGCAGTAGAACCAGTGTTGCCACCTAAGGAAATTTTACGAGCGATTGCAGTTTTGTTAGCTTCTGCTTTATCGTCTGTTTTCTTCAATTGAGAAACATTGACAGCATCTTTGTCAGCTACACCATCTGCTACATTAGTAACCTGCATGTCGCCTGCATTGATGCCTGTGTTGCCATCAATTTTTACAGTTGGATTGCCTGCAGCATTATTGAAAGATGCACTGTTCAAGCCAGTAAGATCTTTCTTCAAAGCTAAAGAGATGTTTTTATCGTTTCTTGCAACAGTAATGTTATCGTCGCCAGAGAAATCTACTTTATTACCTTTTTCAACTGTAGCTGTTGTCGCTTCACCATTAGCAGATAAGTTCCAGCTAGAAGAACTATTAGCAACTGCTTGATTAATTGCATCAGCTACGTTTTGAGCATCTGCCATACCTGTAGTTGCAGAAGCAACACCATTAGTTACAGTAATATCTTGTTTTTTACCAGCAATAGTAATTTTCTTACCATTAGCTGTAGTTGTGATATATGTATTATCACCATTTACAGCTAATTTACTGTTAGCAAGGTTTACGTCACCAGAACCAGTGTCGCCTGTGAAAGCAAGGTTTACACTCTTCAATTGTGCCACGTTAACTGCATCTGTATCAGCCGTACCAGCAGCTACATAGTTAATTTGACGAGTTTGATTTGTTGTACCTACTGCAACGCCACCCAATGTAGATGTTAAAGTTGCACCAGTTAAGTTAGCATATGTATCAGTACGACCAGTATTAGCATTATAACCAGCTACACCAGCTGCAGTACTAGCAACAGACTTAGAACCTATTGCAACACCATCAGCAGTTGTAGCACTAGCACCATCACCAATAGCTAGAGAACTTGTCGCAGCCTTATCTGTAGAAGCGTTAGGACCAATTGCAATGGAATTCGTACCTTTTGCACCAGTATTATCTTTATTAGGTGTAACATCTGAATTAATAGATACATATTTATGTGAAAGTTGATCAGCGATAGCAGCTAACTGAGAACCGTTGATTGCGTCTGTAGAAGTAGCACTTACTTCACCTGGAGCTACGTTTTTCAACTGACGTTCAAAACCTGCAGAACCGAAGGATACAATATCACCTGGCAGAGTATTCTCTCCACCTTCCCATTTAGCAACTACACCACTTGGCAATTTATAGCTAGTTTGTTTCGTACCAGCTATATCCGTAGTAGAACCACCACCAAGAGCAACAGAGTTATCACGATTTGCTTTCGCACCTGTACCAATAGCGATGGCATTTGTTACAGAATCATTATCAGCAGCACTTGTATTAATACCTGTTAAAGAGCCAGCAATACGATTTTTAGAGTCAGCACCTGTACCAATCGCAATACCAGCATTACCAGATTGCCCCTTAGTACCCACTGTGATACCGATATGGTCTGCTGTAGCATTATTATAATCACGCCACTTAATTTCATAACCTGTTAAAGCTTTAACAGCATCAGAAACAGTAGCAACAGCAGCTTTACCTGTTGTAATATCAGTATAAACTGCTTTAGTAGACGTCATTCTATCAGCATCATCACCCCCAATAACAATAGAGGAGTGACCAAGGGCTTTAGTATTACCACCAATAGCAATACCTTGATCACCTTCAACGACTGCACCTTGACCAGGATTTGCACCACCACCAATGGCAATACCTTGTGAATATGAATTACCGGCTGAGTTGACTGTCGCACTAGTACCAATAGCAATCGCAGTACCACCATTTGCAATTGAATTTTTACCTACAGCAACACTTGGTGTATTAAAATATATACCTTTTGAATAAGCATTTTGACCAATAGCAATCCCACCAGCAGCAGTCTCTGCTTTTGCAGCAGTACCAATTACAACAGCATCACTAGTAGTAGCTTTTACATTTATACCTAAACCAACTGCATTTACACCTGTAACACTAGCACTGTTACCTAAACCGATTGCATTGGCACCTGTAACAGTAGCACTATCACCAAAAGCTACAGATGCACCACCAGTAGATGTAGGCACCTCGTTTACAGCCAATGCTACATTAGCATTAGTCATAGCTAATGCTGCAAAGATACCAGCTACTACAATTTTCTTTTTACCGCTATTGTTCTTAGCGAATTCAGATACTACTACGTAGCAATTTTTGGATTTGTTCCAAACTACTTTAAAGATTTTGTTCATTGTTTTCTCCTTTAAACTACTATAAAGCTCTCAAACTTCTATATAACAAATAATTTCAATTTCAAGTTTTTCGATATAGTGAGTATACCAAATTTTTCGATATGCTTGCAACCCCTTTTCACTAATATTTCATTTTTGGAATACCTATTGCAAATACAGCAACAACGTGATTCCTTTAACCCCCTTATAAAATAAAACCTAATAATTGGGGTGATTTTATACCATAATTTAGAAGAGAAGATGAATTTAAACTCACAATTTAACTTTTCCTATATAAATATAATTGATAAATCACTAAAATTACGACCACAATACTTTATATAGCTGTATTCTTAGAGGTATACTAGCTTTGCAATACTATATTTCATTAAATTTTTATAAATTAGAATTTCAGTCAAATTGAGATAAATTGGAAGCCCAAAACAAAAATAACGTCTAAAGAATAATCTCTTTAGACGTTATTTTTTATATGATATTATTTAATTTAAATACATAAGCACTTTGTTCATGTGCTAATTTGATACGCTTATGTAATCGTTCCATATACGCTCGATATATGTCTTGCGCTTCGTCAATGGTTACTATATTAAAGTTAATTCCATCCCCTACCGGCAATTGGCTAAGCCGAGGTAGGTCTGCGGTAATGATCGTACCAATTTTTGTATAGCCACCTGTTGTTTGGCGATCTGCCATGAGGACAATGGGATGTCCATTCGATGGCACTTGGATAGAGCCAAATACGGCACCATCAGAAATAATATCTGCACTGTCTACGTGTTCAATTTCAGGACCATCTAAGCGGAAGCCCATACGGTCACATTCTACAGTCAGTGTGTAGATGTTATCACTAAAGGTCTTGATTCCCTTCTCGGTGAAATGTTTTGCTTGATCACCTAATACAACGCGTAATGGTTCATGACATTCACGGCCCCCACGGTTATATAAGGCGGTATTGAATAGAGTATGCCCTTCACCACGGTAATCGCAGACATGCACTTCATCTCTGGTGAACGCTTTGATGCCAAGTTCATCGCCCTTTTGTAATGGTCGCCCCTCAAGGCCCCCAATTTTCGCCTTTGTATGGGTCGATACGCTGCCGTTGATGCTTGGTACGTCGATACCTCCAGAGAAAGAAATGTACATGCGCACGCCACATTGGCTAAAACCACCGGAAATGACATCGCCGTCGTGACATACAAATGGAATATATCTCGGTACTCGTACACTATTGATGGTTGGTTCCATGTCGGCTCCTGTGAAAGCAACGATACATGTGCCTTTCACGGTGAGTGTAGGCGGCAATAAGGTACATTCTAAAGCACCTGCTGTTTCTACATTGCCTACCAGTGCTTGCCCCAAGAGGTAGCTTTCACTATCCATAGGACCTGCTACAGGCATACCATATTGCTGGAACCCAATGCGCCCTTCATCTTGAATTGTCGTATACATACCAGGTGAAGTTACGTAGATCGATGCTTTCTTAAATTCATTAATAGCCACGCAACTCACCTACCTCTACTTCATACATGGACGGTACATAGTCCGAACCCAATGCTTTAATACGATTATATTCCGCTTCATCTATGGGCACATAGCGCACATAGTCGCCAGCACTCAATAATGCAGCTTGTTCCTTAGACATATCATACATGGTTACTGGTGTTCGTCCTATGATTTGCCACCCGCCTGGAGAGTCAGACGGATACGTTCCCGTCTGCTCCCCTGCAATACCAACAGAACCGGCTGGTATCAATGTTCTTGGTGAGGACAAACGAGGCGTTGCAATGCGTGGATCCATCCCGCCTAAGTAGGTAAAACCAGGGATAAAACCAAGCATATATACTAAATAGTCCGTACCACTATGAATAGCTATAACATCTTCTTCACTTAGATTATTGTGAGACGCTACAAAACCAAGGTCTGGACCAAACTCACCACCGTACACGGTAGGAATTTCCACGACGGTAACAAGTTCATTAGCATTATCTGTTACAGTCTGCTCCAATGTAGGCTCAATGATGTTACACAATTCTGCATAGGAGTATAACATAGCATCATATTGCAAAAGCAATGCACAATAGGTAGGTACTAATTCAATAATACCCTCTAGATTCAGCTCTTGAATTCGCTCTATCGTTTGACGAATATGTCGATTAATCTTTGGATCGATGACTTGACCAAAATCAATAGAGATAGCGCAATCCCCTACAGGTGAAATTATAGGTTTCATAGGTATCTCCTTCCTAAAACCAGAAAGAACCATTACCTTCAAACGAAAATAATGGTACTTTCATAATTATCAAATTAACCAAGTAATTTAGCAATGCCTTGTAAGGATGTAACGCCGATGTAAGCTGTTACAAGTACTACAATCCATCCTGTATAGTATAACAGTTTATTATGTTTGTAGTCTCCTACGATTGCAGATTTATGAGTAGCAAAGAGCATTACTGCCAATGTAATCGGCAAGATTAAGCCGTTTACGGAGCCAGCCAAAATCAACAAGGATGCTGGTTTACCAATGAAGATCAAAATACATGTAGAAACGAAGATGAATGTCATAATAGTCAATTTTTCATTGCGTTCTACTACTTTGAACAATGTTTTTAAGAAGGACACGGATGTGTACGCTGCACCTACTACAGATGTTAAGGCTGCACAGAAGAACACGATACCGAATAATTTATGACCGATTTCACCAGCACCAAGAAGGAATGCAGAACCAGCTGGATCTTTAGGGTCTAGTACATAGCCCATAGACACAACGCCCAGAACAGCTAAGAATAACAAAATACGAACCACTGCATCTACGGACATACCCATGAAGGCTGCACGACGTACATCTTTCAAATGTTCTTGACCAGTGATGCCCGCGTCAATGAGGCGGTGACCGCCAGAGAATGTAATGTAACCACCTACAGTACCACCGATAAGGGTAATAGTTGCAAGCCATGGATAATGCGTCGGTGCCACCGCATGAGTAGCCGCTTCAGCCACTGGCGGATTTGTAGAAAACGCCACATAACCAATTAATACAAGCATTACCGTACCAAGAATTTTGGCTGTGTTGTCTAGTACACCACCCATTTTTGGAGAGGCGAATAATAGAATACCAAGGATACCACTGATAGCCGCTGCAGTCGTTGTATCAATACCAAATACAATGTTTAGGCCCATGGACGCGCCCCCAATATTACCGATATTGAAAGCAAGACCGCCAAGGGAAATCAAGAATGCTACGAAATAGCCAAGACCTGGCAATACTTTATTGGCAATATCTTGACCGCGCATTTTAGATATGCCAATGATAGTCCACACATTGAGCTGTGCCACAATAGAGAAAATAACGGAAACAACGATGGCAAACGCAAAATCAGACTTCAACTCATTTGTAAATGCCGCCGTTTGTAACATAAAGCCCGGCCCAATAGAGGACGTGGCCATCAAGAAAGCTGCCCCAAGTAGGACAGATAAACTCGCTTTACCTGAAATTGGTTTCATAAAAACCTCCACACAATAATTTATTTATTAACTATCTATTATGTACTTACTATTTATTACGTATTTGCTATGTATCACATATTGGCTATGTATTACATATTGGCTATGCATTACATATTCGCTATGTATTGCTTATTCTCTAATTGCCGTTTTACTATTTACGGTTTTGAAAATTAGCCACTGTAACGCCCGCTTTTGTAAGGCCTTCACGAATATAATTTGTGAAAGCAATCGCTTCAGGGTTATCGCCATGGACGCATACGGAATCAGCTACAATATCAATAGTATTTCCTGTATTAGTAACAACTTTTCCTTCTGTAACCATCATAAGAACTCGTTCAAGAGCCTCTTGAGGGTCTTTTATGAAAGCCCCTGGTTCTGTACGAGGTACCAATGTACCTTCATCAGTATAACCGCGATCAGCAAATACCTCCTGAATTACAGGGATGCCTCGACGCTGTGCTTCTTTTGCAATATAGCTACCACTCAAAACCATGGCTGCAATATTAGGATTGACCGCTTGTAAGCCATCTAATACGGCATCTGCCAATGCAGGAGTGACACAAGCAGTATTGTAAAAAGCACCATGTAATTTCATATGTTGTAATGTAACGCCATAACTATCACAGAAGGCTTGCAATGCACCCACTTGATACATCATATAGGCTTTTGCCTCCGCAGGGTTTACAGCCATTGCTCGACGACCAAAGCCCATTAAATCAGGATATCCAGGATGTGCACCTACGGCTACGCCCTTCTTCTTACACATACGAACTGTGGCCTCCATAATGAGAGGATCCCCAGCATGCCATCCGCAAGCAACATTAGCACTAGTTACGTGATTTAGCACTTCACTATCCATGCCTAATGTGTAGTTGCCAAAGCTTTCACCTAAATCGCTATTTAGATCTACATAATGTGACATCAATAATCTCCTCCCTTTCTTCATCTCATTTTTAAATTCTATAGAATATTGAATTTATAGATATGATTATACTAAATAAATCGATATATTAGCAATGATTTTTATCATGTATACAAAATTTCTTTATTAATACACAACTATTGATACATAAAAAAGCACCCCACATAATGTGGAGTGCTTTCACCATCAATAGGACTATTATTATTTATTTGTATATGGAGAGAGTTGTAAGGGATTCATTAGTTAGTGTTAATAGCCTACTGATTATTTATTGTCCTTGGATGCAGCATCATCAGCTTGTTTGCTGTCGTCTGCAGATTTTTCATCACTGGATGTATCATCAGATTTTTTATCAGTATCTTTATCAGCGTCTTTCTCACTGATAACAATGTGACCATCTACAACATCAGCCAACAAGTGTTTAGCATCGATGTGATCCAAGTAGAAGTCAGTTACATTATCACGGATTTCAGATTCGATAACACGACGTAATGGACGAGCGCCCATAGTTTTATCATAACCTTGTTCCATCAATAATTCTTTAGCTGCATCAGTTACATCAAGAGTGATGTCTTTTTTAGCCAAAGTTTTATTAACTTGATCAAGCATCAAGTCTACGATTTTCTTCAAGTCGTCTTTGCTTAATTGGTTGAACTCAATTACTGCATTGAAACGGTTCAAGAATTCTGGACGGAAGAATGGAGCGATACGTTCCATTACATCTACTTTGTTTTCATCGTCATTATTTTGACCATAACCAAAGCCTGCGTTAGATGTAGCAATGATAACAGTATTTTTGAAGTTTACTGTGTTACCTTGACCATCTGTTAAGCGTCCATCGTCCAATACTTGAAGAAGTAATGTAATAACTTGAGGGTCTGCTTTTTCGA
>OGEC01000830.1_pt1 | contig 19679 bp, 15 predicted proteins | sample 1570551 | NCBI WGS metagenome assembly OGEC01 (sample SAMEA2582127, study PRJEB24529) | metagenome | biome: Human gut stool | place: China | collected 2011 | reverse complement strand
AATGCCATTGAAGCCGGTGGCGGGAAGGGTCTGGTAGGTAGACCAGAAAAACTCCGTGTTGCCCGACAGGTAGTACAGGGAGGCGGCCGCGCCGGACAGGGCCCCGGCGATGGCCATGGACAGGACGATGTTCCGCTTGTCGGCAATGCCGGCGTACCGGGCCGCGTGGCGGTTGGCGCCGCAGGCCTTGAGCTCGTAGCCCAGGGTGGTCTTGTTCATAAGGATATAGATCAGAATTGCGATACCGATGGCAATCAGGATGCCGCCATTGACCTGAGAGTTGGGGAACAGTTTGTCCAGACCCAGCTTGGCGGTCTCCACACCATTGAAACTGGTCTTGTAGATATAGGCAGTCTTGGTGTTCTCCACGTGATTCTGGAGGCTCTCAAACAGGCTGCCCTTGTCGAACAGCCAGGTCACCAGGTTGGCGGCGATCCAGTTGGTCATGATGCAGGCCAGCACCTCGTTGATGTTGAGGAAGGCCTTCACCAGTCCGGGGATACAGCCCCACAGGGCGCCGGCCAGCATGCCGCCCAGGAAGGCAATGAGCCACACCAGCGGAGCTGGAACCGTTTCAGTGGGGATGGTGAGTGCCAGAATCAGGGTGGCGGCGGTGCCCATCAGGTACTGGCCCGGCGCGCCGATGTTGAACAGGCCGGTCTTGAAGGCGAAGGCCACGGACAGACCGGTCATGATGAGGGGCGCCGCGTTGGCCAGCTCCTTGCCGACGCCGTAGGGAGCGTCATGGAAGCCGCCCTTGAGGATGCGGACAAAGCCGTCGCCCCATGCGTGGGCCGGGTTGATGGCCAGCAGCACAAGGAAGCCCACAGCCATACCGATGACGATGCACAGCAGAGCGGCCAGCACACTGGTGATGGAGTTGTTGAGGTTGCTGTGGGAAAGTTTTTTCTTGTTCATTTATTTGCTCTCCTTTCCCTGCTTGCGTGCGCCGGCCATGTAGAGGCCCAGCTCCTGCACAGTGGTGGTCTTGGGGTCGAACTCGCCCACGATCTCGCCCTCGTACATGACGAGGATGCGGTCGGACAGGTTCATGACCTCATCCAGCTCGAGGCTGACCAGCAGGACAGCTTTGCCCTTGTCGCGCTCGGCGACGATCTGGCTGTGGATGTATTCGATGGCACCGACATCCAGACCGCGGGTGGGCTGAACAGCCACCAGCAGCTTGGGGTCTTTGTCGATCTCGCGGGCGATGATGGCTTTCTGCTGGTTGCCGCCGGACATGCTGCGCACGATGGTGGAGCTGCCCTGACCGCTGCGGACGTCGTACTGTGCGATGAGCTTATCGGAGTACTCGCGGACTTTATCGGACTGGATGAAGCCGCCCTTCTGGAACTCGGGCTGCCAGTAGCGCTGGAGCACCATGTTGTTCTCGAGGCTGTAATCCAGCACCAGACCGTGCTTGTGGCGGTCTTCGGGGATGTGGCTCATGCCGTCCCTAGAGCGCTGGCGGATGCTCTCGCGGGTGATGTCCTTGCCGTCCAGCGTGATCTTGCCGCCCGACAGTTTTTCGAGACCGGTGAGTCCGTAAATGAACTCGGTCTGGCCGTTGCCCTCGATGCCCGCCAGACAGACGATCTCGCCTGCGCGGACCTGGAAGGTGACGTCCTTGACGGAGTCCTTCTTGCGCTGGTCGTTGTGGATGGTGACACCCTCCACGTCCAGCACCACATCGCCCGGGTGAGCGGGCTTTTTATCGACCTGAAGCTGGACATCACGGCCGACCATCATGCGGGAAAGCTCTTCCTTGGTGGTGTCCTTGATGTCCACGGTACCCATATACTTGCCCTTGCGCAGGACGGTGCAGCGGTCGGCGACCGCCATGATCTCGTTGAGCTTGTGGGTAATAAAGAGGATGGACTTGCCCTCCTTCTTGAACCCGCGCATGATCTCCATCAGCTCGTCGATCTCCTGCGGAGTCAGCACAGCGGTGGGCTCGTCGAAGATGAGGATCTCATTGTCGCGGTAGAGCATCTTCAAAATCTCCACGCGCTGCTGCATACCGACCGAAATATCACTGATGAGCGCATCGGGGTCAACACGCAGGCCGTACTTCTCGCTCAGGGCCATGACCTTCTTGCGGGCCTCGGCCTTCTGCAAAAAGCCCAGCTTGTTGGGCTCCACGCCCAGAATGATGTTGTCCAGCACGCTGAAGCACTCCACCAGCTTGAAGTGCTGGTGGACCATGCCGATGCCAAGTGCGTTTGCATCGTTGGGGTTGCGGATGGCGACCTCCTTTCCGTTTTTGAGGATCTTACCCTCCTCCGGCTGATACAGGCCGAACAGCACGCTCATCAGGGTGCTTTTGCCTGCGCCGTTCTCGCCCAACAGGGCATGGACCTCACCTTTGCGCAGCTGCAGGGTAATGTCGTCGTTTGCCTTGATGCCCGGGAACTCCTTGGTGATATGGAGCATCTCGATCACAAAATCCTCTGCCAATCTGCTCACTCTCCTTTCGTGTCCAAACGACACTTATACTATTCTAGTGCCCATTATACCGTATTTTTGCTGTTTTGCACACTTCTTTTTGAAAATTTAATGTTTTGCCATATCATAAGTATTACTTTTGTGCATTTTGACGGACATTCCTTCATCGTCTTGAAAAAAAGCACGCAAAAAAAGGCGGGACGCCCTTTGCAAAGCGCCCCGCCCGGGAAGTTTCTGATTACTGGATGTAGTTGACGGTGGTGAACTCGCTGACGGTGGGCTTGGTGCTGTCGTCAGAGCTGTTGTCCACAACGATCTCGCCGCTCTTGATCTTGTTCTTCAGAGTCTCGTACTCGTCGGTGGTGAAGGTCTTGAAGTTCCAGCTGTCAGCATCGGTGGGCAGGCCGACGTAGTCGCCGTCCTCCAGACCGAAATTGCCGTTGGAAGCAGCGATGTTGCTCCAATCGCCTGCCTCGATGTCGGACAGAGCGGTGTTGACAGCCTCGGTCAGGCCCTTCATAGCAGAGGTGATGAAGGGGTTGTAAGCGAAGGAGCCGTCTGCCACGCCGTTGACACCGATGTAGTTCTGGTCAACGTCAACGCCGACAACATAGCCGTTGTTCTTCAGAGCAGCCTCAACAGCGGAGGTGTAGATGCCGCCGCCGCAGGCGAAGACGACCTGCGTGCCGTTGGAGTACCAGCCCTCCATACGGGAGGTGATGTTTGCGTCGCCGTAGAACTGGCCGCCGTAGAAGTAGTTGATGTCGATGTTGGTGCCCAGCTCCTGAGCAGCGGCGTCAGCGCCCTGCACATAGCCGTAGCCGTAACGGATGACAGCGGGGACAGCCATGCCGCCGAGGAAGCCCAGTTTGGTCTTGCCGTCCTTAACGACAGCGTAGCCAGCCAGATAACCTGCCTGCTCCTCCTTGAAGGTGATGCAGTAGCAGTTTGCGGGGATGGCGTCGGTGCCGATGTCGCCCTGGGTGACGTCGATGGCGATGAACTTGACATCGGGGTACTGGTCAGCAGCCCATGCCAGAGAAGCGCCGTACAGGTAGCCGACGCAGACGATGACATCAGCGCCGTCGTTGACAGCCTGACGGATCATGGTCTCGCGGTCCTCATCGGAAGCGTCAGCCTCGGGGATGTAGTACTGGCAGTCATCGCCCATGTAGCCGGAAACAGCGGTCCAGCAGGCCTGGTTGAAGCTCTCATCGTCGATGGTGCCGGTGTCGCAGGTCAGAGCGACCTTCACGATCTTCTCGCCGCCCTCAGCGGTGGAAGCGGCTGCGCTGGTGGAAGCAGCTGCAGAGGAAGCAGTGGAAGAGGAAGAACCGCCGCAGGCAGTCAGAGCAGCGGCAGCAGCAGCGGCGCCAGCCACTGCCAGGAAGTTGCGACGAGAAATCATCATAATGAAAACTCTCCTTTTATTTTATATAACCGCGTTTTGTTGACGAAATGTGCGCACTTGCACATTTACTGGCTCAAGTATAGCGGGAAGAAGCGGCAGATGCAAGCCTTTTCCGATTACAAAACATTTACAAATATTTTATCAAAATTGTAAAAAAATCATACTTATCCCGGAAAATCCGCTCCGCCCGGCCTTTTTCGCGCAGCTGCGTTCAGTCTTCCACAGCCTTGTTGCCTGCCACGTTGGAGGGGCCGAAGCCGAAGGGCAGCAGCTCGTCCATGCTGCGCTCGATGAAATCGTCCGGGCTTTTTGCCATGATGACATTCAGCTCCGGGCCGCCGAACTCGAACAGCGCCTGACGGCAGACGCCGCAGGGCGAGGTGATCTGCTTGTTGACTTCGCCCCGGCGCGCACCCACCACGGCGATGTCGGTGAACCTGGTCACGCCCTCGGCCACGGCCTTGAACAGAGCCGTCCGCTCGGCGCAGCTGGTGGGGGTAAAGGCGGCGTTCTCCACGTTGCAGCCGGTGAAGATGCGGCCATCCTCGGCGCGCAGGGCAGCGCCCACCATAAAGTCGCTGTAAGGCGTGTAAGCCCTCTCCCTGGCCGCAAGGGCCATCCGGATGAGCTCCTGCTTTTCTTCCAGAGTCAGTTTTGTCATAGTCGATTCTCCTTTTTGCAATTTGTAGACATAGCGTTCTTCGTCCTGCGGGACGAAGCCAATGGATTCAAACATTTTCTGCGACTGGGTATTGAAGGAATAGATGTGCGCGAAGCACTCTGCCAAGCCCCTTTCCCGAGCCAGCTCCAGCATTTTTTCGATGACCTTCCGCCCGATGTGTTTATTCTGGTACTCCTTGCAGATGACGATGGCCAGCTCGCCGGTCGTCCGCAGGCTGACGTCACCACAAAGCACACCCCGATACTCGATATAAAACAGTTCCCCGTGTGTGTCCAGATAATGATACATCCGCTTCAGCAGTGGCAAATCATAAACGAAGTCCCTGTTATCTACCTGTTTGCAGAGCTGTGCATCCTGATACCACGCAAGTGCTGTATCGTAGGCCGGATAATACGGAACAAGCCGGATGTTCCCCTCCACAGAAATCGGACTGCGCACCATGTTTACCGTTTCTCTGTTCATCGGCCTCATTCCCTTCTGTGTCGTACATTCTTCTGTGTCGTGTATTTAAGTATAAATCATTCTTTTAAGAAGTGCAAGCAAAGCCGCCGCCTCTGCGTCGAAAAAGAGGGCCGCTGCAACCACAGCGGCCCTCTTTGATCCAAAAAGCTCTTAGTACTCCGCGCCCAGTGCGACCTTCATCATATCGGTGAAGCTCTTCTGGCGCTGCTCTGCGGTGGTGATCTCCGGGGAGACGAAGCTGTCGGAGATGGTCAGCAGGCAGGCGGCGTTCTTGCCCAGCACCTCGGCGTTGGCGAACAGAGCAAAGCTCTCCATCTCCACGCAGAGGCAGCCGCGCTCGTCGCGCAGCAGCTCCCAGTAGGTGGGCTTTGCGTCGGAGGGCTGACGATAGAAAACGTCGGAGGAGTGGATGTTGCCCTCGATGAGCTTGATGCCCTGCTTCCTGGCGGAGGCGCGCAGCTTATCATTCAGAGTCTCGCTGGGGAAGGTGATGTCGTGGTCGTTGCCGCTCTGGACGCGGGCATAGTTGGACTCACTGACCGCACCGGCAGCCAGCACGGTGTCGAACAGCTTGGCGTCGGCAGTGTAGCTGCCGGCGGAGCCGATGCGGATGATGTTGTCCACATCGTAGAACTTGAACAGCTCGTAGGAATAGATGCCGATGGAGGGCATACCCATGCCGCTGCCCATCACGCTGATGGGACGGCCCTCGTAGGTGCCGGTAAAGCCCAGCATCCCGCGGACATCCGTCACCTGACGGACATCCTTCAGGAAGGTGTCAGCAATGAACTTTGCGCGCAGGGGGTCGCCCGGCATCAGGACAGTCTTTGCGAAATCGCCCTTTTCGGCGCTGATGTGAGGAGTAGCCATAATAATTATCTCCTTTTTATGAATTTTATCTAGGCAGCGGAGTCCGCCGCCTTGCGTTACCCAAAAGCTTTTTTCGTTCCGCCGAATGTCAGCCGACATGCCAAAGCCTCCCCCCTTTTTTTTTTAGGGGAGGTGGCGCGCCGCAGGCGTGACGGAGAGGTTTATTTCTTCCCCGGGAATACGTTCTGCGGGGGAATGTACGAACCATTGAGACGTATCTCAAAGTGGCAGTGGTTGCCGGTGGAACGGCCCGTGCTGCCCAGATAGCCGATGAGCTGGCCCTGCTTGACGGTCTGGCCCGCGCTGACGGTCAGGGACAGGCAGTGTGCATACACAGAGCTGTATCCGCCGCCGTGGTTGATGATGACCGAGTAGCCATAGCCCGTACCTGCGCCGGCCTTGTTGTAACCCGCCTTTGCGACGGTGCCGCCTGCGGAGGCGTAGATGGGCGTGCCGGCCGAGGCGCAGATGTCCACGCCCTTGTGGCGTCCGCCGTACCAGCGCGAGCAGTAGCGGTAGTTCGGCACAGGCCAGATGAACCGGCCGCTGCCGGTGATGTACTTGGTGCTGGAAGTCACCTTCTTGGTGCCTTCGACCACCTTCTTGTTCACCGGCTCCTTGATGACCTCGGTGGAAAGCACGCTCTGGTCCACAAGGATATTCTTGGTGTCGTAGACGTTCTGGAGGGTCACGCGGCGCAGACCGTTCTCACCCTCCTGGAGCACCTTGGTGGTTCCCTTCGTATATTCGTTGGATCTTGTCGTCTCCGTGGAGAATGCGATTTCTTCCTCACGGGTCTCGATGCGGGTGATGCGCACCTCAAGGCCAGCCTCTTCTTTGGTGATGACGAGGTGGTCGCCCTCAAGGATGCTGGACGTCTCGCTCAGCGGCTCACCCTTGAACGCCGGGTTGAGGGCGCACAGCTCACGGAAGGTCAGGTCATTGTTATGTGCGATGGACCAGAGGGTGTCGCCCGCCTTGACGGTGTAGACCTTCTGGGCCTGCTTCACGCCCACCAGCTCCTGCCGGACGGTCTCAAAATCCTGCAAACCTTCCTTGAAGTAGAGGCCGTCTTCCAGCGTGACCTGCTTGTTGAAGCCCACGCTCACATCGGGGCCGTCCTCTTCTTCCTCGTAGGGGTCGAGCATGGCGGCGAGGTAATCCCGCAGCGCGTTGCCGTCGCTGCACACCGCCGTCAACTCGCCGTCCAGATAAAGAGCCGTGCCTTCGCTGATCTGGTCGCCGGCGCTCTGGATGATGGCGTTTGCCATCTCGTTTTCGTCCATCATGTGGTGGGCAATGGCGAGGGTGTAGCTCGGCTCGATGGTCCACTCGGTCTTATCGGTGCCGGCGTAGCTGATACGCTCCATCACGTCCTCGCGGGCCGTGTTGAAGACGTCCTCATTCGCCACATAGCCCACGGTTTCGCCGTTGACCCGGACGGCCAGCGCATAAGGCTGGTGGATGACATATTGGAACACTGCCGCGCCCAGCGCCAGTGCGCAGATGGGCAGGGCATACATCGCCATGCGGGGCAGCAGACTGAGGTTGCGGCGGACGCCGTTTTTGAAGTAGTGGACGCTGGCCTCAAATGCTGCACCGAAGCCCTGCTCCCTGCGGATGCGGTGGGCATGGATGAGAAGGGACACGATGCCCTTTGCAAACAGCACGATGGGGCCAAACAGGTCTTTGGCCACCTGTGCTGCACCGGGGAACGCCGTCTCCGCCAGAGCCTTTGCAAAGCGGCGGATACATCCAGCAGCCCAGAGAGCGGCGTACTTGACGGCACGTCCCACCCGCACGGCAGCATACTCCGCGCCAAAGCCCAGTGCGTAGAGCACTGCGCCAACGCGCAATACCAGCTTCGACGAGCGCAGCTTCCGGGAGGCATTGTCCAGCCGGTGTCTGCGGCGGCGATACCGCCGGTGGCGGCGCAGCAGATGGACGCACTGGAGCTGCGCCCAAAGCGAGCGCAGCTTTGCGCGGAAGCCGGTGTGCCGCGGCGCACCGGCTGGCTCGTCCTGCCGCGTTTCAGTTGTTTTATCTTCCAGCAAAAAGGATGCTCCTTCCTGTATCTTCAGGAGATTCTGATTTATCTCTTTTCTCTGTTATCGACACGCTGCCGCATCAGGACAGCTTTTTTGACAAGAATAGCTCTATTTATTATACACCCTGCCAGCGCCGAAACAAGCATTGACACAGAATTTGGGCTTAGCTTTCACTTACTTTTCACGAAATACACAAATTCAGTCAAAAAGGGCTGCCATATCCTCCGGCAGCGGGCTTTCCACCGTCACCGGCCTCAGGGTCGTCTCGTCCACTGGCACTTCGATGCGGATGCCGTCCGGCATCCGCTTGCAGCGCGGCACCCAGAACGTCTGTTTTGCGCAGTGGAGCGCCTGCCGCCCGATGCGCGCCCGGCTCCCGCCGTAGAGGTCATCTCCGGCCAGCGGGTGGCCGATGGATGCAAAATGTACCCGTATCTGGTGGGTCCGGCCCGTCACCGGGACGCAGGCCGCGAGGCTCAGGCCGTTTTCGGCTTTCAATATGGTATATTCCGTCCGGCAGGGTTTGCCGTCGGGGGTGACGCACCGCCCGATGATGCTCTCCCCCTGCCGCCCGATAGGGGCGTCGATGACGCCCGGCCCGAGGGGAAGCTCTCCTTCTGCAACGGCGTAGTAGAGCTTCTCCACCCGCTGAGCCAGCAGCGGGGCGGCGTAGCCATTCTGGGCCGCCAGCACGAGGCCGCTGGTGTCCTTGTCGATGCGGTTCACCGGGCGGAAAACGGGGCTTCTGCCCTGACGCAGCGCCCAGGCCGCATAGCCGTTCGCCAGCGTATCCAGCGGGTAATTCAGGGTAGGATGCACCGCGAGATGGGGCGGCTTTTCCACCACGAGGGCGAAAGCGTCCTCGTAGACCACATCCACCGGGATGTCGTCCTGCGGCGCAACGCCCTCCCCCTCCGGCGGCAGCTCAAAGGAGATGACCTGCCCGGCCTCCACCCGGCGGTTGGCCAGGACGGGGGCGCCGTCGGCAAAAAAGCCGCTGCCCCGGAATTTCACGGCCCGGGACAGGTCGGTGGAGACGCTGCATCTGCGCAGAAAACCGCGCAGCAGCATCCCGTCCGCCTCGGGCGGGACTTTGAAATAAAGCTTCATCTTCCCACCTCCAGCGCGGGCAGCATATAAGATAAGTATAGCAAAATTCTCTTTCTCTTGCAAATCTTGTTTTTTTATGGTATCATGAGGAGCGGAAAACGAGTGGAACATACGGCGGCGGGGCGGCTTTGACCGCTCTGAGGAAAGTCCGGGCCTCACAGAGCACGGTAACTGCTAACGGCAGCCGAGGGTGACCTCAGGGAAAGTGCAACAGAAAGGAAACCGCCGCAGCAATGCGGTAAGGATGAAAGGGCGAGGTAAGAGCTCACCAGCGCATGGGTGACTATGCGGCTTTGTAAACCCTACCGGAAGCAACGCCTATATGGGACGTACAGCGCTGCTCGCGTGTCCCGAAGGCGGCACGAACCTGTCAGCAATGGCAGGTCTAGACAGATCGTCGTTTAATACAGAACCCGGCTTACGGTCTATCTCGTTTTCCATCTTTTGTTTTCAGCGCTGTCTGCGGTGTGCAGGCAGCGTTTTTCGTTTCTTTAACCACACTGTCACTTTTCGTTTGGGCCGGTTTGTGGTATACTGAACAAAACCCCACAGCGCACGTCTCCGCCGGGGCCTTAATTCAACAGACAGGATGTGAAATCCTCCGATGAAAGATGGTTTTTTGAAGGCAGCCGCCCTCTCGCCCTCACTGCGGGTGGCCGACTGCAATTATAACGCTTCCCAAATCGTATCTCAGTTACAGGATGCTGCGGCCCGCGGCGTCAGGCTGGCGGTGTTCCCCGAGTTCTGCCTCACCGGCTACACCTGCGGCGATCTGTTCTTGCAGCGCACGTTGCAGCAGGGCGCGCTGGACGCCCTGCGGACCGTGCTGGACGCCAGCCGGGAGCTGGACGTCGTGGCCCTCGTGGGCCTGCCGCTGCTGGTGCGGGGCAAGCTGTACAACTGCGCCGCTGTCCTCTGCGGCGGGCGTCTGCTGGGCCTTGTCCCCAAGACCTACCTGCCCAACTACGGCGAGTTCTATGAAAAGCGCCAGTTCACCCCGGGCAGCACTGAGGTGGAAAATGTGACGGTCTGCGGGCAGGAGGTGCCGTTCGGTACGTCCCTGCTCTTCCGCTGCCGCCAGATGCCCAGCTTCGTTCTGGGCGTGGAGATCTGCGAAGACCTGTGGAGCGCTCTGCCCCCCTCCACCTTCCACACGCTGGCCGGTGCCACCGTCATTGCGAACCTTTCGGCCAGCGATGAGACGGTCGGCAAGGCCGAGTACCGCCGGGCGCTGGTGTCGAACCAGTCCGCCCGCCTGCTCTGCGGCTACCTGTACGCTTCTGCCGGCCACGGCGAGAGCACCCAGGACATGGTCTTCGCCGGCCACGACCTCATCGGCGAGAACGGCACCCTCCTCGCCGAGACATCTCCCTTCGAGGGCGGCTGGGCTGAGACGGAGCTGGACTGCCAGCGGATGGAGTCGGAGCGGGCGCGCAACACCAGCTTCGAGCCCAGCGCCGAGGGGTATCTGACCGTCGATTTCGACCTTGCCCTCACCGAGACGGAGCTCTCCCGCTGGGTAGACCCCACGCCCTTCATCCCCCACGACGAGCGCCGCCGGGCCGAGCGCTGTGAGCTGATCTTGAAAATGCAGGCCGACGGCCTCGCCAAGCGCCTCGAGCACGCCCACGCCAGGACGGCGGTCATCGGCATCTCGGGCGGTCTGGACAGCTGCCTCGCTCTGCTGGCGGCCGTCCGCGCCATGAAGCAGCTGGGCCGCCCCACCAGCGATGTGCTGGCCGTGACCATGCCCTGCTTCGGCACCACCCACCGCACCCGCAGCAATGCGGAGATCTTATGCGACGAGCTGGCCGTCAGCTTTACCGAGATCGACATCGCCAACACCGTCCACAGCCACTTCAGGGACATCGGCCAGGACGAGAGCGTGCTGGACGTCACCTTTGAGAACGGACAGGCCCGTGTGCGCACCCTCGAGCTGATGGACACCGCCAACCGCACCGGCGGCCTCGTCGTCGGCACCGGCGACCTCTCCGAGCTGGCGCTGGGCTGGGCCACCTACAACGGCGACCACATGAGCATGTACGGCGTCAACGCCGGTGTCCCCAAGACGCTGGTGCGCCACCTCGTCCAGTATGAGGCCGACATTGCCGCCTCCGCCGAGCTGCGCCGGGTGCTGCTGGACATCCTCGACACCCCCGTCTCCCCGGAGCTGCTGCCCGCCAGGGACGGCGAGATCTCTCAGAAGACAGAAGACCTCGTGGGTCCCTATGAGCTGCACGACTTCTACCTTTATTATGTTCTCCGCTTCGGCTTCGGCCCGTCGAAGATATTCCGGCTGGCGAAAGCGGCCTTCGCAGGCCGGGCCGAGTACCCGGACGAAGTGCTTTACAAGTGGCTGCGCAACTTCTACTGGCGGTTCTTCGCCCAGCAGTTCAAGCGCAGCTGCCTGCCCGACGGCCCCAAGGTAGGCAGCGTCACCCTCTCGCCCCGGGGCGACTGGCGGATGCCCAGCGACGCAGCCGCCGCGCTCTGGCTGGCCGAGCTGGAGCAGATCCCGCTCAAAGGATGATTTTTTATGAAACAACACAAAAAACTGCTGATAAATCTGGTCTTTGCTGCCGTCATTCTGGCCGCAGCCGCCGTGCTGCTGCTGGTGCGGAAAGCAAACCAGACCGGTGCGCCGCTCTGCGCAGAGCTCATCTATGGCGACAGCAACACCAGGCTCACCTTTCCTCTCGAAAAAGACGCCGATTACGCTGTGGACACCGGCTATCTCACCGTCCACATCAGGATCCAGGACGGCGCGGCCCGCTTTGTGGACTCGCCCTGCCCTGACCACATCTGCGAATCCTTCGGCTGGCTCAGCGAGGAAGACCAGACGGCCACCTGCCTGCCCGCCCGGGCTGTGCTGAGCATCATCCCCACCACATGACGGCATACACATCCAAAGGAGTGAACGCCTATGTTTGACGAAAACGAGCATCTCCATCCCCAGAATAACGACGAAGGCCCCCGGCACATCCACCGGGGCATCAATCGCAGCGAACCCGACGAGGTGGAGGTAGACAGCGCCGATTTCTTCTCGCCGGAGCCTCCCCGCCCCAAAGCGCCGCCGAAACCGGCACCGACGCCTCCGTCTGAGCCGCCGGAGCCTCCGGTGCCTCCCCGCAGACAGTGGGAGCCGCTGCACCCCAGCGAGCCCGCCCCCGCTGACGACAAACTTCCGAAAGGAGGAATGGTCTTGCTGGTACTACAGGCCATCCTGAGCCTTGCCGCGCTGGTGCAGCTCTGGCGCACCCAGATGCTGCCGGTGCTCTACCTCGTTATCATCACCGCGCTTCTGGTGCTGCTCTGGCTGCTGGTGCGCAAGTGCCTCGCCTCCCGCAGCGGTGCCGTCGTGGCCCGGGTGCTGTCCGTCCTGCTCTGCGCCGCGCTGGCCGTGGGCTGTGTCTGGGCGCAGCAGGGTCTGACCGCACTGGACAGCATGACTTCCGGCCTGCTCACCGGCGCAGAGGCGAATAAGATCACGAAAGAGCCGTTCGTCGTCTATCTCAGCGGCGTGGACAACCGCGGCGAGCTGACCGAAAAGGCCCGCAGCGACGTGAACATCCTCGCCGTGGTCAACCCCACCACCAAGCAGGCGGCCCTCATCAACACCCCGCGCGACTACTATGTTGACCTCGCAGGCACCGACAGCAAGGACAAGCTGACCCACGCCGGCCTCTACGGCGTCGAGACCAGCATGGCCACGCTGGGCAACCTCTACGGCGTGAATGTGGAGCACTACCTCCGCATCAATTTTGCGGGCTTCATCAACATCATCGACGCCATCGGCGGCGTGGACGTCTACTCCGACCAGGCCTTCACCTCGGTGGGGAGCCCCGGCTACTACGACCCCACCACCTTCGCCGAGGGCTGGAACCATCTGGACGGCAAGTCTGCTCTGGCTTTTGCCCGTGAGCGCCACGCCTTCAAGACCGGCGACATCCAGCGCGGCATCAACCAGATGAAAGTCATCGACGCGGTGGCCAACAAGCTCAAATCCCCGGCCCTGCTCATGGGCTTCTCCAAGCTGATGGACGCCGCCGCCGACTGCTTCGTCACCAGCCTCTCGCAGGAACAGATCTCTGCGCTGGTCCGGATGCAGCTGGGCGACCTTGCCAACTGGGACATCCAGAGCTACACCGTCACCGGCTCGGGCGCGAAGAGCACCAAGTGCTACTCCGCCAAGGGCCAGAGCCTCTACGTCATGAAGCCGGATGAGAACTCGGTCAACGAAGCCAAGGCCCTCATCGCAGCGGTCCTGGGCGGCGAGGACAAGCTCACCGGCACCAGCCAGACCCCCGAGAAGACCGATGTCTTCACGCCGACCGCCGACCCCAACGCCGGTGCATCCATCCCGGAGGAATCTCCCGACAGCGTGATCGCAGAAGAGCCCGCCGGGAGCGAAGCCCCGGCGGAAGAGGCCCCCGCTGACAGCCAGCCCGCCGAGGGCGGCGCCTCCGGTGAGCCCAGCGCTTCCACCGAGGCCCCCGCCGACAGCAGCGAAGAAGCCCCGGCAGACTCCACCGAGTCGCCGTCCTTCAGTATGCCGACTCAGGAGCAGGTGGAGCAGGCGGCTTCCTCCCTGCATCAGGCCGCTTCCACCGTGCTGGACGCCCTGTTCGGCTCCGGCAGCGGCGACGCTTCCAGCGCTGAAAATGATGCAGCATAATCGATAGACGCAAAGATCCCGCAAGGCAGCTGCCTTGCGGGATCTTTGCGTCTATGCTTATTTCAGGATGTCGCCCAGCACGCTCTGGCCGTCCAGTGTAGAGGCATCCACGCCCAGATAGTCGCAGATGGTCTGTGCGATGGTGCCGAAGCAGAGCCTGGTGCCGAGGTCAACGCCCGGCTTGACGCCCTTGCCGCAGATGAGGTACGGCACATACTCGCGGGTATGGTCGGTGGTCTTGGTGTAGGAGGGGTCACAGCCATGGTCGGCCGTGACCATCAGGATGTCGCCCTCCCGCATCCCGGGGATGAAGTCGGCAACGAACTTATCGAACTCGGTGGCGGCGGCGGCGTAGCCTGCCACGTCGCGGCGGTGGCCGTAGAGCATATCGAAATCGACGAGGTTCACGAAGGCCAGACCCTCAAAGTCGCGGGTCTGCAAAGCCTTGGTGAAGGCGATGCCGTTGGTGTTGCCGGTGGTCTTGATCTTCTCCGTCACGCCCTCGCCGTCGAAGATGTCGAAAATTTTGCCCACGGCGATGACGTCCCTGCCGGCGTCCTTGAGCAGATCCAGCATGGTCTTGCGGGGCGGCTTGAGGCTCAGGTCGTGGCGGTTGGTGGTGCGGTAGAAGGTGTCGGCGGTGCGGCCGAGGAAGGGGCGGGCGATGACGCGGCCCACGCCGTATTCGCCCTTCAGCATCTCGCGGGCGATCTCGCAGTAGCGGTACAGCTCATGCACCGGAACAAGCTCCTCGTTGGCGGCCACCTGAAACACGCTGTCGGCGCTGGTGTAGACGATGAGGGCGTCCTCCTTCATGGCCTGCTCGCCGTAGTCCTTCAGCACCTGTGTGCCGGAGTAGGGCTTGTTGCAGAGGACCTTGTGGCCGGTCTTTTCCTCAAACCCGTGGATGAGGCTGTCCGGGAAGCCGTCCGGGAAGGTGGGCAGGGGTCTCGGGCTGACGACACCGGCGATCTCCCAGTGGCCGATGGTGGTATCCTTGCCCATGCTCTGCTCCTGCAGGCGGGCGAAGGAGCCGATGGGGGCGGCATCCTTCTCGCCGGCGGTCACGCCGTCGATGTTGAACAAGCCGAGCTTTTTCAGGTTGGGGCAGTTGAAGTTGGGGTGGCTGGCGATGGCACCGAGGGTGTTGGTCCCCTCATCGCCAAAGGCGGCGGCGTCCGGCTCTGCGCCGATGCCGAAGCTGTCCAGGACGATCAGAAAAACGCGCTTTTCCATTACGCTTTCACTCCGTTTCTATTATTTTGCGCTCCCCTCTGTCCCTTCGGGGCAGAAGTGAGACTTTTGCTTAGTCCTATTATAGGCGATGGACGCACTTTTCGCAAGCTTTTTATCGCTTCGGCATCTATCACGAAAATTTAAGGTTTTCTTTGCCGAATTTTTTCTTGCTCTCTTGTACACAAGCGGTTATAATATAGAGTGGTATGGTTTTCAAACACACCTGACCGGGCCGATGTCCGGCCAGCGGCCGCAGGGCATATCCGGCACCTGCGCGCCCATCATAGAGGAAAAAAAGAGACTGTTAGAGGTATATTTATGAGAAAAACGAAGATCATCTGCACCCTTGGCCCTTCTACCGATAAGGAGGGCGTCCTGCGCGAGCTGGTCGCCAGCGGCATGAACGTGGCCCGCTTCAACTTTTCCCACGGCTCCTACGAGGAGCACAAGGGCCGTCTGGACATGCTGAAGGCTGTCCGCGCTGAGCTGAACAAGCCCGTTGCTGCCCTGCTGGACACCAAAGGCCCCGAGATCCGCCTGAAGGAGTTCAAGAACGGCGTTGAGATGCTGGAAGCCGGCCAGACCTTCACCCTGACCACCCGCGAGGTGGAGGGCACCAAGGAGATCTGCTCCATCACCTACAAGGACCTGCCCCAGGACGTCCACGAGGGCGGCACCATCATGCTGGACGACGGCCTCATCAAGCTGGCCATCAAGAGCGTCACGGACACCGACATCGTCTGCGAAGTGCTCAACAGCGGCAAGATCAAGACCAAGAAGGGCGTCAATGTCCCCGGCGTCCACCTGTCCATGCCCTACCTGAGCCAGCGCGACCGGGATGACATCATCTTCGGTGTCCAGCAGGGCTTCGACTTCATCGCCGCTTCCTTCGTGCGCACCGCACAGGACGTCTACGACATCCGCAACCTGCTGAACGAGTACGACTCCCACATCCGCATCATCGCCAAGATCGAGAACCGCGAGGGCGTCAATAACATCGACAGCATCCTGTCCGCTGCCGACGCCGTCATGGTCGCCCGCGGCGATTTGGGCGTCGAGATCGACTTCACCGAGCTGCCCGGCATCCAGAAGAGCGTCATCGACCGCTCCTTCTCCTTCGGCAAGCCCATCGTCACTGCTACCCAGATGCTGGACAGCATGATCGTCAACCCCCGCCCCACCCGCGCCGAGATCTCCGACGTGGCAAACGCCATCTACGACGGCACTTCCGCTATCATGCTCTCCGGCGAGACCGCCGCGGGCGCATACCCTGTTGAGGCCCTCAAGACCATGTCCGCTATCGCAGAGCGCACCGAGAACGAGGTCCACTACCGCGACAACCGCCTGACCGATACCACCGGCCAGATCAGCGTCAGCGACGCTACCGCACACGCTGCCTGCCTGACCGCAAAGGACGTCAACGCTTCTGCCATCGTCACCGTGTCCGAGTCCGGCAACACTGCCCGCCTGCTGAGCAAGTACCGCCCCTCTCAGCCCATCATCGCCTGCGTCATGGACGAGCAGGTCCAGCGCCAGCTGTCCGTCTCCTGGGGCATCACCCCGCTCATGATGGACCTCGCCACCAGCACCGATGAGCTCATCGAGAAGTCCACCGCTCTGGCCAAGGAGCACGGCTATCTGCACGACGGCGAGCTGGCTGTCGTGACCGCCGGCGTCCCCGTGGGCGTCTCCGGCACCACCAACATGATCAAGATCCACATGATCGGCAACTGCCTGGCTACCGGCGTCGGCGTCGGCCCCGATGGCGCTGCTCTGGCCAACGCCACCGGCAAGGCCTGTGTCTGCCGCACCATCGAGGAGATCCGCGCAAAGTTCAAGCCCGGCATGGTCCTGGTCGTCCCCTCCACCTCCAACGAGATGCTGAGCTACGTCCGTGACGCCGCCGCTCTGGTGGTCGAGGAAGCCGGCCTGAACAGCCACGCCGCCATCGCCGGCAAGGCCCTGCTCAAGCCCACCATCGTGGGTGCCGTCGGCGCTACCGCCCACATCCGCGACGGTCTGATGGTCGCTGTGGACTGCGCACACGGCAGCGTCCAGCGCCTGCAGGCCTGATCCCGGGAGGCGTGACATGGAGCGCATTGCAAGCTTCTGCGTAGACCACACCCGGCTCGACCGCGGTATGTACCTGAGCCGTCAGGACGGCGATGTTCTGACCTGGGACATCCGGATGAAGAAGCCGAACCACGGCGATTATCTCTCCACCGGCGCAGCCCACACGCTGGAGCACCTCTTCGCCACCTACGCCCGCAACAGCCAGTATAAGGACGGCGTCATCTACGTCGGCCCCATGGGCTGCCGCACCGGCTTTTACCTGCTGACCCGGGGCCTGACCCCCGCCGAGGCGCTGAGCCTGACGGTGGAGTCCTTCCGCTTCATGGCCGCGTTCGAGGGCGATGTCCCCGGCGCAAGCGAGGTGGAGTGCGGCAACTACCGCGACATGGACCTGCCCGCCGCAAAGGCTGAGGCTGCCGCCATGCTGCCCGTGCTCGAGGCACTGACCGCCGACAAGCTGCACTACTAAGCTATAATACACAAAGAGGCTGTTGCACTGCAACAGCCTCTTTTCATTTATACTTCCCCGATGACCGGGAGCAGGTCTTCGAGCTTATTGAAATAATTGACGATGGTGACCACATTGTTGACGATGGAGCTGCCCGCCGAGAAGATGCGCGCCACATAGTTCAGCACCCGGCCGATGTCCTGAAACGTCTGCCATGCCGTGGTCTCGCCGCCGTAGAGCAGCACCCTTTCGTCGTCCCCGATGGATGTATACTGGGCGGGCATCTGCATCTGATGATTCCTCATGGTATCCTTTCCTTTCCGCTGGTGAGAAGTTTTTTGTTCCTTGTTCAGAGTCAGCGCCCTCGGGGCCTGTCCTCCATTCCATCCTACCAGATACGAAGGGCAAAGCATGTCAGAGTGTGGGAAGACAGCAAAAAACACAAGGACCCGGGGTGTTTCCACTCCGGGCCCTTGTGCCATTTTTATTTCGAGGAATAGATAATATCGTTTTATTGCTGGGCTTGTGTCAGCTCAGGTGCGATCAGCCTGCATTCTTAACAACAGCCTTGCAGGTGACAACGACCATGACGTAATTGGTGTCGCCAACCTTGAACTCCTTCATGCTCAGCTCGAAGTTATTGCCAGCCTTGATGGCAGCGCCGCTCTTGCCGCCGACCTTGACATCGTCTTTGTTGATAGCCTTACTGGTGTCGATCTTTCCATTAGTGCCGATCAGCGCCTTGGCGACGTTCTGAGCCTTAACAGTCTTATTCATATCCTTGGTCGTAAAGCAGGCAAACCAGATATAGGAGTCGCCGAGCTTGTTGCCCTTGGTCAGCTCAGTCTTGACGTCATTCTTCAGAGCGTCATCAGCCTTGAGAGTACCCTGCTCGGTCTTAGCAACCTTGGCTGCCTTGTTTGCCAGATCGTCATCGACTGCCTTAACGGTAGCCTTGTCGTTAACGGCCTTCAGCATACCCTGCAGCTCGTCAGCGACCCGACGAGAAGAGATGCCTGCGCAGCCGGTCAGCATGGACACTGCCATGACACCGGTGAGGACGACGGCCAGAAGTTTCTTTGCCATTTTCATGATTTTTGCCTCCATAAATAAAGATAAATTATACAGGCAGGCTAGCATTTTTCGACTGTCGGCCTGTGGGCTAATTATACCCCCCCCCCCTGTCAGTCTGTCAATAGGGTTTTCTCACTTTCGTCACATTTACAAAATACAGTCCCATCAACCGTGCATTTTCCACAAAATAACAGGATTTGAGGGGCTGAAGGCAAAAAAATGCAGCCCCGGGGCCGCTTTTGGGGGCGGCAGCCCGGGGCTGCAGGTGCGGTATTTTTTTCAGTCTCCCGCCGGGGGGCAGGGGGCTTTACCGGTACAGGGGGAAAGCTACCGATACGGTTTGATTCGTTTCTTTTCGGTTGGATGAAGATATTTCACCCATCCTGCCAAAGTCTTGCTTTTTCTGCGCCCAGCGCTTATTATTATAACAAAAATCCGTCCCGGTTTTTGTGCAGATTTGCCCACCGGCTGCAGAAAGGAGCGCATTGCCATGACCATCACGGAGAAAAAAGCCGCACAGCGCAAAGCGGGCATTGCGGCCCGCCGGGCGTTGTCGGACACCCAGCGCACCCGTTCCAACGCCGCTCTCTGCGCCCGCATCATGGCTCTGGACTGCTTCAAAAAGGCAGAAAACATCCTGCTCTACGCGGCCTTCGGCGGCGAAGCCGACCTCTCGGCGCTGGCTGTGGAAGCGGCCCGGCAGGGCAAAACGCCGGCCTACCCCGTCTGCGGCGAGGGCTTTTCGCTGACAGCCGCCGTGCCGGGGCCGGACGGCTGGGAAGTGGGGCTCTACGGCATCCGCACGCCCATTTTAAGCCGGTCGGAGATTTTACGGCCGGACCAGCTCGACCTCGTGCTGGTCCCCTGCACGGCTTTTGATGCCGCCTGCCGCCGGGTGGGGATGGGAAAAGGCTATTATGACCGCTATCTCCCCCGCTGCACCCGGGCTGTGAAACTGGGCGTGGCCTTTGAGGCCCAGCGGGTGGATAAAGCGGCAGTGGACGCCCATGACGAAACACTGGACGGATTCGTGACAGAGGGAGGACTTTACTTTGGATTTGACACAACTGAGCTGTGAGGACTTTCTGAGCCGGCTTGCCAGCAAAGCCCCCGCCCCGGGCGGCGGCGGCGCGGCGGCCCTCGTG
>OGEC01000829.1_pt1 | contig 19703 bp, 18 predicted proteins | sample 1570551 | NCBI WGS metagenome assembly OGEC01 (sample SAMEA2582127, study PRJEB24529) | metagenome | biome: Human gut stool | place: China | collected 2011 | reverse complement strand
GAGGCCCACGACCGGACCATTGATTTTGTAATATGTGAAGCAGGGGTATTAAATACAAAAAATAACGCCTAAGTTTTCTTAAGAATATTAGTTTTTTGTCAAATTAACAGAAAAACACGTTTTTTGCCTCTTCCATATGCTATACTAAATGCATCTAATACAATAAAATGGGAGGCAGGCATATGAAAGACGGAAAAAGACTGGTCATTACCATCGGAAGACAATTTGGCAGCGGCGGCTGCGAAGTAGGAACCAAACTTGCCCAGGGACTTGGACTGGATTTTTATGACAAGAACATTCTGCGCATGAACTCAGATGAAAGCGGCATCAAGGAAAGCTATTACTATATGGCTGACGAAAAAGCCGGAAATAAGCTGTTATACCGGATCATCCACTCTCTGATTCCGGAAAACGGAACCCCGTCTCTGGGATCTGACCTGATCTCATCTGACAACCTGTTCCGGTTCCAGTCATCGGTCATCCGGAAACTGGCTCAGGAAGAATCCTGTATTATTATCGGCCGCTGCGCCGACTATGTCCTCGACGGAACTGAAAACCTTGTCCGGCTCTTTGTGTATGCGGAGATCGAGGAGAGGATCAACAAAGTCCGTGAGAAAGGATACTTCCTGGAGGAAGATATCTTAAAGAATATTAAGCGGATCGACCGGGAGCGCCGCGACTATTACCGCTACTATACCGGAAAGAGCTGGGAGAATCTTGAGAACTACGATCTGATGATCAACACCACGAAACTTTCCTACGATGATATGGTGGAGTGCGTGGTAGACTACCTGAAAATGCGCGGGATTCTTGCAAAATAGAGGGAAATACGATAGAATATAGGCGGCTTACACTTAAGCCGCCTTTTCTGTATTATGGGGAGTCGGATTAAGATCCTTATGATAAAACAATTTAAACCAGTAAAATTCGCTGTGCGTCATTCCTGACTGGAACGAGAGCGAGAAAAACACAGAAACTATTTTGACAGGTCATTAGAAAGGAATACACATGAAAATCACACGCCCGATCCGCGCAGTCCTCTTTGATATGGACGGTGTTATGGTAGACAGTGAATTTGTATACATGAAATATCTGCTGGAATTCGCGAGAGAGAAGAATCCGGCGGTCACAATGGAAGATATCAACCCGATGGTGGGCCGCAGCAGGCAGGATAGCTGGATGGTCATGGAGCGGGCCGTAGACAACGGTGAGAGCTGGGAGACACTGATCAAAGAGTGGGCCGACAGGGACATTTACAGCCGGATCGACTACCGGAAGATCTTCCGCCCGGAGATGAAGACCACCGTGCAGGAGTTAAAGCGCCGCGGCTATACGGTCGCCCTGGTATCCTCCACAGGTCCGAAGCTGATCTCGAGGATCGTGGAGGAGGTGGGCATGCGCCCGGAATTTGACCTGATCGTCAGCGGAAAACAGTTCAAACAGAGCAAACCGAATCCGGAGATCTACCACTATACAGCGGATACTCTGGGAATCCGTGAGGATGAGTGCTTTGTCGTGGAAGATTCCACTGTGGGGATCGAGGCTGCATACCGGGCCGGAATGTCGATCGCTGGACTCAAAGATGACCGGTTCGGGTTCGATCAGAGCAAGGCGGATTACCATATTGATTCGATATCTGATATTTTAAAATACCTGTAATTTTTTCTAAAGCAGTTAAACTTCAAAAATGCTGAAACCATGGACAGGTTATATAAAATAAAGAATTAAATATGCATTAGAACTTAGATAACGAATCAATAAAGAGAAAAATCACACGATATAACAGGAAACGGAGCAAACATATATCATGGCAGAAAACAACAATAAACAGGAAAACATCATTCTCTGCGGTGCAAACTCATACCAGCAGAAATATTACTTCAACGAGAAATTCAAACTTCTCCCGGAAAACATCAAAAAGGAACTGCAGATCATGTGCGTTCTCTTCACCGAGGACGTAGGCGGCATTCTCTTCCTTGAATTTACCCCGGAAGGAAACCTCGAGTTCCGCGTGGAGGCGGAGGACCAGGATTATCTCTTCGATGAGATCGGCAGCGGCCTTAAGATCCGCCAGTACCAGAGAGAAAAGAAAGAACTTTTAGAATCCCTGGAGTTATTCTACCGCGTGGTATTTCTCGGCGGCAAGCTGGAAGACCAGCTGGAAAAAGAGGGAGAATAAAATTTGTTTTTGCTTTTGAATCCCCACAGCAACTGTTAATGGTTGGTTTTACTGATGGAGAAGCGAAAAAAATATCCCGTATCGGAGGACACGGTATGAGAAGAATGGATCGAAAAAACAGAATAAATAAGATCAGAAACAATACAGAATGTCTGAATCATAAAAACGCGTGGAAAGATATGAAGACAGCGGTTATCAAGACTGTCGGCGCCGCGCTTTTCGGCATAACAGTTCTGGGTGCTGCGAGAATGACTCCCTATGCTTTCAACATTGGTCCGGGCATGGAGGATCACGATATCATATATTATCGGGAGCAGCCGGAAAACAACCCGGCCTACAACAACGGCTGGACTTCCAATGTCGGCCCCGGATCGTCCGGTTCCAATCCGGGCGGCGGACTCGACAGCGAGAAAGATTACGTGTACTCGAAAGGCCCGGGAAACGAGGCGGCACAGCAGTACGCAAAAACAGAAAACAGCACGATCTACATCCACAATACCTACCGCGGCGGCAGCTGGAGACAGCGGGCTGACGGGAAATGGGCCTTATATAAGCCGGACGGAAATCCGGTCTCGAGTCAGTGGGGTTATGTAGATGGAAAGACATATCTGCTGGATATGTATGGAATCATGCAGACCGGCTGGCAGAACGTCAATGGAAACTGGTACTATTTAAACAGCAAAGGAGCTATGCAGACGGGCTGGCTCTTGAAAGAAGGAAAATATTATTTCCTGAACACGGACGGAACGATGGCATACGGATGGGTCAACTCTCGGGGCGGCTGGTATTACTTCCAGAAACCAGACGGAGACATGTTAACCAACGCATATGCGCCGGACGGACGGTACGTAAACGCAGAGGGAGTTTTGATTCAATGACGTTAAAAATCGGAAATGTGGAACTTGAAAACAATGTGATCCTCGCCCCTATGGCGGGCGTGACGGATATGCCGTACCGGATCCTCTGCAGGGAGCAGGGAGCAGGTCTGGTGTGCATGGAGATGGTGAGCGCGAAGGCGATCCTCTACAAGAATAAAAATACTCAGGAGCTCTTAAAGGTGGATGAGCGGGAGCGTCCCGTGTCCCTGCAGCTTTTTGGCTCTGATCCGGATATTGTAGCGGATATCGCGGCGAGCCTGGAGGATGGTCCATACGATATTTTTGATATCAACATGGGCTGCCCGGTGCCGAAGATCGTTAAGAATGGTGAAGGCTCTGCCCTCATGAGAAATCCGAAGCTGGTGGAGGAAATCCTTACGAAACTCGTGAAAGCGGTGAAAAAGCCGGTGACTGTGAAATTCCGCAAGGGCTTTGACGATACCTGCATCAACGCCGCGGAGATCGCAAAGATCGCCGAGAGTGCCGGTGTGGCGGCGGTGGCTGTCCATGGAAGAACGAGAGAGCAGTATTACTCCGGAAAAGCCGACTGGAATATCATCCGCGAGGTCAAAAAAGCTGTGAAGATCCCGGTAATCGGAAACGGAGATGTCTTTACACCGCAGGATGCGAAGCGCCTTGTGGAGGAGACGGGCTGTGACGGGATCATGGTGGCCCGGGGTGCGAAGGGAAATCCGTGGATCTTTAAGCAGATCACCCACTATCTCGAAACGGGCGAGCTTCTCCTGAGACCTTCCGCGGAGGAGCTGAAAGCCATGATCCTGCGCCATGGCCAGATGATGATGGAGTTTAAAGGCGAGTTGGCGGGAATGCGGGAGATGCGGAAGCACGTCGCCTGGTACACCGCCGGGTATCCGAATTCTGCGGCATTAAGAAATGAGATCAATTCGGTTGCGACACTGGAGGAGCTGACGGAGCTGATCGGGACGAGACTATAAGGAATTAATAAAGGGGAGATCCGAAGGATAACGGATCTCCCTTTATTCTTGCGTAACAGGAAATTCTGTGGAATTCCTGTTACATAAAAAGGCACATTCTATAAAAATGGGGGTGATTCTCCTATTGACAACTGCCATAGATATCTGAATAGGAGACGAGAGTCACATTTCCGAGTTTTTCGGCCATTTCCGTACATCCACTTGTAAAACCGTTTTTCGAAAACAGAAACAGATGTGTGGAGTTGTAGTGGAAAAGCTGGCTTCGATGGACAAGAAGCTCGAGGACACCGGAATCAACGAGATCGTTTGTCCATTTGCATTCGCAAAACAAGGCTGTATTCTTGTCCTGCTCTCCCATGATGTCGATTTCTGTTTGCGCATGTGTGGCTGGATCAGTTCCCCACCAACGCCCAAGCTCCTTGAAGAAAACAGGAGATTTTCCATTTAAGAGCAGCTGCCATAAATATTGGGTGCAGATATCTTCAAAGATTTTTCCCATATAGTCGGAAAGCTGAGGTCTGATCCTCTGATAGGCCAGATCAGATGCGCCGCGGACGATCAGGGAGGCATTATCAGGAATAAACCGGTACCAGAAGCGGAACATGTTGTCCTCAACCGTGTAAATTGTTTTTTTGGAGTTCTTTTCCCCGTAAGGTGTTTCGCGGCGGACCAGTCCCAGAGAGATCAGATTTTTTAAATAAGCAGTACAGGTGCTGCTGTTTTCGCCGACTTTTGTGCTGATTTCCGATAGTTTGGAAGCTCCGGTAGCAATCGCTGAGATAATTGCGTTATATAGCGATGGTTCGCGTACTTCCTGTTTGAGAAGATTTTCAGGTTCCTCGAAGAGGGCGGAGGATGAATTTAAAAATGTATTTTTTATATTTTCATCAACACTCATGGAATCATCCATCTGAAGAAGATATTGCGGGGTTCCACCGGCAATCCCGTAAATCAGGGCACAGTCAGATGGAGAAAAATTTCTGAAATAGCGGCATGTTTCAAAAAAGTTAAAGGGTAAGATCTTAAACTGTGCGGTTCGTCGCCCGTACAGGGGGGCTTTATATGCCAGCACATGATCCTCCATATAAGACATGGAGGAACCGCAGAGGATCAGCATGAGTTTTGAGCGATCTTTATATTGGTCGATTAACAGCTGGAGTACAGAAGAAAAGCTTTTTGATGATCGTGCAACATAAGGATATTCATCAATAACAAGGATGATCCGTTCCTGTTCTGAACGTCTAAAAACATACTCTAATGCTGACTGGAAGGTAAGAAAGACAGATTCAGCAGGATTACGACTGTCTGATTCCAGAATACTTCTGCTAAAGTTTTCAAGGTTCTGCTTTGCGTTGCTTTCAATTCCCATAAAATAAATAGAATTTTTATCTTTAATAAAATGGCTGAGCAATGCGGTTTTTCCAACCCGGCGTCGTCCGTAGACAACTGCAAATTCAAATTTATCCGATCGATATAGTTTTTCAAGAGAGGATAGCTCTCTTTCTCTTCCAATGAACATGATTTCACCTCCGGCCATATATGAGTTTAGTAAAAACAGATTTGCGTGTGCATCAAAATGTTCTTGCACACAAACCAACGCAGGATTGAATGGTTACATCTCAATTATAGATGATAAAAATAATCCAGTCAAATACAAAATAGTCATTTATGATTTACTTATGTATGATTGAGTCAAATATAAAAAATTATACATAGATATCATTTGTATATTTAGGCAACAGGAATGTTGCTCAATGCTTTGAATTTTAAATGAAAAAAATATGAGACTTTTTGTGTTTGTGACAAGAGTATCCACGTTCCTTGAAAGGTAGCGACAGTCAAGCACAGAATGCCATGAACGGAGCGGTGGGAAGACTGCGTAAGCAGGATTCTTGTAACCGCAAAAAGAAGGTCAGCATCTTAAGACACTGACCTGATAATAGTGGGCTTATAATCTTAACACAAACAAACCACTCTTTTAGAGGTGGAAAATGATTTATGAAAATGATAAGCAAAAGTATATACTTGCACGAAACCTGGGTGTCAATAGTGCCACACAGACAAAAATGTATAAACGCCTGCCAGCTTAGGGTAAATAAAAGAATAGAACCTCAGTCTGCAAAAACGTCTGTGAGTTTAGAATGTCATCATCCCTACGTTATTCGTAAACACGAGGTTAAAAGCAGCTTTCTTTGATTCCTGAATATGAATCCGCATCTTTTCCGCAGCTTCTTCCCAGTTTTTCTGAATACAGGGTGTAATGATCGCTAGGTGTTCTTTAAAAGTTTCCTCCAGGCGGGAAACCGAACAATCTCCTGTCATATGACGGAAACGGATATCCTGGGTGCTGATCAGATTGTAATTCTGGTGGATATAAATATTTGGGCAGGAATGGATAATCATGGAGTGAAAATCGGTATCGAGATCATAGTAGTAATCTTTTTTCTCAGCGAAGTTTTCATTGATTTTTGTATTACAGAAAATATTATAAAACTCTGCCAGTTTCTTCTCCGGCATCAGGGAACCGTAATTTAAGATCACATAGGGCTCGTAGAGCATGCGCATCTCGAAGATCATGTTGATATCGTTAATGGAAAGTCCGGTGACCATAATTCCGCGCTTGGGGCGGATCTGTATGAGACCTTCCTGCTCCAGACGGCCTAAGGCATCCCGGACTGGCGTGCGGCTGAGGTTAAGATCCTCGGTGAGAAATTCCTCATTCAGAAATGTCCCAGGGGCATATTCGCAGGCGACGATCTTCTGGCGGATACTGTTATAGGCGAGAGTTTTCAGGTTTGTTTTTGCCATAGTATTGTACTCCTGTTTTGAGATGTATACATCAAATTCTATCATAGAATTACAGATAAAACAACAAAAGAATGAAAGAAAGATAGACTTGTGAATATTATACAAAAACAAAAAATGAAATTAGATATATTCCACAAATTGTGTGACAAAAGCAGAATTAAATTGACAAAACACGGGCGAATACCCTATAATTTGATATATACAACAGCGGATACATAGATATATGTATGATAAATTCATGACAATATCGATTGATTAGTGAATGAAAGGGAGGTACATACCATATGGCTATGGCATCGTGTCTTGAAGGATTGGAACCGAAGCGTGTGCTTGAAATTTTTAGCGATCTCTGCCAGATCCCGCACGGTTCTAAAAACGAAAAGGCAATCAGTGATTACATCTACAATTTCGCAAAGAACTTAAACCTTGAATGCTATCAGGATCAGGCGAACAACCTCATTATCAAGAAGCCGGCATCCCCGGGATATGAGAACGCGCCGACCGTGATCCTGCAGGCGCATATGGATATGGTGTGCGAGAAGAACGCCGATGTGGTTCATGATTTCAAAAAAGATCCGATTCACATCCTGCGTGACGGCGATAGGATTCATGCGGACGGAACAACGCTCGGTGCGGATGATGCGACCGGCGTGGCATTCGCAATGTGTGTCCTGGAAGATGAATCGATCGTTCATCCGAATCTGGAAGTCATCCTGACAACTGATGAGGAAGCTGGAATGAGCGGCATCCAGGCACTCGACTTTTCGAAGATCCAGGGTCGTGTGATTATCAATCTGGATTGCAGAGATGAAGGAATTGTTGTAGGATGTGCCGGATCTGCGGTGGTCCGCTTCGATCTCAAGGAAGAGAGAGAAACGGTAAATGCAGACGAGGAGACCGTAAAGCTCCGTGTACAGGGATTAAAGGGTGGTCACAGTGGTCTGGATATCACGAAGGAGCGCGGAAATGCTAATGTCCTTCTCACAAGAATTCTCGCGTCAGCCGAAGACAGGACCGGAACGAAACTTGTAACCATAACAGGCGGTTTACAGAATAATGCAATCTGCCGTGAGGCAGAGGCGGCTGTAACGATTGCAAAGGAAAAAAAAGCTGAACTTCAGGATCTGGTCCAGGAATGGCAGAAGATCTTAAAGAAGGAATTCAAGATCAGCGATCCGGATGTGAAGGTGGTTCTGGATGAGGCAGAAAAAGCGGAGACCCGCTTTACTGCAGAAGGTTCCGCAAAGATCATCGACTTTATGATGAGCCTCGACAGCGGTGTGATCGCGATGAACATGGAAGTTCCGGGTGTTGCGGAGACAAGCGGAAACGTAGGAACGATCGTCACAGACAATGACACAGTTACTGTCCGTGTATGCTACAGAAGCGGACTCAACAGCAAGAAAGAATACACGATTGAAAAGAGCAGACGTCTCGCGAGAATGGCACATGCCGGATTTGCGGTAGAATCCAGTTCTTCCGAGTGGGAGTATAAATCAGACAGCCGCTTAAGCGCCCTGATCCAGCGAATCTATTTAAAACGCTATGGGCAGCCTATCAAGGTTGAGGTCTCCCACGGCGGAAATGAGTGCGGTACATTCTTCAAACATTTCCCGGATGCAGATATTGTCTGCACAGGAACGCAGATCATCGGACCTCATACCCCGAACGAGAGCGTCATGGTTAGCATCATCCAGAAAGAATGGGAAATGCTCCAGCTTGAGTTAAAAGGAATGCTGGAATACTAAAGAGAATTAAAATGCTTATCATTTTAAATAAACACGAAAAGAGGAGGAACAAAGAATGAAAAAAGCATTAGCAGTGATCATGGCGGCAGCTATGACAGTATCCCTCGCAGGATGTGGCGGATCATCATCCACAACAGCAACAACGACAGAAGCACAGGCAGATACAACAGCGGTAGCTGCAGAGTCCGGCTCCGGTGAGACAGAGGCAGCACAGGGAGATTTCAAGATTGGTATCATCACAGCTACCGTATCCCAGTCTGAGGAAGAGTATCGTGCAGCTGAGTCCGTAAAGGAAAAATACGGCGACATGATCATTCACCAGACATTCCCGGATAAAGCGGCAAGTGAGCAGGAGACAACGATCTCCATCGCACTTTCCATGGCAGCAGATCCGGATGTAAAGGCGATCATCTGCAACACCGCAATGGAAGGTACCGCAGCAGCTATGGAGAAGGTAAAAGAGAAACGTCCTGACATTCTCCTTTTAGCAGGCGTTCCGAGTGAAGCTCCGGACGTTATCTGTGAAGCAGCTGACCTTGTATTTCACCCGGATGTAGCTGAGATGGGAACACAGGTTGCAGAGGCAGCGGCAGAGATGGGGGCAAAAACACTTGTTCATTACTCCTTCCCGCGTCATATGGCACAGCCGTTAAACATTGCAAGACATGACAACATGAAAGCAAAATGTGAGGAACTCGGAATCCAGTTCGTAGATGGTACTTCCCCGGATCCGATGAGTGATGCAGGCATCGCAGCAACACAGCAGTACATCCTCGAGGATGTTCCGCGTAAGGTTGCAGAGTACGGCGCAGACACAGCATTCTTCGGAACAAACGCAGGTCAGCAGGAGCCAATGTGTAAAGCTGTTTTTGAGTCCAAGGCTATCTACCCGATGCCGGATAACCCAAGCGTATTCTACGCATTTCCGGGTGCTCTTGGTATCGAAGTTCCGGAAGACAAGAAGGGCAGCGTTGACTACATGAGAGAACAGATCAGCGCGAAATTAGCTGAGAACGATATGACAGGTCGTATGGGTGCTTGGAGCGCTCCGATGCACACTATGTTCATCAACGGTGCTACAGAGTACGCAATCGCTTACTGTAACGGTGAGTTCACAGATAGAGCAGACCTTGATAAGTTCACAGAGATCTTCTCCGAGCTTGCAGGCGGCGAGGTAAGCGTTCGTCAGTACACAGATATCGAGACTGGCAAGAGCTACGACAATTTCTTCGTTGTATTAGGTAAGTTCATTAAATTCTAATAAAATAAGAAAAAACGGAACTGTATGAAAACAGATCGTTACGGAATGGGTGCTGCAGTTTTGCAGCACCCGTTCTTTTAAAAACACATGACACAAATATAGGAAATTACACAAGAAAGAGGGTTGAATATGTCCAGAGAAGCGCTCCTTCATTTTAAAAATATTAAAAAAAGCTTTTCAGGAAATGTAGTTCTGGATGGCGTCGACTTTGAAATTTATCCGGGACAGGTAATTGCTCTGGCAGGTGAAAACGGCGCGGGAAAATCCACGCTGATGAACATCCTTTTCGGTATGAGCGTAATTCGAGAGACAGGCGGCTACGAAGGCGAGATTATTTTTGAAGGAAAAACCGTCAAAGTACAATCCCCTGAAGATGCGATGGCTCTCGGAATCGGAATGGTTCATCAGGAATTTATGCTGCTTCCCGGTTTTACGGTTGCCCGCAACATTAAATTAAACAGAGAAAATCTGATTCCCACACCAATCAGCAAGGTGGCCGGAAAGAGCTACGAACTTCTTGACAACCATCAGATTGTTGTGGAGGCAGGCGAAGCCTTAAAACGCCTTGGAATGGAAATCAACCCGGAAACGACGGTAGACAAGCTTCCGGTTGGACATATGCAGTTTGTCGAGATCGCGAGAGAGATCGATAAAAAGAACTTAAAGCTTCTGGTACTTGACGAGCCGACGGCGGTTCTGACGGAGAGTGAGGCCGAAAAATTCCTCGAATGTATCCGGTCTGTAGCCGACAGCGGGATTGCCGTTATCTTCATCAGCCACCGTCTGGACGAGGTTATGAAGCTCGCGGACGATGTGGTCATTCTGAGAGATGGTCAGCTGGTATTTAAGGAAAAGACAAAGAACACGAACAAAAATGAAATCGCGGAGATGATGGTTGGACGAAAACTGGAAGCGGACAGCATGATCAATGTGAACCGCCAGTTCAAGGACGACTATATTCTGGAAGTAAAGAATTTCCGCGTCAATATGCCGGGTGAGAAGACAAAAGATGTCTCCTTCAAGGTAAGACGTGGAGAAATCTTCGGAATTGGCGGACTTGCAGGACATGGAAAGACAAGTATTTCCAACGGAATCTTCGGTATGTACCCGTCATCCGGTTCCGTGCTCTATAACGGCAAAGAGCTGAATTACAAGAAGACGGGCGAGGCATTAAACAAGGGAATGGCCTTCGTCTCAGAGGACAGAAAGGGTGTCGGACTTCTCCTCGACGAGTCCATCGCCATGAACATGGTCTATACGGACATGAAGGTAAACCGCAATTTCCTCAAAAAATTCGGATTCTTCAGCCAGTTTGATGAGAAAACGTCGGATGAAAAGGCAGAGGAGATGATTAAGGAGCTGTACATCCGTTGTACCGGTCCGGATCAGATCGTCGGAAGATTATCAGGCGGAAACCAGCAGAAGGTCTGCATGGCGAGAGCGTTGCTCTCAAAGCCGAAGCTCCTCTTTGTATCGGAGCCAACACGAGGAATCGATATCGGAGCAAAGCAGGTACTTTTAAATTATCTCGTAAAGATCAACAAAGAACTGGGAATTACGATCGTAATGACATCCAGTGAGTTAAATGAGCTTCGTTCCGTCTGCGACCGAATCGCGATCATCGGACAGGGCACAGTACAGGGAATTTTGAAACCGGATTCTCCAAATGTAGATTTTGCGTTATTGATGTCCGGAGAAGGAGGAGAGAACCATGACTGAGGTTAAAAACAGAATTCGGGCGTTCGGATTTCCGAGGATGATCATTCTGGCATTCCTTGCGCTTCTGATTGTTATGATGTTTATTTTGAATGTTCCGGTTCCGCTGACGATCTCACAGTGTATCGTCCGTGTGGGAATCAACGTGGTCCTTGCCCTCGCGATGGTGCCTGGAATCATGGCCGGTACGGGAATGAACTTTGCACTGCCGTTAGGCATTGAGTGCGGACTTTTAGCAGGTATGATCAGTCTTCAGTTCAACATGAAGGGTGTTCCGGGAATCTTCGCAGCGATGCTGATCTCCATTCCGTTTAGTGTCCTTGCGGGACTGGCATACAGCCAGTTGGTAAACCGCGTAAAGGGCAGTGAGATGATGGTATCCACTTACGTCGGTTTCTCCGTTGTTGCGTTAATGTGTATCGGCTGGCTGGTACTTCCGTTCAACAATGCGTCCATCGTATGGCCGATCGGTGACGGACTCCGTACAACGATCACTCTGGAAGAGTGGTATGATCGCGCGCTCAATAGGCTCTGGGCATTCTCTATCGGAGGAATCGATATTCCGGTGGGATTGATCCTTGTGATTGCGGTGTTCTGTATCCTTGTAAAACTGTTTATGAAGAGCCATTTGGGTCTCATGATGAAGGCAGCCGGATCCAACCCGAATTTCGCGAAGGCGAATGGTGTAAAGGTCGATTCTATGAGAACCATGGCAACGATCATCTCAACAATTCTCGGCGGCTTCGGAATCATCATCTATGCACAGGGGTTCGGTTTCTATCAGCTATACAACGCTCCGCTTATGATGGCGTTCCCGGCTATCGCCGCAGTTCTCATCGGAGGAGCAACGCCGAGCCGTGTAAGTGTATTTAATGTAGTTCTCGGAACAATTATGTTCCAGAGCATGCTTGCAATTGCGGTTCCTGTTGCAAACAGCCTGATTCCGGAAGGAAACTTATCGGAGGTTGTCAGAACGATCGTCAGCAACGGCATCATCCTGTATGCGTTATCTCAAATGCAAGGAGGAAAGAAATGATGGAGAGTAAACATAAAAACAGAACAGGGGCGCTGATCAAGAAGCTCCTGATCGATAATGTTGTTACAATTCTGTTTGTGGTGATCTGTATCGCCGGAATCATTTTAGCGAACCAGCCGTTGTCCTATGTTATCGGTGAAATTTCAACAAGACTGTTCAGAAACCTGATCCTGATCCTTGCACTTCTCGTCCCTGTATGGGCAGGCATGGGAATGAACTTCAGTATTGTTCTCGGCGCCATGGCAGCCCAGATTGGCATTATCGTATCAATCAATTTCTCCTTAAGCGGAGTTGCGGCTCTGATACTGGCATTTATCGTGAGCGTGCCGTTATCCTTATTCTTCGGAAATCTGATCGGACGTCTGTTTAACCGGACAAAAGGCCAGGAGATGATCACGGGTATGATCGTCGGGTTCTTCGCGAAAGGACTTTATGACCTCGTATTCATGTTCTTATGCGGACCGGTGATCCCGGTAAAGAACGAGACGCTGCTCCTGACAAACGGAATCGGACTTACAACACCGATCAACCTGGATTCCGCGACAAAGGGTGCCATCAATAAGATGTGGACGGTTTCTCTTGAGAAATTTTTATATGTGATCCTGATCATCACGATCGTTGTGCTTCTTATCAGCGCTCTTTTAAAGAGCAGAAAGAAGAAAGCAGCGGTGAACTGGAAAAAGCAGTATGGTCTGATCTCAGCAGTGATCGGTCTAATCGCATACCAGGTTCTTCTCATGTCATCTGAAACCGTAAAATTTGCCCTAAACTTTACAGATGTCCCGGTCGCAACAGGAATCCTGATTGCCATCGTCGGAGCTTACATCACATTCCTCTCAAAGACGAAGCTCGGCAGCGATATCAATGCGGTCGGACAGAACAGAAATATCGCGATCTCTATGGGAATCCCGGCAGATAAGATTCGTATCACGGCGATTATGATCTCTACGTTGCTTGCGGCTCTTGGCCAGCTGGTATTTATCCAGGATATCGGAAACTTTACAACATACACGGCACATGAGAACGTTGGTACCTTCTCTATCGCGGCCCTCTTAGTCGGAGGTGCCTCCATCAAGAAGGCGAACATTGGACATGCGATCCTCGGAGCATTACTGTTCCACACAATGTTCATCATCTCCCCGCTGGCAGGAAAGAACCTGTTCAACAACGCACAGTTAGGTGAGTATTTCCGAGTATTTGTCTGCTATGCAGTAATTGCAGTGGCACTTGCTTTACATGCGTGGAAGACAACGATGGCTAAGAAAGCGGAGGAAGAGAATACGGAAGAAGAGAAGGAATAAAGAAGAGAATTATAAAAATCCCGGCGTTTTGAGAAGCGCCGGGATTTTTTGCAGAAAAAAGCGATCCTTGCGGAAATGTACAGGACCGCATGAAAAGTTATACATTTAAGAATCCCGGATTGGACTTTGCAACAAGACGGAACGCGGAAGCTTTTGATTGTTCAAGGTGGTAGATGAGCTGCTCTTTTGCCTTTTCCCAGTCACCTTTCAGGCACGGTTCTACGATCGCCATGTGCTCCTTGAAAGTCGCCTCCAGGCGGAAATTCGAAACATTTCCTGTCATATATCGGAAACGCTCATTCTGCGTCTGGATCGTATCGTAGCTTCTGTTGATAAATTCATTCGGGCAGGCGGACATGATCAACGCATGGAAGCGATAATCGAGGTCATAGAAGGAATCCTTGTCCCGGTATATTTCTTTGTTAGGATCCCATTTCTTGAAAATATCATAGAATTCATTCAAAGCGGAGACGGAAAGATTTGCTCCGTAATGGGTCAGGACATACGGCTCATACATCATTCGGACTTCAAAGATCATATCAATGTCATTTAATGTCAGAGGACGAACGAGAATTCCGCATTTCGGGCGGATTTCCAGAAGACCTTCCTGTTCGAGACGTCCAAGCGCGTCCCGTACCGGGGTACGGCTCAGAGATAATTCAGTGGTAAGCTGTTCTTCATTCAAAAAAGTACCCGGCGCATATTGACAAGTGACGATCTTGGAACGGATCGTATTGTACGCCAGGGTTTTCAGGTTTATTTTAGGCATAATGGACTCCTGTCTTTTTCTTCTCAATAAAAAATATATAGATTCATACTAACACAAAACAAAATCGTTTTCAAGCAGATGTCGACGGTTTTTGCTAAAAACGTCAATTGGCGTTTTGCACAAGCCAAAAAGCTCGATTTTGTTGAAAAAGTCAAAAGTGGTGCAAATTTCTTAACACTTATTGACATTGGTGTAAAAAGTACTATAATCTGTTGTATACAACAAAGAATACAACAGATTTGATTTTGAAAAATTATACAGAAAGCAAAAATCGTAAAATTAAGGAGGAAACAACGATGAAAGCAATGTATATTGACGCACCAGGTCAGGTTTCTATTAAAGATGTAGAGATGCCGGTAAGAAAAGAAGGAGAAGTTTTATTAAAGATTCTTTACGGTGGAATCTGCGGAAGCGATCTTGGTTCCTACCGTGGAACATTCGCATATTTTGATTACCCGAGAATCCCGGGTCACGAGTTCTCCGCTGAGGTTATCGAGGCAGATGAGAACAACGCGTATGGCATCAAGCCGGGAATGATCGTAACCTGCAACCCGTACTTCAACTGCGGACACTGCTATTCCTGCGAGCACGGAATCGTAAACGCATGTATGGACAACCAGACAATGGGATGTCAGAGAGACGGTGCTTTCCAGGAGTACATCACAATGCCGATCGAGCGTGTGTATGACGGTAAGGGAATGGACGCTAAGACACTTGCAGCAATCGAGCCGTTCTGCATCAGCTACCATGGCGTGAGCCGCGCAAACGTAAAAGAGGGAGACAAAGTTCTCGTAGTCGGCGCCGGTACCATCGGTGTTCTGGCAGCGATTGCAGCAAAAGCGAAGGGCGCTACTGTATACATCTCCGATGTATCCGCAGGTAAGCTTGAAATGGCGAAGGACTTCGGTGTTGACGGAACCTTATTAAATGATTCTCCGGAAAACTTCGAGAAAGGTGTTGCTGAGATCACAAACGGCAACGGCTTTGATGTAACGATCGAGGCAGTTGGTCTTCCGTCCACATTCCAGAACTGTATCGATGCCTGCTGCTTCGGTGGACGCATGGTCCTGATCGGAGTCGGCAAGAAGAACCTTGACTTTAACTTCACATTGATCCAGAAGAAGGAATTAAATGTATTCGGTTCCAGAAACGCATTAAAGAAGGACTTCTTAGAGCTGATCGATATCGTGAACGCAGGCAAGGCACCGCTCCACAAGATCATCACAAATACATATGCGTTTGATGATGCTGCAAAGGCATTCGATGACTTTGCGCACAACCCGGGCGATATGTTAAAGGTTGTATTTGATTTTTCCAAGATTTCCAAATAATCAAAAATCATGAAGCTTTCCCCGGAAAACGGGGTGCGAGGTTTTCTGCCTGATGGGGATCGGGCAGAAGACCGGATAAATGTTTTTAAAACAAAAACGGAGGGAAACATTATGAAACTCAAAAAAGTTATGGCATTAACCATGGCAGGTGCTATGGCAGCAACAACACTTACCGCTTGCGGAAGCAGCTCTTCCACAACAGAGACAACAAAGGCAGCTGAGACAACAGCAGCCGCAGCAGCAGATACTACAGCAGCTGCAGCAGCAGATAACGGTTCTTCCGATGCTGAGACAGTTCTTCAGGTCGCTTTCGAGAACTCCATTTCCGAGCCGGTTGGACAGGGATGGGAGAAAGCTCAGGAGATCATCAAAGAGAAATCCGGCGGCAAGATGGCAATCGAGATCTACCCGGATTCCCAGCTTGGTGATAAGTCTTCCTTAATCGACTCCATGCTTCTCGGCGAGAATGTCTGCACACTTGCAGACGGTGCTTTCTATGCTGACTACGGTGTACCGGATTTCGGTATCGTATTCGGACCGTTCCTGTTCGATTCCTGGGATCAGGTTTGGAAACTGGTTGATTCCGACTGGTACAAAGAGCAGTGTGGCAAGCTTGAAGAAAAAGGCTTAAAGATCATCGCTTCCAACTGGATCTACGGTGAGAGACATACTCTTACAAACGTTCCGGTCAACACAGTTGATGACTTAAAGGGATTAAAGATCCGTGTTCCGTCCAACGAGATCCAGTCCAAGGGCTTCGATGTACTTGGCGCAACATCCACAGGTATGGCACTTGGAGATGTTTATCAGGCTCTTCAGACAAAGACCATCGACGGTGCTGAGAACCCGCTTGCAACTCTGTACGGCAGAAAGCTTCACGAGGTTGCTAAATACTTAATCCTTGACGGACATGTAAAGAACTTCACAACATGGGTTGTATCCGCTGACTGGTTCAACAGCCTTCCGGAAGAGCAGCAGACATGGTTACTTGAGACAGCAGAAGAAGCTGGTGAGTACAACAACGAAGTACAGCAGGCTGCTGACGCTGAGTACCTTCAGAAGATGAAAGACGAAGGCGTAACTGTTGTTGAGCCGTCCGAGGAAGTTCTTGCCGGATTCAAGGAGAAAGCACAGCCGTTCTATGAAATGGGTGCTGACTTTGGCTGGAGCGATGGCCTCTATGACACAGTTAAAAAGGCTATGGGTGCTGAATAATCCATTTTGCAGTAAACGCATAAAGTAACTGTTCCCGGCGGATCTGTCCGCCGGGGCAGTTTCCCTGATAGGAGTCTGAAAATCTATGGAGAAGAAAGAAAATAAAGCTTCAGCGATCCTGATGAACATTGACATCGTTGTCGCTTCCATTATTCTTGCGATCCTGATCGTCCTGACATTCCTCGGCGTTGTATGGAGATATATCTTCAACGCACCATTTACATGGCTTGAGGAGGTTCAGACCTCATGTATGGTCTGGATTGTATTTGCAGGCGCAGGTGCAGCATTCCGCTCCGGCAACCATGTTGCGATCGAGATGATCGTCGATCTGATGCCGAAGAGTATGCAGAAGATCATGGAAATCCTGATTTCCATCGTAGTTGTAGTTGTAATCGGATATCTGTTCATGCAGAGCATCGGTTTCATCCAGGTGTTCGTAAAGAGCGGACGTTCCACAAGTATGTTAAAAATTCCGTATTCCTGGGTATACGGTATCGCGATCTTATCCTATTTTGATATGATCATCAGCTATTTCTACGCCCTGTTCCACGGCGTAAAATCTGAGGCAAAGGAGGCAGCAAGCAGCAATGAGTAATGTGTTAATGTTATCTGCAATTGTGATGCTGGTCCTTCTTTTCTTCAAGGTTCCGGTATTTATCGCCGTCCTCGGCGGTTCCATGGTTTACTTCGTTATGAACCCGGGAATCAATACCGTTATCTTTGCCCAGCAGGCAATCATTGGTACTGAGAAAATTTCCCTTATGGCGATCCCGTTCTTCGTTTGTGCCGGTATCTTCATGAACTACACCGGTGTTACAAAGAGGATCATGGATTTCTGTGAGGTTGTAACAGGACGTCTTCCTGGCGGTCTCGCACAGGTAAACGTACTTTTATCCACCGTTATGGGCGGACTTTCCGGATCCAACATCGCCGATGCAGCGATGGAGTCTAAAATGATGGTTCCGGAGATGACAAAGAAGGGCTTCTCTCTGGAGTTCTCCAGTGTTGTAACAGCCGCTTCCTCCATGATCACACCGCTGATCCCGCCGGGAATCGCAATGATCCTTTACGGATGTATCGCGAACGTTTCCATCGGTAAGCTGTTTATTTCCGGCTTCGGTGTCGGAGGTCTTCTCTGCGTTTCCATGATGATCCTCGTAGGAGTGATCTCCAAGAAACGTGGCTATGGTCTTTTAACAACAGAAAAATTAACCTGGTCCAAATTCTGGACAGCTTTAAAACCGGCGATCCTGCCGCTGCTCCTTCCAGTTATCATCATCGGTGGTATCCGTATCGGTATCTTCACAGCTACCGAGGCAGGAGCTGTAGCGATCCTCTACGCTGCATTCCTTGGTTTTATCTACCATGAGATGCACATCAAGGATATGATCCAGGGCTTAAAGGAGACTGTCTGCACGACAGCTTCCATCATGCTCATCGTATCCGCTGCGTCCGTATTCTCCTGGATCCTCACAAAAGAGAGAATCCCGCAGGCGCTGACAGCGTGGATGCTTGCAAACATCCACAGCAAATATGTATTCCTGATCGTTGTAAATATCTTCTTACTGATCGTAGGTATGTTCATCGAAGGTAACGCTTCCATGATCATTCTGGTTCCGCTTCTTGCGCCGATCGCTGCACAGTACGGAATCAACGAGATCCAGTTCGCAATGATCTACATCTTCAATAACGCCATTGGCGCATTATCACCGCCTATGGGAACCCTGATGTTCGTAACCTGCTCTATTACAAAGTGTAAGACCGCAGCATTCATCAAAGAAGCAGTACCGTTCTACATCCTGCTTATTATCAACCTGATGCTCCTTACCTGGGTCGAGCCGTTTACCACATTCCTTGTAAATCTGTTCTATTAGGGTAAACTTGCTGCCAGATGGGGATCGGTATGATGCCCCGTCTGGCAGTTTTGATTTATATACCATGAATTCTTTTATATGAAGAAAGGAAATTATTATGGAACGCTTAAATTATGATGTTCTCAAAAAATCTGGTTATGATGGATATGTATTAAAGGATGCACCGGAGAAGGTTCTTCAGTTCGGTGAGGGAAACTTCCTTCGTGCTTTCGTAGATTACTGGTTTGATCTTGCAAATGAAAAAGCAGGCTGGAACGGAAAATGCTGTCTGGTACAGCCGATCGCCCCGGGTCTCGCAAAGATGATCAACGAGCAGGAAGGTCTCTATACTCTGTACCTCCGCGGAAGCGAGAACGGACAGAAGGTAGACGCTAAGAGAGTGATCTCCAGCGTAAACCGCTGCTTAAATCCCTATGAAAAAGAAGACTACGAGAAGATGATGGCAGTTGCGGCAAGCGACGACCTTGAGATCATCGTTTCCAACACAACAGAGGCCGGTATCCAGTACGATCCGTCCTGTAAGCAGGATGACTGCCCGCCGTCCAGCTTCCCGGCAAAATTAACTCAGGTTCTCTATCATCGTTACAAAGCAGGAAAGAAAGGTATCATAATGCTTGCCTGCGAGCTGATC
>OGEC01000817.1_pt1 | contig 19990 bp, 15 predicted proteins | sample 1570551 | NCBI WGS metagenome assembly OGEC01 (sample SAMEA2582127, study PRJEB24529) | metagenome | biome: Human gut stool | place: China | collected 2011 | reverse complement strand
CAAGCGCACAACAGCTGTTGTGCGACCGGAGATACTAACTGTCTCAACAACATATCCTATCTTTTCCAACAACATATCCTATCTTTTCCAACAACATATCCTATCTTTTCCAACAACAAGAGAGGGTGGGTCATGGAGTTATGACCCACCCTCTCTTGTTAAAATGCAATGTTCTGTAAATATTAAACTTTACTGTCAGGAATGGCAGAAGCAACCCCTTGGTGCATCATACGCGATTTTTCCTTAGCCAAGGCTTGCATGTCTACAGCCACATCGTCTTCATCTACGATTTCTACGCCAGTCATCGTTTCGATTACGTCTTCCATGGAAACCACTCCTCTCAGACATCCGTATTCATCCACGATGATAGAGATGTGTTCTCGTTTTTCCAACATCTTTTCCCATATCTGGTATAGAGATTCATCCTCGTTGAAGGAAAGAATCGGACGCATCAGTTCGGATAATCTGGTTTGGAACTCATCGTCTGAAACCAATTTGAGAACCATATCTTTCAATACGTATCCCACAATGATATCTTTATTGTTGTCATAAACGGGAATGCGTGAGAAATTCCATTCTTTCTGTTCGTAAAACTCCTTGGTAGTCAGATTCATGTTGGCTGATTCTACTACGATGGATGGAGTCATCACCTCCTTTGCCTTTACTCCTGCCAGGCGAATGCAACTTTTGATGATCTTGCTTTCCGATTCGCGGAAGATGCCTTCTGTAGTACCTACGTCTACCATGGCCGATACCTCCTCGCGACTCACGGAAGCCTGGTGGTTCTTCGGAGTAAATACCTTAGTGATAAGTTCCGAAAGCAGTACCAAAGGATAGGTGATGAAGATGAGCACACGGATGATCTTGGTAGATGTCATGGCAAGAGAGCGCCAATATGAAGCTCCGATGGTTTTCGGGATGATTTCTGAAAGTACCAGAATCAACAGAGTGAGAATGGCGGAAATGATACCGAAGTATTCTTCGCCAAAGAGTTTCATAGACTCGGCTCCTACACCGGCAGAACCGATGGTGTGGGCGATGGTATTGAGCGAAAGAATGGCACCCACCGGACGGTCTACGTTGTTCTTATACTGTTTCATCAGTGAGGCAGTCTTGTTGCCTTGATTCTCCTTCATCGAGATAAACGACATCGGAGTAGAAAGTAATACCGCCTCCAGGACGGAGCATAAAAAGGATAGTGACAGAGCACCTAAAAAATATAAAATGATTAAACCCATGTAATTTTAAATTCGTTAATAATATGTTATCTCAAGCAAGATAGATATTATTTCCGAAGACTACAGTTGAGGATGTAATGGGGAACATTACATCTATGTTTATCCAATATAAGTGCATTTTTTAATACCATTACTATATGTTTCAATTTTCTGCAAAGATATAGATAAAAATACGAATTTACTATGTTTTTGTTGAAAATTAAATTGTTTTAATATGATTTTGGTAAATCTGTGTAGAAGTATAAAAAAATCTAATTTTAACAATAATATAATGTATAATTCATCAAGTATTTATGAATATTAGGTATTTTTGCAATCAGCATTTAGAAAATTGATACAATATGAAAAAGAAAATACCTATCATTCTCCTTAACTTTACCGGCGTATACGAATTGGAGGCATTTGCCTCAAATAAGAATATTATCCATGTAGATTGCCGGGACATGAAAGGAGTAGACTGCTATTGTGACGAAGAGGGTAGCGAGGAACTGCATCGCCGATTGGCTCCTTTTCCTGCCAAAGCCGTTCACTTCATAGATTCCGGAGATTTCCATTATCTTACGGAATATTGGGTGTCAAGAATTCATGAACCTTTCTCGCTCATAGTTTTCGACCATCATCCGGATATGCAGCAACCGGAATGGGAGGGTGTTGTGTCATGTGGCGGTTGGGTGAGAGATGTTTTGGAGAAGAACCCGTTTGTCAAACACATTATCATTGTGGGGGCATCGGACGAGTTGATAGCCCAGGTGCCTGTTCACTTAAGAGAGAGGGTATTGTTCTACAGTCAGGCAGAGATAGACCATCACCAGGCTTGGCCGTCGAAGGCTGGTAAACTTATACATGAGCCGGTTTACATATCCATAGATAAGGATGTATTGAGAAAGCAGGATGCCATCACCGACTGGAGCAATGGAGATATGACACTTATGCAGCTCCAAGCCGTGCTTCGCATCATCTATGCCCATGAGAAAGTGATAGGGATAGATATTACAGGCGAATGTTCTGCTACGCTTGACTATTTCTCTGAGTTGGAGGATGCAGAGATTAACAACGAGACAAATGAAGAATTGTTAAGGATGATTCTGGAGGAGAACCATCCTTAGCCTTCTTAAGCGTAAGCTTGAAGAATACGGTCTAGCTCGTCGAGTTCTTCCTCCTTTGTTGCCCAGCTTGTCACGAATCGGCAGATGATTTCATGTTCGCTCTTTCTTTCCCATATCTCGAATGCTACTTTTTGGGAAAGGGCTTCGTAGAGGGCAGGTGAGAGTACTACAAACTGCTGATTGGTTGGAGAATCGTAGGCAATGGCGATACCATGCTTTTCGAAGATGCTGCGGATGCGGGTAGCCATAGCGATGGCATGGCGTGATATCTTGAAATAGAGCTCATCCGTAAACAGTGTGTCAAACTGGATGCCGAGCATTCTGCCCTTGGCAAGCAAGGCTCCATGACGCTTCACGTTGGTGAAGAAGTATTTCGGTGCCTTCATGCCCGAGAATACCACAGCTTCTCCCATCATGGCACCCACCTTGGTTCCGCCGATATAGAATACATCACAATGTTTTGCAAGGAATGGCAAGTCATAGTCGCATGCCGCTGAAACCAGACCGTATCCCAGTCTTGCACCATCGATGAAGAGACGGAGGTTATATTTCTGGCAGGTTGCATACAGCGCAGCCAGTTCTTCTCTGGTGTAGACCATTCCGAACTCAGTCGGCATCGAGATATAAACCATGCCTGGCTGTACCATGTGAGGATGCGATTCGTCGGCTAGGAAGGTATCCATATAGGCTGACAGGGTGCCGGTTGTCAGCTTGCTGTTTTTTCCTGGCAGGGTAATGACCTTATGCCCGAAAGCTTCTACTGCTCCTGATTCATGTACCTCGATATGACCGGTTTCCACACAGATTACTCCTTCGCATCCCATGAGGACGGAATCAATGACCGTGGTGTTGGTCTGCGTACCGCCTGTCAGGAAGAACACTTCTGCATTCTCATTGTCCACAGCCTTGCGGATTTTCTCTTTTGCAGATTCTGAGTATGGATCAAAACCATAACCAGATGTTTTATCACCGTTTGTCCTGCCAAGAGCTTCTAGAATCTCTGGCAGCATACCATTGTTGTAATCACTTTCAAATGAAATCATATTCTTAATATTACGTGTTTTAATTTAAACTAATTGCAAAGGTAATGATATTTGCTAAAATGTGAGTAAAATAACTATTAATTAATCAAAAATAGCCCTATTTCAGGTATAAGTGGTCATTATACAGATGTCATGTTCCGTCAGTTGACCAGGCTCATTTTTTTTTACAAAATCATGATTTAAATCCTCTGAAAATCACGAATTTCCGCTCGGAAAATATTTCTTGAAGAATATTGGAAATATGGCGAAATTCGTAATCGCCAGATATTCAACGTGTTATAAATCTCACTAATTTCTTCGGAAATCCGGAATTCTGTAGTCGTACAACTATAACCCCTATAGTTGTACGACTATAACTCCAGAGTTGTACAACTATAGCCTATATAGTCGTACAACTGTAGCCTTACGGTCGTACAACTATAGGTGATTCGTCTTGCAGAGAGCAAGTAATACGCTATCAAACCAAAAGATTTTTATCATCATGACCTTCTAGATTGAAAATACGGAAATTGCGATAATTAAGAAACAATATTTGACACCCGAATATTTCCGAAGTCCAAATTCCAAACTGATATATACGTACCGCCTATTTACCATAATCACCCTTAGAAAATGGGAAGGTTCTAACCAAGAAACATTCCATGAAATAATAATTTTTTATAAAATGAATATTATATAGGACCTTTTCTTGCGTAATCTGGAAATTTTAGTTACCTTTGCACGAAAAGCACTACTTGGCATGAAAATTCAAGAAGTAATGAAATGATTTGTGTTCTTCAGCGATCCAGATGGTTTGCCGATAGAACTGTATGAAAAATAATAATTTAAATTAATACAATGAACATCAAGTCAATAGGTAGTAAAATCAAGGGAAATCCTAAGATGGTAGAGGGTACGGTATATTCCATGCTCATCATCTGTAGCATTTCCCATTTCTTGAATGATATGATTCAGTCGATTATCCCTTCCATCTATCCGATTGTGAAGGATAAGTTCGACTTCTCGTTTGCACAGATAGGTATCATCACGCTGGTCTTCCAGATGACGTCTTCCATCCTGCAACCTTTTACGGGGCTTTATGCTGACAAGCATCCCCGTCCCTATGCTCTTTCCCTCGGCATGTGCTTCACCTTGGTAGGCTTGCTCCTGCTGGCTTTTGCCGAGAATTACTTCCTGATTCTCCTGGCTGTGAGCGTCGTAGGTCTGGGCTCATCCGTGTTTCATCCCACAGCTTCAAGAGTGGCACAGATGGCATCGGGAGGCAAGAAGAGTCTGGCACAATCTATCTTTCAGGTGGGCGGCAATGGCGGATCGGCAGTAGGTCCGCTGCTGGCTGCCATCATCATCCTGCCTTTCGGACAGCATGCCATCTCCTGGTTTGCCCTTGCAGCCCTCCTCGCTGCCATCATCATGGTAAGATTGGGAGTCTGGTACAAGGCACGACTGGCTTACGTGGTGAACCATCCGCAGAAACAACCGCTTCTCAATACCCATATTTCTAAAAGGGTGAAGTATTGGGCACTGTTTATCCTCATCATGCTCGTGTTCTCCAAGTATTTCTATACGGCATGCATCACGAGCTACTTCACCTTCTTCCTGATGGATAAGTTCGGGGTCTCGGTACAGACTTCACAGCTGTGTCTCTTCGTGTTCCTTGCAGCCTTTGCCATAGGAACAGTGGCAGGAGGAATGCTGGGTGACAAGTTCGGCAGAAAGTATGTCATCTGGTTTTCCATTCTGGGAGCAGCACCTTTCGCCATCGCCATGCCTTTCGTCAACTTCACGTGGACCATCATCTTTACCTTCCTGTCAGGATTGATCATTGCCTCGGCTTTCTCTTCCATCGTGGTATATGCCACCGACCTGATGCCCGATAAAGTAGGACTGATAGCCGGCATTTTCTTCGGACTGATGTTTGGTTTGGGAGGTTTGGGCTCTGCTTTCTTCGGCTGGTTAGCAGACAAGACGAGCATCGAGTTTATCTTCCAGGTGAGTGCCTTCCTGCCATTGCTCGGCATCATAGCAGGATTCTTGCCGAATACACAGAAGAAAAGCGTTGAAGAAACGGATGAAAACGCAAAGTAAAAATGATAAGAGAATATTAACAAATGGAACAAGAAGAAAAGAAACAGAAATCTCAAGCTGCAGAGAATCAGGCATCCTGCTCGTCTCTGCAGCCAGTTGCACCACATCCTTTTATTTCTGTCATACCGCTGGCAGTACTTATCACCCTCATCGTCCTGGTTGTCAAAATCTTCCCTGATGATGCCCTGGCTGGTGCCTCTCAGGTGGCCCTCATGATAGCCACAGCCGTTTGTGTAGCACTCGGTATGGGCATCTATAGGATGAAATGGAATATCTTTGAAGAGATGATCAAAAAGACCGTGGGCGATGCCGGAGTATCTATCCTGATCCTGCTGCTCATCGGAATGATGTCAGCTACCTGGATGATCAGTGGTGTGGTACCCACATTGATATATTATGGTGTACAGATCATGTCGCCAACCTTTTTCCTTCCCTGCGCATGCATCATCTCCAGCATCATTTCTGTGATGACGGGAACCTCATGGACCACTATTGCCACCATCGGTATTGCTCTGATGGGAATCGGTGATGCCCTGGGAATACCAGCCCCCTACACCGCTGGAGCTATTATCTCCGGTGCCTATTTCGGGGATAAACTCTCGCCAATGAGCGATACCACCGTCCTTGCTTCGAGTATAGCCGGAGCGGATCTCTTCTCACATATCCGCTATATGCTCTATACTACCATACCAAGCATCCTGCTCTCGCTGGTACTCTATCTCATCATCGGACTCTGTTATGATTCCAAGCCAGTGGATATCAGCCAGTATCTTACCGGTCTGAGCCATGGATTCAATATCTCTCTGTTTACCATGCTCGTTCCGGCTTTTACAGGATGGCTCATCTACCGTAAGACTCCATCCCTCATCACCCTTCTTCTTTCAGCCCTTTCAGCATGCATCTGTGCCCTCATTCTCCAGCCGGAAGTACTTGCAGGGATAGCAGGTGAAGACAGCATCTCTGCCAAAAGCCTCTTTGAAGGAATCATGACCACCTGCTATACCCATACCCAGGTAGATTGCGGTATGGCGAACATCAATGATCTCGTAGCTACCCGAGGTATGGCTGGCATGCTCAATACCATCTGGCTCATCCTCTGTGCCATGTGTTTCGGTTCATGTATGGTAGCCAGCGGCATGCTTCACGCCATTACCCACATGCTCCTGAAAAGCATCCACAGCACCGTATCACTTGTCTGCAGCACCGTGACATCAGGTGTCTTGCTCAATCTCGTAATGGGCGACCAGTTCCTGAGTATCATCATGAATGCATCTATCTACAAGGATGAATATGCCGAACGAGGCTATCGTCCGGAACTCTTGAGCCGTAGTACAGAGGATAGCGCTACCGTAACGAGCGTATTGGTTCCATGGACAGCCTGCGGTATGACGCAGAGTACGGTTCTTGGTATCCCGACACTTGTCTATCTCCCCTTCTGCTTCTTCAACATCATCAGTCCTTTGATGAGTTGTCTGGTTGCCATCCTTGGCTTCGTACCCAACCCACAACCCAAGGAAAACAAAGCATCAGCAGCAGAAGAGTCTGATATCCATTAATATAAATAGGAGATTCCTAGATATAGGAGGCTAATAGAAATGAAAAAAGAATCAAAAGTAAACCAAGCAAAATATGTAGAACTCAATTTGTTTCCTGAGGAGAAAGAGGATCATCAGAAAGACTCTATCTCTTCAGAAGACATGGAAAGCGAAACTTCTCCAGACAAAGAGTGCTTTATGATGTGTGTACGCAAACAGATTGCATGAATGTGCAAACGTTTGCACAAATAAATATAGCCTTTTTGAGAAATTTTCTTGCTTACTATAGAAAATCCTCATATATTTGCAGCCGAAAATAGATACCAACTAACAAACGAAGGCTAAGTTTAATATAAACGGAACCAAATATAAAAGTAAAGATATGATGAAGCAAACATTCATAAAATCAGCTATGTTGCTGCTGCTGATCCTTTCAATGGCAACGACGCGAGCGCAGGAGGTCGCTCTGAAGACCAACTTACTGGGATGGGCTTCCACATCTGCCAACGCTGGCATCGAAATCGGCACGGGCAAGAAAACAACCTTCCAACTCTTCGGTACCCTGAACCCCTGGAAGTTCTCGGGCGACAAGAAGATGAGATTCTGGAATGTTATGCCAGAATACAGATGGTACACCTGCCAGAAGTTTGGAGGCCATTTCTTCGGAATTCATGCCTTAGGCGGTGAATACAACATTAAAAACATTGACATGCCCTTCGGCATCCTGCCGAAAACTCTGGAGGGCAGGCACTATGAAGGCTGGTATGTAGGTGGAGGCCTTACCTACGGCTATCAGTGGCTACTCAATAAGCACCTCAATTTCGAAGGGTCTATCGGTTTGGGATATGCCTACAGTCCTTACAAACTTTACGGACGATGCGAAAAATGTCTCGACAAAGACCATCGCAACTATGTGGGCCCTACAAAAGCCGCACTATCTCTCATATACGTGTTCTAAGAATTTAATTTAACTGTGGTTTTAAACTGACAATATAAACACGTAATAACTAGACAGAATACAAAAAATTTTAGGGAAATCATAATATGGATAAAATGAAGCTTTATGCGGTCATTTCGCCTCTCTGCATACTCTTTTCTCAGGGCATCATGCCTGCTCAGGCTCAACAGCTGGCAGGGGGAAAGATTCAGGTAGACAGCGTCTTGGCACGCAAGAACGGCAACCGGATGGACGTTGCCTTCCGTATGAATCTGAACGATTTGAAGATGAAATCAGAGCAGCAGATTGTTTTCACACCGGTAATGGAAGGAACTGATACTATCGCTCTCAACCCTATCATCATTCAGGGTAGAAACCAGTCTGTAAGATACCGCCGACTTGCCGAAAGCAAGAAGAATCCGCAGGCACAGGTTCTTACCCGCAAGAACAAGACCAGTCAGCAAGTTTACTTCGCCCAGTCTGTTCCTTATCAGAAATGGATGAAGAAGTTCAAACTCTCGGTAAAGGAAGATCTCTGCGGATGCGGCAACCTGATAGAACAGGACAATACGCCGATTGCGGATATCGACCGTACACCTAAGATTACGAAGAAGTTCTTCGTGCAGCCGAAGGCGGAAGCCAAGAAGGTGAGAGCCGAAAAGGGTGAGGCTTACCTGAGCTTCAAGCTCAACAAGAGTAATATTCTTGCCAACTTCCGTGAGAATGCTACTGAGCTGAAGAAGATTACTTCCACCATCGACCTGGTGAAGAACGATAAGAACGTTGAAATCACAGATATTGATATCCATGGTTTTGCTTCGCCTGATGGTTCGTATGCCAACAACAAGCGCCTTGCCAACGAGCGTGCAGCTGCTCTCCGCAACTATGTGAGCAGCCTCTACACCTTAAACAGCAAGCTCTTTACCTATCAGGCTACACCGGAAGACTGGGAAGGATTCAAGAAGAAGATTCAGGCTAGTCATCTGGCTGATAAGGAAGCGATACTCGAGATAGCTAACTCCTCGCTGGCTCCCGACGATAAGGACCTGAAGATCAGAAAGCTCCATCCGGCAAGTTACCGCTACATTCTGGATTATATCTATCCTCGTCTCCGTCATAGCGACTATACGGTAACCTACACGGTTCGTCCGTTCAGCATCGAAGAGGCAAAGGAGATATTGAAGACCAAGCCTCAGCAGCTTTCTCTGCAGGAGATGTTCCTGGTGGCACAGACTTACGAGCCGGGTTCGCCAGAGTTTAACGAGGTATTCGACATTGCTGTCCGTCTCTTCCCAGATGATGAGGCTGCGAATCTCAATGCCGCCTGCACCGATTTGCAGAAAGGTGATCTTACTTCTGCCGAAAAGCATCTTGCCAAGGCAGGCAACTCGAAAGAGGCAGAGCGTGTAAGAGATGTCTTCAAGCAGATAAAGGAATTGGAATAACAGAAAATTAGAGAATAACGATTATAAACAAGCTTAACTTTTAAGATTATGAAGATTAAACATTTATTTGGCTTGGCTGTCATCGCAGCTATGACGGCAAGCTGTTCAAGCAATGAGGACCTGGGAACCGCAGGTCCAGGTACTGGTAATAATGAAGCAGGTGCAAGCTATGCATCTATCACTATCGATTTGCCTACAACAAGGGGTACACGTGCAGAAATCGACAACTTTGATGGCGGTACACCTTCTGAGTATGCAGTAAATGATGCTACACTCCTTATTTTCAAGAAGACAGAAACATCTAAAAATGAAAACGACTACACGTTCGTTGAAAGTGCCGACCTTGGTAATTTGGAGCCTTGGAAGAAAGGCGATACTGCTAATGGTATCACTACAGAAGCAACTATCACAGCTAAGCTCAAGCAGGCTTCCGTTGGTGAGGGTAGCGATGGTAAGGGTAGCGATTACTATGCTTTGGTTATCCTTAACAATAAATATGATGATGATAACAAAGACAAGGTCAGTATGCCTAGTTCTACTGACACATATGGAACTTGGAATGCCGCAGCAACGGTAAAAAACCTTATTGATTATAAAAAAGGTTTCTATATGGCTAATGCTCCAGAATTCAAAGGTGCTGGTAAAGAGCCAACAACCCTCGTGCAAATAAAGGGTATCTATAGAACAAAGGAAGAGGCACATAGTAAACCTGGTGCAACGGTTCACGTAGAGCGTGGCTTGGCTAAAGTTACTGTAGGTAAAGGTACTGGAGCTGATTACTTTACAGGAACAGGAGCCAAGGCTTCAGGAACTAAATATAGTAAAGATGACGTAAAAATTGAAAGCTGGGCTTTGGATGTTATCAACAAGTACTCATTCCCAGTACATGTTACAGCAGGGTTGAAAGATGGTTTAACATCTACAACAAGCCAAAATGTTCCTTCTTATCCAGAAATTTGGAGCAATGTTAGTGGGAAAACAGATCGTTTTGTAAGTCAAGTTTCTGCAGCAGGTGCTTTCAAGCGCGTATATTGGGGTATCGACCCTAACTACAGCATGGACTTATCGGACTTTACAAAATGTAATGCACAATTCACTCTAGCTGAAGCCGATGTAAGCAAAGTTGCATGGAATGTCGGTTCTGGTTCTGATAAGCCATTGTATTGCTTGGAGAATACCTTCGATATCAATAACATGAAGCAAGGTCAGACTACCCGTGTTCTTCTTAAGGCAACTTATACCCCAAGCGCTGTAGCATCAGAGACAGATAAGACCTTCTTTATGATTGGTAACAGTTCTGACATTTGGACAGTAACTACTCTTGCTGACCAAATTACGGCTAAGGCAGTAGAAGTTCTTGGCGTAGCAAAAACTGAAATCAAAGTTGATCTTGAAGCCGACAATTTGAACGAGGCAGGAACAAGACTGTTGACAGTTAATAATGTTAAGATTAAGGATAGTAGTACCGCTGGTTTTAAAGCTGTTCCTCAAGATAAGATCGATGAGATTAATGCCAAGCTTGGTTTAAAAGCTGCAAAAGGTACAGACCCTATCGTAGGTATCGCAACCTACAAGAATGGTGAAAGCTATTATATTGCCCGTATCAAGCACTTCGGTGACGACTTTACAAAATGGAAACCTGGTGACTTATTATATGATAAGAATAACGAGAAGTGGCTCGGTCGTTACGGAGTACTCCGCAACAACTGGTACGACCTCACTATCGAAAAAATTAGCGGTCCTGGTTATCCAGACGTTCCAAAGGTTAAGCCTGATGATCCAGACGATGAGGATACTAAGTATATCAACGTTAGCGTGAAGATCCTCGAATGGGCTAAGCGTAAACAGAGCGTCGATTTGTAATCCATTTCACATTATTATATATAGCTCAGCCGCTCTAGCGCTAAGGAGCGGCTGGCTATATCGGAAGAATAAGAATCAATTTATACACTTTACTTTTTCATAAAACAGATAAGCATCATGGCAAACAAGAAGTTTAACAGTTGGATCAAGAATATATGCATGGGATGGGGATTCATCATGGCGGGCAGTATGCTCAGCAGCTGCAACGACTTGATGCACGACGACCTGCCTCCTTGTGACATGGGTGTTGACTTGCAGTTCAAGTACGACTACAACGTGCAGCGTGCCGACATGTTCAAAGATCATGTGGGCGGACTCAGCGTATTCGTATACGACGAGCAGGGCAACTTCATTGCTCGCCATGATGCCTATAACGATGCGACATCACAGCCGCTCAAGGACCCTAACTATGCCATGCGAATCAATCTGGAACCGGGCAAATACAGATTCGCAACCTTCGCCTTCCAAAAGAAATACGAAGATGCACTCGCGCAGCCAGGTGCCAAATTCCAGATAGCTCTGCCACAGCAGGGTGACAACATCACCGCCCTCCATGCACGACTCGACCGCGAACAGGGCAAGGTGAACAACCAGAGCCAACCCCTCGATACACTCTGGCAAGGACTCAGCAACGAACTGGTTGAAGTAAAAGACCTGCAGGTTACACGCCATACCATCGGTCTGGTTCGTGATACCAAGCAGCTCACCATCAGCCTGCATCAGACCGACGAGCCTGCCAACATCAATGCCGATGACTTCAGTTATCAGATAACCAATGCCAACGGCGATATCAGTTACGACAACTCTCTCCTCCCCGACGAGGAGTTGACATATACCCCATACTACACCTGGACCACTGAGTTTAAGGATACCGAGGGCAATGTAAAGGAGCGCACCGCTCATGCCGCCCTCATGTTCTCCCGACTCATCTGGCATCCGGCAGCAGAAAACGACAAGAACGCCATCCTCACCATCACGAACAAGACTACTGGCGAAGAGGTGGCACGCATCAATCTTGCTGACTGTCTGGCTCAAGGCCGTGGCGCCTTCGAACGCCATTATTCAGCACAGGAATTCCTGGACCGTGAGTACGACTATAAGCTCGACTTCTTCCTCCAAGGCAACCAGTGGAAATATGTGCAGCTCAGCATTTCCATCCTGGATTGGAGCAAGCGCATCCAGCGTGTCGATTTCTAACCGTTTCAGGTGTCAGAGCCCCTTCCGGGCATTTAGCTCATAAGAGTATTTGACTTTAAAAATTGGAAACAATGAAAATACGAGATTTCATTTTAAGTTTAGTTAGTTGGTTTATATTGTTGGTTACAGTAAGTTGCTCTGACGAACTTGGAGGCGAGTGCGCCCCCATTTCGTCAGAAAGCAACTTGCATGTACTCGTGCCAACCGTGCTCAGCAGCCGCGGCACCCGTACCGACGATGCTTCCGGCCTTCCTACCTATAATGCTACGGTAGATGAATGCCAGATCAACGACCTGACCCTCTATGCTTTCCCTACAGGAAATGAAGGCAAGCTCCTGAAAGAGACGCTCCCTGCCCCACTGGCAAGCATGATGCTGAAAGAAAATGTAGCTAGCTATCAGCTGAATATTCAGCCAGGAACTTACCATATCTATGTAGTTGCCAATATGAGTGATGTATTGAAAGACCCGGATATTGATTCGGAAGAAAAGCTCAAAAATATCGTGCTGCATTATGGTGGTGGAACAAAGCCAGGTATGCCTGTTTGCACGAACATCCCGATGATTTATGAGCCTGAGAAGGATGCTACTACTGGTGAGCTTGTAGAAACCAAGATTACTCCAGCAGGCAATAAATATACAGAGGTTATTGCCAATATGAAGTTTACCTGTGTCAAGGTAAAGTTGAATCTGATTTTCGACCCAACCCAGGAAGAAGTAAAAGCCAATTTCGGAGGCAAGCCGATTATAATCGATAACATCGTAGCCAATAAACTCTCTCCATTTACCAAACTCTATTGGGGCGGTAAATTCGTAAAAGAATCTTTGGCTGATGGCGAATATAAGTTAGGAATTCCAAGTAATCTATATGATTCTCAGGCTTCTGGTGCTCCAGCTGTATATTATACAGACTGGGAAGACCATACTTTAGAAGCAGAAACAAACAATAAGAATGATATTGTAGGTAAAGGAGACGCAACTAGTAATCTTGTAGATGCTTCTGGCAAGTGGCTCTTCCAGAGTACGTATTATCTCCCAGAGCGTTACATTTCGTCTGCAGCCGACCGCAGCTACCTAACCATCAAAGGCAAGGTGGCTAATTCTATCGACAACGATTATCGCATCGATTTGGGGCATAAGAAGGATGAAACCAGTAATTCAGAAGTTCCAACATTCCCTCGTGGTACCTACTATGAGATTACCGGCAAGATCAAGAGTCTGGGAAACATGACTCTCGACTGTAATGTAAGCATCAAGCCATGGGAGTCCGTAAAAATAGATGCTGACTTCAACCATACTACTTTGTGGGTAAGCAAGACGGAGGCTCATGTAACTTCAATGAAAAATGATTATATCACATATAATTCGAATGCAGGCACAGTAGGGTTTGGATGCGATACTAAAATAAACTCAAATGACATCATCATTGGCACCAAACGTGGTAAAGACGCTAATGGCAATGACAGTATCGAGTTTCGCGTGAATCCAAATATCCCAATCAAAGATTATGCAAAAGATCAGCTAAAAGGCACTGCAAAGTTTTGGATCAAGGCAAACAATCTCAAGAAATACATTGGTGTAGATTACGATGTTACACCTTATCTGGATGTTACAAAAGAACTGGTCATCTATTATAATAAAGATGATAAATCTCAGAATATCAGAACGGTGAAATGGGATACTAATCTCGGGGGAATTGTGCTGCATAGAACTACAAATACAAAAGGTAACTCTACCATCAATATGAGTTTAGATTCATCGAATGCCGCTACAGGAACATTCATGGTTACAGCTACGACAGATCCTGTAACAACCACCATTCATGAATTCACGGTAATGTCAAAAGACCGCTCTAAGTCTCAGGCTGTTCGTGTAACAGTTAGTCCTCCTATCGGTGACTATCGTATCTGTTTCAGAGCGATTAATGACCGCAGTAAATATACTGGAGGTAAAAATACTGATCGTTTTACGGCTATAATGCCAGAAGGTGGCGACAACAACTGGTACGACGGTTGGGATAATGATGGAGGTAAGAATACTGCAAAAGAAGACAACCATCACATCTATATGTATACCCAGATTGGTGAAACATCAGAAGGAACCAGTACTTTGACACAAAAAAGATGGATATATACTAAGGGTGATGCTAGCAAAGATGAATGGCCTGGTGAAGCTATGAAAGCCGACAATACCAACAAGGGCTGGTATTATAAAGACTTTAAGGTAAATATGGAACCAGTAGTGAAAAAAGGAACTACTGAAAATAGATTCATAAAGCCAGGTGAGACGTTGATTATGTTCAACAACAATCAAGATCTTGATTTGGGTTATACTTTACATCGTTGTCCTCACCATCGAGCACCAGGTATTCCTCTTTTCGATTATGAAGATCGCGAAGGCTGGATAGTCTATGATCCAACTTCAGATCCTGAATACCATATATTTGATGACATGCCTGAAATTGAGGACTTGAATATAACCATATACACGGAAAAGAAAACAATGGGCTGGTATAGAGAATATGGTATTGCTGGAAATAGTAAAACTGATCAATTCAAGATTCATGATGAAAATTCAGATGCAAATGTAGACCACGGCAACTCCTGGAAACGCGAACAGAAGGGTAAATGGTGGAAAACTGTCATCACATTGAAAGCTATCAAAGGTGAGCATAACAAAGATATCAAAATCAAACAGAAAGACGGTGAAGATCTTCTGCTCTTCAATGGCAATAGTTTCACGGACGATACCGGCTATTACCAAAATGGGAAATGGTATCAAGGTAAGCCTGATGACGTAACAGAATAAATAATATAGAAAAAATGAAGAAGATAAAGCATTTAATGATATGGATTGGATTGCTCCTAAGCCTTGTTTCCTGCAAGGATACGATGGAGGCTATCGGACTCGGCGGGGATGAAATCCCTGCCGAGGGGGTAGTCTTGAACATTAATTTGCCCAATTTTTCTGAAAAGCAACTGGGCACGAGAGCTGATGCTACGGAAACAGAATCAATCAACAAGCTCACTTTGCTTTATTACGACAGTAGCAACGAGTATCTAAGCAAAGAAGATTGTACCAATCAATTAACAGACGCCAACAAGCAAAGCAATGGCAGCTATAGCATCAAAGCAAACACTCCGAAAGAAGCAAGCTACATACAAGTAGTTGCCAATGCCGATGTCACAGGTGGAGAAGCAAGCGACTTACAGGATATCAGTAAAGCAGCAGTTCGCATTCCAAGCCTTACTGAGCCAGTTTGTTGGGGTAGCATCAAGATTACCGATTTGCTAACTCCTGAGACTGCCAAGATTTCGCTTCTTCGCTCTAATGCAAAGATTACCCTCAAAGTTGCTGAAGGCATTAAGGGTATCTTTCCTGAAGAAAGCGCAGGGCTTATCATCAACAATACAGCGAAGAAAACTGCTATTGCTCCAAAAGACTATAAAGAGCCAACAGATGAAGGGTTGGCAACAACTACAGAATTCAGTAGCACAAATGTTGGCGATGGCTTAAGCAGAGTTGTTGCTGTAAACGAGACATCTATTGGTCAAGCAAACATTATCATCCAGGCTAAATATAACAAAGAAGTAGGTTTCTATAAAGTTGGCCTTTATAATAAGGATGACAAGAGTTCCGAGTATGCTCTCTTGCGAAACCATAACTATACCATCACCGTTACCAAGGTGAATGATTATGGTTTTAAGACTTTGGACGAAGCCATCAAGGCACAACCAGAAAACAGAATAGAGGCAGAAATCAAAGATGACAATCCTGCCATCACCAGGATGATCGCCTGCAAGGATTATGAACTTGGCGTATGTGATGATCAACCAGTAAAAGCAACAGCAACTGAAGCTACAATTACATTTGTCACTACACTCTCTTCTGCAACAAGTGCTGACGACAAGCTCTATGGAATAGAAATCAATTCTGAAGGTAGCTGGATTAAGAGTAATCCACAGACATCAGAATTAGAAATTTCAGAAACAAAAACGTCTTCTTCTGGAAAGAAATATGTTCTGACGTTTACGCTGGAGCCAAACATTTATGAAACCCCAAGACCAGGAACGGTTACGATATCTTCTGGTGATCTCAAGCTTGATGTGAAGATAACTCAGGCGGGCTACGATTTCATGAGAGACGACCCTGAACGAAAAGTTAGCATGTATAAAGATAACAATGAGTCTCAAGAGAACTATTTTGCCTGGTTGGATAAGGTTAAAGGAATCAGACCAGATCAAATGCAAGGCGCAGTAAGAAATAATGGTCTTCATTTTACTGTAGGTAAGAATGCCTACAGTTATAAGATTCCTAAAAAGCCAGGGGATAAACTGCCAGGGGATGTTCCGACATATACCGATGGCCATTTCACTGTTAGCGCTGACGGAAATTACTGGAAAGTGACGTTGAATGATGATCGCGATAATAATTATGATCTTTGGAAAGGCACCTTTACGATAAAAAACAAGGATAATATCAACATCACCTACACTGTTTATCATACTGGTATCTTCCATGAGATAAAAAAGGATATGGCAAACAGATACGAATTAGCAGAGGGTGGTAAGGACAATCTTAAGGTAGAAGGTATGTTCTATTATGGTGTAGTGAAGGTTGAGGGAAAAGACCATACCTACATCATGCTCGACCGAAATCTGGGTGCTACCGACAATAGTCCTTATGTACCAGACGTCAACGAACTTAAAGACCATAAAGGTGCTATCGGTGGATACTTCAAGATTTCAGAGGAAAAGAATGAATCAGATGAAAAGCAGGGGAATCTATCCTCTACTCTATCTCCTGAAGGCTTTGAAATACCAGAGAAATCGGTGTTTGAGGACTTGATTGCGAATGGTACACTTAAAACAGAGGTACGCCATACTGCTCTTGGAGAATCGTACTATTGTACATTTATGAATACAACAAGCTCTGAGTTGAAAACCATCTATCTGCCATACGGAGGATATCTGGAAGGTGAAAGCCATAAATATCCAATGCACGTGGTCTTTTGGACCAAGTCGCTTCTCTCAGGAACCCAAGGCTTCGGTGAAGATAGTCCTGAGTTTGGTTACTGGTATAACTATTTCGACGTGTACAACGATAAGAAGGGTATTTCCAACATACGCTTCGTGAGTGGTAGTAATGGAAATAACACCGGCCGCTACAAGGCGATGCCATTACGATTGATCAGTAAGACAGTATTATAGAATCTTACACTTTAATATAAACCAGAGAATCCACAGCAGGCACTCAAGCCAGCTGTGGATTTCTTGTTTCTTAGCTTCACTCAAATCTGCATTAGTGTCCCGTTTAGTCTGGACGATTATTATATAAGTTATTAATATCCAATATTTTATGTTCTAGAAGTTGTGTATTCGATTTGATTTTGTACCTTTGCACTCATATGGTATCCTAGCCTATTTAACCCGATGATTTCTAAACGGGACAGCAGTGATCTGGTTTAAAAAACAATATGATTTTGCCCCAGTTCTTTATGACCTGATGCAGTCAGAAAAGTTTAGACTGCATCTTCATCATGATTAAAGTTCTCATAGAACTTCATTCGCTTCTTTTCTAATTCCGCAATTTCTTCCTCAGTTATTCTCATGGTTTATGCAGTATAAAGATTTAATTGACGCAAAAGTTCCCTACCTCAGCAAGCTTTCCCCAGGCGGTCCCATCCCGCACAACATGGCGAAGACCTTTGATGGTCCGCCAACCTTAGAGCGAAGCGGTTCTGAGCACCGAGTAGGGCGGTTTCCTCCCTCGCTCCTGAGGAGAGAGGGTCGGGGTGAGAGGTGGAGCCCTCTTTAAGGGTAAAGAGGGACGGGGTGATTTTCGAAAAAACAGCACAGAGGGCGGTTACATCCTTCTCATTTCGAGAAGGGTTTCTGTCCCCTACAAGGGGAACCGAAGGGGTTGTAAAGACTATTGAAGAGAGGCTTGGTGAGAAAGGTGGAGCTCTCCTTACAGGAGAGACGGAGAGGTAGAAATACAGCACTGCAGACTTTACGTCTGCCCTATCCGTGAGATCCGTGAAATCCGTGTGCGAATGAACAATTGCCTATCATTCACTGCGGACTTCACACCCGCCCCATCTGTGTAAATCTGTGAAATCTGTGGGACAGAAAAGAGTTAAGAAGGATCCAAAAGATTACCTCTTGTTTTTTATCTTATATAACCCAACAAGTCAAGATACATCATCCTTGACTCTAAGTGTTCATCTTCAGGAATATGATTTGCTTCTTTCTCTAAATCTTCTGTAGAGTACAAGAATTTGAAGCCATTCTTTTCATAAAAATGAAGCACATTTTCCTTATTGTAAGCATCAACAACAATGAAACGGCAACCAGTCTTATTGTTAGGATGAACAAACCACGACGCTATGTATTCAATCACTTGTGAACCAACAGATAAAACTGTTCCTTGGAACTCCTTTGCCACACCAAGTCTTCCAATCAATACTGCTGGATAACTCCTTGTTCTCTTTGAATTCGGAATCTTCCTCTGTATTCGATTTCTTGAGGTATTGGGTATTAATGCAGCCTTGATACTATCATTTGCTAACGTAAAAGCACAAACAATCTTCTTGTCATCTCCTGTTGTGGAAAAATAATAAGTTTTTCCCAACAGCTGCTCTGCATAAAGGAATGCATCTTGATGAAAGAAATCATCCAAGTCCTTATCTCCGCAACTAAAACTTTCCAACTCACCCTGTGTTGTAACAGGATATGGAAAGCCTCCACAACTATTTTGCAAAAGGTCCTTTTCCTCCATGTTCTTTCATATATTTACGTGAACGATCCATAATGCGATCAATATCCTCAAAAGAAAAGACTAATTTTCTCCTCTGTGGATTACGCTCATTCTCTTCTGCCTCACGAACAAATCGTTCAGCGGTCTCACCTGTCAAAACAGGAATGCTTCTTATCTCTAATGCCATAATCTTCTCCTTTTAAACGTTTAACTCTGCCACAAAAATACGCTTTTTCTTCGAAACCACCAAGAAAATCACAAGAAATCTGCAAATCATCAGCCAATAACTCCAAAATCATCCCAAATCTTACGATAAGGGCTTATCCTTGGAAGGCTCATCAATAAGCAATTAGTATCAAGAACTATCTTTCTCATTTGCCAGAAGTACGTAAATGTTCATTACCCCAGCTCTCTATGGTATCAAGAGTTATACTTCCATTATCGCACAACTCATCAATCCCCTCATCAACCTTCTTTGCAAAGTATTGAGAGAGAACATTTTCAAGATTATCTAATTCCTGTGGAGTCTTGATATAAGACATCATTTGAAGAATCTTCATCTGAGCAGGGTTAAATACAGTCTGTTCCATTCTATTTCAATTAAACGTTCAACTTTGCCGCCAAAGTTACGCTTTTTTCTCGAAACCACCAAGCAATTAACAAGAAATCTGCAAGTTATCAGCAAATAACCACGAAATCAACCGTAAACTATAAACTATTAACTGCTATTCTATAATGAATTGTGCATGCAAAGTTAAGAAAAAAACAATATTCAAAGGCAAA
>OGEC01000767.1_pt1 | contig 20970 bp, 16 predicted proteins | sample 1570551 | NCBI WGS metagenome assembly OGEC01 (sample SAMEA2582127, study PRJEB24529) | metagenome | biome: Human gut stool | place: China | collected 2011 | reverse complement strand
TCTTCGAATATCACGTCTTGCTTCTTCACGCGCTAACTCAGCATAAGATTTACCTTGAGTCACCGATTCTATGCGGCTGGCATCTTGTTCATCTTTGCCAACAAAATTATAGTCTCTAGTAACATCATCATAGCTTTTATCTTGATAAGCTCCGTGAATATTGGTAATCAAGTCTTCATTTTCATATAAAGCCATTACTTTGGGTGGATTGCTTACTGGCTCCCCGTCTGCAACAAGCGGAAAGCGTCTTTGATTTCTAATCACAGCGTCACATCCTCTCTTAACGTATTATGTTTATTAATTATCATCACTCACTAAGAAATATGGGGAACTTATCCTTGACAACCCCTCGTCCTAGTAACTAAATGCTAACGCTTAAAAACTAGGCCTAAGCCCCTAACTTTTTAAACGTAGCTCCAACTTTGTAGCATTTTTATTATAAACTAATTCATTCCATTTTTCAAAGTTTTCATAAAAAGAAAGTCAGTCTTCCTTAAAGGTTAGACTGACTTAAATCTTAATGCTCTAATCCAAGAATTTCCTTGATTTCTTCGATGGTCATGCTTGCTCTTGTTTCATTACCATCAAGAACTGTCGTGACAAGATTTTTCTTACTTTCTTGCATCTCAAGGATTTTTTCTTCAATAGTCCCACGCGTAATCAAACGATAGACTTCAACATTTTCTTTTTGACCAATACGGTGAGCACGGCTGATGGCTTGCATTTCCACCGCTGGGTTCCACCAAAGGTCAATCAGAATAACCGTATCAGCACCAGTTAGATTCAGTCCCACTCCTCCTGCTTTCAGAGAAATCAAAAAGGCATCTCGACTTCCTTGATTGAAGGCTCTGGTCATCTCTTGACGACTATCAGATGGCGTTGACCCTGTTAGCTTATATGAGGAAATCCCTAATTCTTGTAAGAGCCCCTCTGTAATATCTAACATTCCACGAAATTGTGAGAAGATAAGGACACGATGGTCTGATTCCTTAATTTGGCTAAGCAACTCTCTAAGGCTATCTAATTTTCCGCTATCTCCCGCATAGTCCATAAAGAGAGCTGGGGTATCACAGATTTGTCGTAAGCGGGTAATTCCTGACAAGATTTCCACCTTACGACGGTTGATTTCCTGATCACTTGCCGAAATTAAGCCTTGTTGCATCTGTTGCAATTGTGCTAAATAGATAGCCTTTTGAGCATCTGACAATTCACTTTGGTGAGTGATTTCAATCAAATCTGGTAGATCAGGAAGGACCTCTTCTTTTTTACGTCTTAGAATAAAGGGAGAAATATACCTAGCCACTTCCTTAGGTGTTAACTTAAGGAAAGTTTTTTTAGCTGGTAAAAGTCCTGGTAGAATAATCTGGAAAATAGACCAAATCTCCAACAAATGATTTTCAATAGGCGTTCCAGATAGTGCTAAGCAATGTGGAACAGAAAAATCACGTAGATATTGGGCAATCTTTGTCTGTGTATTCTTCATGACCTGAGCTTCATCGAGAATGAGATAGTCATATTTACCAGCCTTGTAGGCATCAAAATCCTGACGGAAGGAAGCGTAGCTTGTAATGATAATCTGGTGGTCTTCGGCAATGATGTCATCACGTTTTGGCTTGAGTCCATAAGAAACCGCTACATCTAACTGAGGGGCAAACTTTTTAAACTCATCCTGCCAATTGTAAATCAGACTTGATGGTGACAAAACCAAAACTCGTTGTCCTTCTTCTAAATGTGCAGAGAGGTAGGCAATAGTTTGCAAGGTTTTCCCCAACCCCATATCGTCGGCCAAGATACCGCCAAAACCATAGTGATGCAACATCGATAGCCACTGAACACCTTTTTCCTGGTAGGGACGAAGGCCAGCTTCTACCTTATAGGTTGGCAAATCAAAGGTCTCTGGCTTACTCAAATGTTGCGTTAAGAGTTGGAAATCTTTTGAAAAACGAACAGAATCACTTTCTGAAAGAGCATCCATCAATTGATAGGCAGTTAATTGATTGAGTTCTAGGTGACCTTTTCCTGAGTAACGAGCTCTCAGAGTTTTGAGACTCTCACTAATACGATGCGTCGCTTCGTCAAAAACAATCAACTGACCACTACGATTGATAAAATAGGGCGAGCTTTCCATCAAGGCTGCTAAAGCATGATCCACATCTTCGTCGTCAAGACTTGAAAAATCAAAGGAAATATCTAATAAATTTCCCTGACGCTCTACCTGAACCTGTGGACTCTGCTCAACCCGTAAGTCACGTAACTCCTGTCCAATCAGAACTGTTCCTGCATTTTCAAAATCTGGTAGAGTATTTGTAAAGAAATCATAGAGCTCTTGACTGCTACTTAATCGTTTAGATGACTGAAAATCAGGGGTGAATCCATGCTTAGACATCAAACGAAAAACAGCCTGCTCATGACGATAGTTACTGGTAAATCCTAAATGACTCAACTCTTGGCGATCATGTACCAAGAAACCATCAAAATCAAAGGCTAATGTAAGAATAATCTCACTGTCACCTTTCAGATCAAAGCGAAATCTCGGTGTGAAATCCTTGATATTAAAAGCTTTTGGTGCCTTAACTGGCCCCATAGTCCTAAAATCAAAAAGACTAGCAGCCAAGATGGCTTGTTCATCGAGATTAAAGCTGACGTGCTTATTCAAATCGCTTCCGATTGGAAGAGAGCGTAAGCCAACCAAAAGTTTTTGTTGTTTTCGATTCAGACGATAAAAAACACCTTGATAAAAGAGAATACGATTATTAAAAAAGGCCTGACTATTCTTCTCAGCGACAGTCAATTCAATCATCTTGGGCTCGACACAAATATCAAACGAGAAGAGCTGAGCATCAGCAATCAAATCCTCGACCAAAAGTTGGCGATATTCGGTTCCTTCCCATTCAAACCTAAAGCCATCCAAATCTTGCATCCGTCTCAAACCTTCCTCAAAAAAACCGTAAGGGAGACAAAGGTGACGTGCATTATTCGGTAAAATAAAGTCTAAATTAGTCTTGGCTTCATCTGGAATCATCCGTCCTAGGAAGTCTAAAAATGCCTGTGAAGCCTGGTCAAATTGAATAAGTGTTAGGGGTTCATAGTAGTTCTTACCTATCTGATAATAACCTTCAGCCTCTACAAGTTTGAGGAAGGCAGGAATATCTCGAATAACATAAGAACGTTCATCTGGTAAGCGACGTAAACGTATACTCCACCAAATCTCTGAACCAAAGGTAGATTCCTCTCCCTCTACCATCAAGCTATATCTAACGGTATCATCTTCATTCAGGGAAAGCCCTTCTAAAAATAAACCACCAAAAGAGTGACCTCGCTCTTGGCCTTGAGAGGATTCTTGTTCCTCTTCCAGTTCTGCCAAGAGACGCTGGCCTTCTTTATCATTTTTTAGATAATACTCAACCGCTGCCAAATGGGGACAATAGCCTTTTTGAACGAAATAATCACAGTCACACGTGATTTCAGAATCATTGAGTGCATAAATTAAATGATGTTGGTCAACTGTTGTATCCAACTGAGTTTCTGAGACCTGATGAATGGTAATGAGATCCTTTTCAAAAAGTTCAATACCCTCATTACGGACTCTACCCGGCATCAATTTTGCCATAGTATTCACCCCTATCTTATCCCTCTATTATAGCACAAAATCCTTATAAACTAGGCCTTCACCAAGATAAAACAAAAAACACTCCCTAGGGAGTGTCGCAGATTATTATTAATAATCAAGTTTATCTGAGTGACCTGAACCATTACCAACATAGTAACCTGTCTTACAGTTGATACTGAAGAGGTAAGTTCCATCTGGAAGGTACAAGTTGTAGTAACCATTACCATTGATGATGTTAACTGGTTCAAGGATGAAGTTATCTCCTGAGAAGTAACCACGTGAGTGTGATTCATTGATGATCTTATCAAGAACACCGTCAGCCCAAGTCCAAGCTGGGTTACTTGTATCTGCTACTACGTTTGCATTATAAGGCACACGTGAACGGTCACGTTGAAGGATTGATGGGTTATAATTTGTGATTCCGCGTGTTACAACTGTTGAAGCTGCAGCTGAGCCACCAGTAGTTCCTCCAGTCGCACCAGCTGAACCTGTTGAACCTGCTGAGTTAGCTGCTCCATTTTGCGCTCCAGATGTATTTGATGCAGCCGCACCACCACCAGTAGAAGCTGCTCCAGACGTGTTATCACCTGAAGGTGCAGCAGGACTAGCAGTATTGGCGCTATCAGCAGCTGTCGCTGCAGATGTTGCGCTCGCAGCCTTAGCTTTTTCTTCAAGCTGAGTCTTACCACCCTTAATCGCTTCTTGGATAGTGCTATCAAGACTCGCATTTCCAGTTGTTGTTACACTTTCTGGCAGATTATTAAAGTTGGCATCGGATTTAACAGCGATAGAGGCATTATAGCTACCATCTACCAGAGCATCTGACTCAAACTGACTGTTAATCTTTTGTACAGCTTCAATTTGTTTCTTCAAGTTATCATATTTTTTCTTAGCTGCATCATAATACTTGGTTTTCTCCAATTTCTTGAGCAGTTTTTCCAAATCTGATAGCTTACCAAATTGATCATTAGCGAGTTTTGTTTGCTCATCATCTGTGAAGAAATTCTTATACATTTCTTCGAAGGCCTTATTATCAGCAGCTGCCGTGTCCTTGCTTGATGATGACGTCACTGCTGAAGAAGCTGTGCTTGTTGGTTTTGCTGATTGGCTATGTGTTCCTTTATAAAGAGCATAGCTACCACCAATAATAGCTAAAGCAAGAACTGCTAGAGCACCGATAACAACACCTTTACGACGGTAAACTGGAATGTCACCATCAAAGGCACTCTTATGCGATGGTGAAATAGACTCTGAAGAGATTCTGTCTTCTGCAGATGGGCGATTAACTGCCATAGACACTTTTGGTGTTGTCTTTTCTTCGTCAGCTTTTGCTCCAGTTACCCCTGCCACTGTTGAGGCAATAGCCGCCAAATCGATAGTGTCTGAGATAGCAACATCATCCAACAATGGTTTTGAAGCTTGCGGCTCAGTATCGTCAATATTGGCAACAACAGGATTTTGTGGTTCTGGATCATCAATGTTAGCAATCAAAGGATTGTTATCATCAATATTATCTACCAATGCATCGTTATAGGCTGGCTGATTAGTTGAAGTAGCTGAATCATCAAGTGCATCACCAAGGTCAAATTTTTCTGTTTCTGACGTGATGAAACGATCAGCATTCGTTGACGTAATGATAACTTCAGAACTTTGACTTTCTGGTTCTGCAATAACCTCAGGTTCAACAGGAGCATTCGGCAACTGCTTGTCAATATGAGATTGAGTTTCATCAGCCTTGTTATCTGTAGCACCAAAACCAAATGTGACCGGCGTTACTTCTTCAGTAGCTACTGTTGAGTTGATTGACTCATTAGCCATTGATTGGCTAATCAAACCTGAATCCGCAAACTCCTGACGTTGCTTTTGAATAAAAGCATCCAAAGGTGATGTGTCGCCATCAGCTTCAATTTTCTTTGAAAATTTTTGTGAGGCAACTTCTTCGCGGTGTTGCTTGATATACTTATCCAAAATGCTATCTGTTTCTGTTACACCAGCATTAATCTCAGCTTCTTTGCGGACAGCCTCACCGACTGTCATTTCCTTGGCATCTTGGAAATCTAGCTCTTGGCTACCTTCATAGCCATTTTGTGTTTTATCTTCTGACACGTTTAATTTACCTTTCTAGCCTCAGAACGGCGAACACGCTCACCAAAATATTGATACAAATCAACACGGAGTGTCCCGTTATAAAGCTTACGTTTTTTATCGGCTTTCATACCGTATTTGCTTTCAAATTGTTCATCGCTGGTCAAGATAAACTTGCTCCAAGTTTTAAGTGGCGCAAAAGTTTGACCCATTTCATTATACAAGATATCCACAGCCTTGTCATCCAACAAACGCTCACCATAAGGAGGGTTTGAAATAATGACACCATTGATTTTATCTGTTTTCAGGTCCTGTAAACGCATTTGTTTCAATTTAATAACATCTTCAAGACCTGCCTCACGAGCATTGGCTTTTGCAATCTCAACCATACGGCCATCAATATCACAACCCATAATGTCTAACTCAACATCATAGTTTGCCTTGCTATCTGCTTCATCACGTACCAACTGTACTAAATCTTTATCCACCCAATTCCATGCTTCAAAGGCAAAATCACGATTGAATCCTGGCGCAATGTTCATACCAATCATTGCAGCCTCAATACAGAAGGTCCCTGAACCACAAGTCGGGTCAATCAACGGTTTATCCGGATACCAGTTACTAAGTTCAAGGATAGCAGCCGCCATATTTTCCTTAATAGGTGCCCCACCTTTATCAGTACGATAGCCACGCTTAAAGAGACTAGCACCTGTGGTATCAATTAAAACCGTAGCCTTATCCTTTAAGATAGAAACTTCAATCTTAAATTCTGCTCCTGTTTCTTGAAGAGGCACTCCTTCTGGACGGTGGAAATACTTCTGCAATTTCTTAACGACAGCTTTTTTGGAAATCGCCTGAACAGATGGCTCATTATGAAGCTTTGATTTAACACATTTAGCTTTAGAAATTGGGAACTTTGCACCTAGCGGAAGATAATTTTCCCAGTCTAAGGCAAAAACTCCCTGAAAGAGTTCCTCAAAGGTACGTGCTGGAAATTCACCAACTACAATCTTGATACGGTCTGCTGCTCTCAACCAAAGGTTGGTCTCAGCAATTGCACGAACACCGCCTTGGAAACGCACCTTACCATTTTCAACCTGAGTGTCATAACCTAACTCACGCAATTCACGTCCAACCACAGCCTCAAGACCTGCTGCAGCAGTTGCTACTAATGTAAATGTTTCTTTCATTGTCATCCTTTTATCTCATTGTTACGAGTACAAACTTTTTTAACTGATGGCTTATTTTTCCACTCTTTTCTTTAGAAGATATAGTTGTAAAAGAGAGAATTCTTGCTAAAAGAAGGCTGAGACATGTGTCCCAGCCTCACCTATATGCAATTTTCTATAAGCCATGTTTTGTTCCAGAAGTGACTAGGTACCACTTCCTTCGATAATCATCTGTCTACTGCAAAGCAGTCAGGATGGTCCGTTCGTTTCCAGCCATCCCATGCCCCTACCAAAGTTTGGGTTGCTAGCTTGAGGGGTTTACCGCGTTCCACTTTTTAGGTTTCCCTAAAAACTACGTCACTGTGGCACTTTCAGAGTTACTAGAGCTTATCCTTAGACTTAGCTCCTTCACTCGCCGTAACTTGAATACCAAGTCCCTAGGCTTATGGATTCACCTAGCACAAACACTACAGGCATCACAGCCTGTGCTAGCATGGACTTTCCTCATGAGAATATTCTCTCACGCGATTATCCAAAAATTGCACAATCTATGGGATTAATAATCGCGATCTACGATCTGTTTCCCAAAAACTTCTTTTTCCAAACGATTGAGACGTTTGAGAATATCAAAGTTCGTCGCTGTTGTCACTTGCGGGTATTCTTGCGTAGCAGTGCTAGCAATCGGAGATGTTTGTGGTGTTTCCTGTGCTTTTTGGGCAAGTTCTTCACGAAGGCGTGCGTTTTCTTCACGCAATTCCTTCACCAAAGCAGCATAGGTTTCATAGTCTTTTATGACATCATCCAAAAATTCATTTACTTCATCTTTATTATAACCACGAACTTCTCGTTTGAAATCTTGATCAAAAATATCTTTCGCAGTAAAAATAATACTCGCCATTACTCTCTCCAATCTAGTTCATCATCTCAATTATATAAAAAAATGGTAAGAAAAATCAAGGTATAACACTTAGTTTTCGTAAAAATTTTCAGCAAGTTCATTTAAGTCATCAAAACTTAATTGTTTGACATAAAATGGTTCTTTTTCTACCATCATTTTGTAAAGATATTTTAAATTGGTTTCATTTTCTGGATCATAAAAAACATAAGCTCCATCCGCGTTATCTATCAAAAACTGATTGTATTCTTTTAGTTGACCCGGATTGCTATAGTGTGGATAGGCATATTTCACGAAATCCACCTGTTTGAAGCGTGCTAATAATTCCTGATTGCTTTCATTCCAATTTTCGCCAACATTCTCAAATAGGAAGATCGTCGCCATTTGAAAATCGTAATCTTTTTTTAATGCAAAGGCGACCTCTAGTACCCAAGCCTCAAATCCCAAATTACCAGAAAAGACCAGCCATTTCACTCCTTCTTCAAATAGACGACGAAGATCTCTTTCAATGGCTTTTTTGATAATGGTCAGTCGAGGGTCTTTATTGGAAAAGACTCCCACATCAAAACTCTTATAACCTGCAACAAGTATGGTATTCATTTTTTCCTCATTATTCTAATTTATGATATAATAGAGTGATGTAATTGTACCAATAAGGAGAACTATGGTCAACTATCCACATAAAGTAGCCAAAAAAACCTTGGTCTCTACACAAAGGAAACATCCAGTCGACTTTGCGAATCGTGGGATGACATTTGAAAAAATGATCAATGAAAGCAATCAATACTATCTTTCTCGAGGTCTAGCAGTCATCCATAAAAAACCAACACCGATTCAAATCGTGAAAGTGGATTATCCACGTCGCAGTCGGGCAAAGATTGTTGAAGCCTATTTCAGGCAAGCCTCAACGACGGACTATTCTGGAGTATACAAGGGACGCTATATCGATTTTGAAGCGAAGGAAACACAGCAAAAGCAATCCATGCCGATGAAAAATTTTCATCAACATCAAATCGATCATATGGAGGCAGTTGTTCAGCAAGGCGGTATCTGTTTCGTTCTCTTGCATTTTGCAAAGTTGAGTGAAACCTACTTACTTCCTGCTCCTGCATTAATTCACTATTACAACATCGATCATGGTAGTAAATCCATGCCCCTCTCCTATATTCAGGAGCACGGCTTTCTAGTAGATAAGAATCGTCTTCCAAGCGTTCCTTATCTTGATATTATCGAACAGAAACTTCTAGGCGGTATTTAAATGAATAAACAAACAGTCATTCAATGGTTGAAATATGTTGCCATCGCAGCCATTTCATTTTTCTTACTTTTATTTGTCCTCGGTGGACTGATATTTAGTTACTATGCTATGAAAGCACCAACCTTGTCTGAAAAAGATTTGGTTGCAACAACATCTAGTAAGATCTATGACAACCAAAATAACTTGATCGCGGATTTGGGAGCTGAGAAACGAATCAATGTCACAGCCAATGAAATCCCTACTGATTTGGTCAATGCTATCGTTGCGATTGAAGACCACCGTTTCTTCAATCACCGTGGGGTCGACATCATTCGGATCGGCGGTTCCTTCCTTCACAACTTACGAGGAGGAAGTCAAGGTGGGTCAACCTTGACGCAACAATTGATCAAGTTAACCTATTTCTCCACTTCAGCCTCTGACCGTACCCTCTCTCGTAAGATCCAAGAAGCTTGGTTAGCAACCCAACTAGAAAAGAAAGCAACCAAACAAGAAATCTTGACCTATTACGTCAATAAAGTATTTATGGCGAATGGGAACTACGGAATGCAGACAGCTGCGAAAAGTTATTACGGAAAAGATCTAAAAGATCTTTCGCTCCCTCAATTGGCACTCCTTGCGGGGATGCCCCAAGCACCAAACCAATACGATCCATACTCCCATCCTGAAGCAGCGCAACAGCGCCGAAACTTAGTATTAAAAGAAATGCTCGATATGAAGACCATTTCTAACAAACAATACGAAGCAGCGGTCAATACACCTGTTACAGATGGTCTGCAAAGTCTCAGTTCTTCAAGCAGTTACCCAGCCTATATGGATAATTACCTAAAAGAAGTGATCGAGCAAGTCGAAGAAGAAACGGGCTACAATTTGTTGACAACCGGAATGGATGTCTATACAAACGTGGATACAGAAGCTCAAAAGAAACTATGGGATATCTACAATACAGATGAATATGTCAATTACCCGGATGATGAAATGCAAGTAGCTTCTACCGTTATTGATGTCAATACTGGTAAAGTCATTGCTCAGCTGGGTTCTCGTCACCAATCCAGCAATGTTTCCTTTGGTACAAACCAAGCGGTTGAAACGAACCGTGACTGGGGTTCAACAATGAAACCAATCACAGATTACGCACCAGCTCTTGAACATGAGGAATATACCTCTACAGCAGCTACTACAACAGATGCGCCATACAACTTCCCTCATTCATCAACGCCTGTCTACAACTGGGACCGTTCATACTATGGTAGCATGTCCATTACCTACGCAATTCAACAATCTCGTAACGTGCCTGCGGTGAAGGCCCTGGAAAAAGTTGGTCTTAAACAAGCTAAGAAATTCCTCAATGGATTAGGGATCGATTACCCAGAAATGGTTTACGCCAACGCTATCTCGAGTAACACTAGCGATTCTAGCAACAAATACGGAGCCAGCAGTGAGAAAATGGCAGCTGCCTATGCTGCTTTTGCCAATGGCGGTACCTATTACAAACCATCCTATGTTAGTCGGGTTGTCTTTAGTGATGGCACAACCAAGGAATTTGAGTCCGAAGGAACTCGTGCAATGAAAGCAACAACTGCCTACATGATGACAGATATGATGAAGACAGTTCTCTTGTCTGGTACCGGTACAAATGCTGCCATTTCGGGAATCTACCAAGCTGGTAAGACAGGTACATCAAACTATGCTGATAACGAAATCGGTAAATTGACAAAAAATGCTTATTCAAATATTGTAACACCGGATGAATTGTTTGTAGGCTACACTCCTGAATATGCCATGGCAGTATGGACAGGTTATTCCAATCGCTTTACACCAGTATTGGATAATGGAATACAGGTCGCAACGGATGTCTACCGTCAAATGATGCTCTATCTTGCTAATAATAATAACTCTGGTCATACGGATTGGACGCAACCAAGTGGACTGTATCGAAGTGGTTCTTATCTCTACTTAAACAATGGTAAGAACAACTACAATAACTACTACTATGAGCCAAGTTATTCCACTGATCAGTATTCGTATGAAGAACCATCGTCTAGCTCTTCGAACGAAGAAAATCAATCTAAACCATCTGAGCCTTCTTCGCAAGACTCTAACAATCATAACGAATAATAGAATGGAGAAGTCGGGCTTTTGCCCGGCTTTTTTTAAAACAATGGTTAAAAAACCAGAACGAATAAAATCTGATTTATTTAGTTAGACTTCCCAGCTTTTTTATTTTTGAGTATATAAAAAAAAGAGCCTTTCGGCTCTTATTAGAATGTAGACAAACTATTTTAAAGCAAAATAAGTTAAGTGATTCTGCAAAAAACAAAATTGAGTTCCAATATTTAAATCGATTTAAGAAAATACTGAAACTTTCCGCTGTGAGAAAAGTGCTTGAAACGTTATTGTTTCAGGCACTCGGAATTATTGAGACCTTAGACTCAATAATTAGTCATGGAACTTTAAAGAAGTTCGCTGACGTCCGTACTCACCTAAGGAAAGTTTTTAAGATATTTTGTCTTCAATCTGAAAAGAGCCTTTCGGCTCTTTTCTATATCATTATTTTGCTAAAGCTCCCATTGGATCCCACGGTGCTAGGACAATTGGTTCTGCTTCATAGGCTGCTAATTCGTCTGCTGTTAGGAATTCTTTACGAACCACGATTTGATAGGTATATTCATCCATCCAAGCATCAGAAGCCACAAAGTAACCATCTGTACCGACCTTGTCTCCCCATGAATTTTCAACCTTCCATTTACGAGGCTGACCTGCTTCGTCTAAATCAACCCCTGTCAAGACCATAGCGTGTGTCATGAGACTTTCTGCATAGTCCAAGCGACCCGCCTTGTCTTGTGTCAAATGAATGTCCATGCCTGCTTCAAAATCGTAGACATCTGTTGCCAGGATTCCGGCTTTACGGTTGCTGACTTGGCCTACATCTGAACCAAACCAGACAGTTTCTCCTGCTTTCATTTGAGCAATAGCTAATTCTTTCAATCGATCCATTGGAACATTTAGGTAGCGGACTGGACGGCTACCAACCACATTGCCCAGCATATCTACGGTGTAAGATTTTCCATATGGCTTATCTGTAGTTGGGGCATTGATAATGGAGACGTAATCGTCTAATTGAAGGTCTACATATTTTTTGTAGAAGCTTTGTGGAGTTAAGCCACTTTCGGTATGGAATTGGTTGTCCTTATCACGGTATGAAAAGTCAAATTCACGCGGAGGCAATCCTAAAGACATAGCCAAGAAGTTAAAGATTTCTTGCAACAACGCTTGTTTCTTGCTCGCAACTGCCTCACTATCTGCGCCTGAGTGAATCAAGTCACGCAAGATTTGCGCATCTTGACGCAAGAGTTTATTGAGGTAGGTGTTCAATTCCCGGCTATTACTTGAAGAAATCGATTCCGGATAAACTGATTTTGGAACCACTCCGTATTTCTCAAAGAGGGATACCACCATATCCCATTGACCACCATCTTGTTGTGGGGTTTGTAGGAGAAAAGCCACCTTACGGCTGGTCAATTCTTGATCTGCTGTAGCAATCACTTGCTCCAAAAACCAGTTTGATTTTTCATACTTATCCCAAAAGAAAGTATGTGCTTGAGACAATTCAAAATCCTCCAATTGGAAGCTTGAAATCATCTTGTGACGGAAGGTATTTAAAGCCGCAAACATCCAACAACGTCCAGATGCTTTTTGGTTTGTCACCTTATCCTTGGTCAAATCAAGTGAAAAAACTGGTGTATTTTCTACTGCACTCTTGCGCGTTTCAAGCGATGCATGGATCCCATTGTGGGTAACAGCATTTTCAAGAGCCGCATATTTCACATTTGCTTCATAATTAGCATAGAGCTGGTCTGTAAATTCTTTCGTTAATTCTGACATAGCAATCTCCTTTTTTCATTATTTACTATTATAATCCTTTGAGCAGAATCTTCAAGTAAAAATCACCCTATAGAGAGGGATTCTGTTTAGAATAGATGATTTTATCCCCGCAATATCCTTTGCGTTGAATGGCATGAGGGATGGTTTCTACATACTGCATTCCTGCCTTTTCCATGACTTTCCCTGAAGCAGGATTTAAACTGACATAAGTGGCTTTGATTTCTTTAAATCCGACTTTGTTCAATAAGAAATCCAAAACAGCTATGACGGCTTCTGTCATGAATCCCCGCCCCCAGAATTTCTTGCCAAGGATATAACCTAGCTCGCATGATTGACTTTCCTGGTCTTGAGAAACCACACTAATATCTCCAATTACCTGATCCAGTGATGTTTTCAAACAAAGCGCCCATTTATAAGTATCTGGTTTACGATACTGTTCGATCCATCTTTTGATCGATTCTCTGGTTCTCTCAGTAGATGCATGGGCATCCCAAGTGACATATTTCAGGGTTTCAGGATCCGAAGCCCAATTTTCAAACATCGCTGGTGCATCTTCCAAAACGAAAGGCCTCAAGTATAAATGCTCTGTCTCTATGACAAGACTTCCAAGATGATTCATAGATTGTCTCCCTTCATTTTTTCATGCAACTTGAACGTTGCAAGTTGGTTACTTTAATCTAGAAGAAAAGGACGGATGAAATCGCCCTTCTTTTTGATGCTTTTCACAATATTGTATGGTGAGACTACGAAATCGAACTCTGCGAGTTACCGATTTCTGTCTCGTTTTCCTATTTTAAGACTCGGGCTAAAAAGGTCCAGTGGACCTTTTTACTCCCAGAAATGATCAAATACTGTGATTGGCAGGTGGCGTTTGTGTTGGCCTTTGTACCACCATTTTTCAATAGTGGCTTGAGCTTCTGGGCTCACTTGTTTGCCTTCTAGGTAATCATCAATTTCATTATAGGTGACACCCAGTGCTACTTCATCTGCTATTCCTGGTTTTTCTTCTTCCAAATCTGCAGTTGGGATTTTCTCATAGAGAGCAGGATCAGCTCCCAAGGCTTTAAGCAATTGTTTTCCTTGGCGCTTGTTCAAACGGAAAAGGGGTAAAATATCTGCACCACCATCTCCAAATTTTGTGAAGAAACCTGTAATATTTTCCGCTGCATGGTCCGTCCCAATAACGGCTCCACTCCGCGCACCTGCTAAAGCATACTGAGCAATCATGCGACTGCGAGCCTTGATATTGCCCTTGTTGAAGTCGGAGATATCCGTTCCTGTTGCTTCGACAGCGCGTTCCATGGCATCAACTGATTCCTTGATGTTAACGACTAGGCTGACATCTGGCTGGATAAAGGTCAAAGCTTTTTGAGCATCTTCTTCATCTGTCTGTACCCCATAAGGAAGGCGAACAGCAATAAATTGATAGGAGGCATCTCCTGTCTCTGAGCGCATTTCTTCCATGGCTAATTGAGCTAATCGCCCAGCAAGAGTCGAATCTTGTCCTCCTGAGATCCCTAATACAAATGTTTTCAAGAAGGGATGTTTTTTTAGATATCTTTTTAAGAAATCAACCGAGCGGCGAATCTCTTCCTGAGGATCAATGCTAGGCTTGACACCCAATTGTTGGATAATCTCTTCTTGCAAACTCATTTTGCTTCTCCTTCTCCATTGGCCTTGTTACGCATTTCCTCGATTAGATCCATCTTATCCTGCCAAATATCTTTTGCCAAGTCAACTGGGTAATGCTGTGGATTAAGGACACGCTTGTATTCATCCCACAATTGATCGTAATTTTTACGAGCATATTCTTGAATTTCTGATAATGGTGGTAGTTGATAAACCAATTGCCCCTCTTTAAAAATATCCACTAAAAGAGGAATAGCCTCAAAGTTTCGGACCGTTTTATTGATGTAGGTATAAGTCGGATGGAACATTTTAAGTTCTGTCAGTTGAGAAACATCTACTCCATCATAAGTAATGTAGTCCCCTTCTGACTTACCTTTTTCACGACTGGTAATCCGCCAGACTTGCTTTTTACCTGGAGTAGAAACTTTCTCTGCATTATTAGAAAGCTTGATGGTATTGATCATCTCTCCTGCTTCGTTTTCAACAGAAACAATTTTGTATACCGCCCCAAGTGCTGGTTGATCGTAAGCCGTAATTAGTTTGGTTCCCACACCCCATACATCAATTTTTGCTTTTTGCATTTTTAAGTTGAGGATGGTATTTTCATCCAAGTCGTTAGAAGCGTAGATTTTAGCATTTGTAAACCCAGCCTCATCTAATTGCTGGCGAACTTTTTTAGAAATATAGGCAATATCTCCTGAATCAATCCGAACGCCTAAGAAATTGATCTTCTCTCCCATTTCACGCGCTACCTGAATAGCTGCTGGTACCCCAATACGAAGGGTATCATAGGTATCGACGAGGAAGACACAATCTTTATGGGTTTCCGCATAGGCCTTAAAGGCTTGGTAGTCATTTCCATATACCTGTACAAGAGAATGGGCATGGGTTCCTAAAACAGGGATTCCAAAGAGTTTTCCTGCCCGAACATTACTAGTCCCATTAGCACCTCCGATGACTGCCGCACGAGTTCCCCAAATCGCAGCATCCATTTCTTGCGCGCGACGTGTCCCAAATTCCATCAAAGGCTCATCTTCAATGACCGAACGAATACGAGCAGCTTTTGTTGCAATCAAGGTTTGAAAGTTGACGATATTCAAAAGGGCTGTTTCCACCAATTGACACTGAGCTAAAGGGCCCTCTACCTGAACAATTGGTTCATTCGCAAAGACTAAGTCTCCTTCTTGAGCCGATCGTACCGTCAATTCCAACTTGAGATCACGAAGATATTCCAAGAAGGCCCCATGATAACCAAGTGACTCTAAATAGGCAATATCGCTCTCAGAAAAACTCAAGTTTTCCAAGTATTTCACAATTCTCTCTAAGCCAGCAAATACAGCGTAACCGTTTTTAAAAGGCTGTTGACGAAAATACACTTCAAATACAGCATGTTTATTGTGGATACCTTGATCAAAATAGACTTGCATCATGTTGATTTGGTATAAATCAGTATGCAAAGTTAAACTGTCATCTGGATACATATGTATACCTCTTTTTTATTGATTTGTTCTATGAATTCCTACCATAAAATTAGTACCATTATAGCACATTTCAGCTCTATTGAATACTGAAAGGAAAGCATGAAAAAAATCTGAGACAGGAAGCTCAGATTTTTTGGATTAAAAGTTTTCTGTGATATATTTATAAACTTCTTGGCCAGCAATCGCACCGTCTCCGACGGCTGTCGTCACTTGACGCAAATCTTTTTGACGAACATCGCCAACCGCAAAAATACCTGGGACTGTGGTTCTCATATGATCATCCGTGACCACCCAGCCATTTTCATCTAAAATACCAAGTTCTGTCGCAAATTCACTGACAGGATCTAAACCGACATAGATAAAGACACCACCGAAGGCTTGCTCTCTAACCTCTCCTGTCTTCACATCTTTTAAAAGGACAGACGTTACTTTTTGTTCACCCTTAATTTCTTCAACAACTGTATTCCAAGCAAAGTGAATTTTATCATTGGCAAAGGCACGGTCTTGAAGAACTTTTTGGGCACGCAACTGATCACGACGATGGGCAATGGTCACTGTTTTTGCAAACTGCGTCAAAAAGACAGCTTCTTCTACCGCAGAATCGCCACCACCAACGACCAAGAGATCCTCATCTCTAAAGAAAGCTCCATCACAAACAGCACAGTAGGAAACTCCTCTACTATTCAGCTCCTCTTCACCAGGGACATTTAATAAACGGTGGTTAGATCCTGTTGCAATCACAAGAGTCTTAGCTTCAAATTCCCCGTCATCTGTGACAATCTTTTTGGTTGCTCCATGGTCTTCGATACGCTCAACCTGACCAAACAAATGTTCCACACCAAGATTTTCTAAGGGCTCAAACATTTTTTCAGCTAACTCCGGGCCACTAATATTGGCATAGCCAGGATAGTTTTCAATGTCAGACGTATTGTTCATTTGACCGCCTGGAATCCCTCTCTCAATCAATGCGACTTTTAAATTACTTCGTGCTGCATAAAGGGCTGCAGTCATTCCTGCAGGACCTGCTCCAATAATCACTGTATCAAACATAGTCAACCTCTTTTCCGTTTCGTTGTAATCATTATAATTCTAACACGGCATTTTTGCAATTATCGTGCTTGAAAGATAAACAAGATCCCTATGACCGCAAAGGTTAAAATAGGAATCGTCATGATATCAATTAAGAGGATATCATACAAATGCGCTTGTCGTTGCTTGGCTGTTTTATCTTTCTTCTTAAGGGCACGGTAGCCAATCCAAATACAAGAAGCGATCCCAACTAAAATCGTTGTCGTCACTAAACTTTGTAAATATAAGGACAATAATTTATTTAACATCACGACTCCAAATATTTTGACATTTTCAGAAAACAAACCCAGCTAGCATCGCCAGCTGAGTCTTACCTCTTTTCTATTATATCAAACATAGGTCCGTTTGTAACTAGCAAAGAATTCTTTTGTCCGTTCTTCTTTTGGATGTTGCATGATTTCCTCTGGTGTTCCAGATTCAATAATCCGTCCTTTATCCAAAAACAAGACCTTATCTGCCACTTGTGCTACAAAAGACATATCATGGCTGACCAGTACCATGGTTTGTCCCGTTTTTGCGGCATTGGCAATGGATTTTTCAACTTCTCCAACCAATTCTGGATCCAAGGCTGAAGTCGGTTCATCCAGCAAAAGAACTTCTGGTTTCATGGCCAAGGCACGAGCCAAAGCCACGCGTTGTTTTTGTCCGCCTGAGAGGTGACGAGGATAGTGATTTTCACGATCCGATAAGCCAACTTTTGCCAGTTCTTCTCGTGCAATTTTCGTTGCTTCTTGATCGGATAAGCCCTTTACAACAACGAGCCCTTCTTTCACATTTTCAAGAGCTGTTTTCCTTCCAAACAAATTAAACTGTTGGAAAACCATGGCCAACTTTCTCCGCAAAGTTAAGATTTGATCTTTACTAATATGTTCAAAGTCAACCTCGAAATCATCAATCTTAATTCGACCACTGTCTGGAGCTTCCAAATAGTTTAAACTGCGTAAAAAGGTCGATTTACCCGCTCCAGAAGACCCAATCAAGGCTACTACTTCCCCTTTTTGAATTTCCAAACTTAGATTATTTAAAACCTTTTGACCTGAAAATGTCTTTGATAATTCTGAAATATAAATCATTAGATCCGGACCTCCTGATCTGGTAAATCAATTGCTACGGGAGTCTCAATATCCAGTCGTCGTTCAATGTGTCGGCCTAGCATTTCTATGAGGATATTCACAATCCAGTAAACAATCGATACCGTGATAAAGCGTTCAAAATACTTCAAATCGCTCCCCCCAATAATCCGTGCTTGGGCAAAAATTTCAACCACACTGGCACTAAAGGCTAGCGATGTCCCCTTGGTTAAACCAATGAGAGAGTTGATTAAGGTCGGGGTTGCAACAACTGCTGCATTGGGAATAATAATCCGGCGGTATACTTGACGGTTAGTCATCCCAAGACTACGTGCTGCCTCTATCTCACCAGGATCCACCGATAAAATCGCTGCCCGGATGGTCTCGCTCGCATACGCCGCCTCATTAAAGGCAAGGGCCACAATTGCAAATAGCTCAGCTGGAATGGCATTAATATTAAAAGCTGTTCCATAAGACTGATTAATGGCTTTTAAAATAAGAGGAATCCCATAATAGGTCAACATCAACTGAACCAACAAAGGAGTCCCACGTAAAAAGCTGACAAAAACAGCTTGAATCGGGTAGAGGATTCGTACACGATTAATTTTGACCAGAGCAAAAATCATGGCAAAAATAATCCCAAAAAATGCGCCTCCCAGGGCTAGTAAAATCGTCACAGGCAGTTTCCCTATGACAGCTGGGAATGCATCCAATACAGCTCTCAAACTAAACAGCTTGCTATCTGGAACGTGTTTTAAAAAGTCGGCATACCAGTTGGCTGTTAATAGATTAGTTGTAAACATTTTTGTTACTTCCTTTCTCGAACATAAACATTCTATCACATTCACTATCGGAATTCCAAAAATTGCTACAGAAATAGAAAAATGATAGACTACTCAAATTTAGTCTATCATAATTTTAGACAAGTTCCTAATAGTTTTTCTTTATGGAGTTCATAAAGAAAATTTATGTTTTGTTCTGAACATTTGAAACAAGGGATTAGAAAGTTTGTCGTTTGGCCTTTCGTTCCGCCCGACCACGCGCTCGGTTTTCAGCTCGCTTAGCTTTTCTCCGCTTTTCATCAACTGCCCATTTGATTTTTTTCTTGTAGCCTGGTTTGATTTTTTTCTTTTTCTTCTTCACCAGACCGATCATTTCGATGTCGAGTTTCTCTTGCTTTTTCTCACGATTCGCCCGTCTGTCCCGATCATAAGTATCTTCAATAACCCCATTTTTCAACACTTTCGGTACGAAACGAATTCCCATTTTTTCTAGTTCACGGATATCTGAATCATCACTCGGTTGATAAAGGGTAATGGCTACACCTGGTAGACCATTGCGTCCTGTCCGACCGACTCGGTGAACAAAGAAAGAAAGATCTTGAGGAATGGCATCGTTAATGACATGACTCACCCCTTCGATATCAATTCCACGCGCTGCTAAATCTGTGGCCACAATATACTCAAAGTCAAGGTTTTTAACCTGATTCATGATCCGTTTCCGTTCACGTGGTGGGATATCTCCGTGAATCTTCGCCACTTTTAGGCCCTGAGCCACTAAATAGGCATGAAGATCATCTGCTCTCGTTTTTGTATTGACGAAAATCATGGCCAAATAAGGTTGCAAGGTCTTGGTCAATTGGAAAACTTGCTCATTTTTATCTCGCCCCTTGGTAGAAACCAGCCAATTATCGATGGTATCTGAAATCACCGTTTTGGTCTTAATTTGCTCCATGATTGGATTTGAGAGATATTTTTTCAAGAAAGGCTGCAATTTTTGTGGAATCGTAGCCGAAAAGACTAAAAATTGCAGTTGTTGCGGAAGTCTTGAAGCAATCTTATCTACGGTAGACAAAAATCCCATATCCAATGTCATATCCGCCTCATCTACCACAAAGGTATGGGCCTTATGGATGGCCAGATCACCAGATGCAACCAGATCATAGATCCGCCCTGGAGTTCCAATCACGATATGCGGTTGTTTGACCTGCAATTTTTCAATCTGACGACTTTTATCCGTTCCTCCAACATAATTGGCAATCCGAATTTCTTTTTCAGAATGACTAGCGATTTGACGAGCAGCTTGGTAAATTTGTGTTGCTAACTCCCGACTAGGAGCCGTGATGACCGCTTCAACTTGATCGTTGTCTTCATTTAACGTTTGAAAAATCGGCAAGAGGAATGTATGGGTTTTTCCAGATCCTGTCTTAGATTCCCCAACCAAATCATTCCCAGCTAAGACAATCGGAATTAGTTTTTCCTGTACTTCAGTTGCTTCTCTAAAATTGATTTCTTTCAGTGCCTCTTGAATATAAGACTTAAAATTAAACTCTGTAAATTTCATTTTCTCAGTTCCTTTCATGATCTCTATTATTATATCAGAAAAGCTGACTTCGTGCCTCTCTTATGAGTCATTTTTCCTAACCAACAAAGTCTCTCTGAGTCAGCAAAAAACGATGGGCAAGCCCACCGTCTTTTTTATAAGTAGAGAAGAACAAGAGTGATGACACTTGTTACCAAGGCAATGGACCACATAAAGGCATCCACTTTCCATTCTGACCAGTTTTGGCCATTTCCAGAAAGTCCACCCAATTCTAAATGATGGTGGAAAGGAGTCATTCTGAAAATCCGTCGCCCTTCCCCGTAGCGTTTCTTGGTCCATTTGAAATAGGTCACTTGTAGCATCACTGAACCTGTTTCAATAACATAGACCAGACCAATTAAGAGCAGCGTCCACTCCACATGCAAAGCCATTGACAAGGCTGCAAGCATCCCTCCAAGAGCTAGACTACCGACATCTCCC
>OGEC01000731.1_pt1 | contig 22155 bp, 30 predicted proteins | sample 1570551 | NCBI WGS metagenome assembly OGEC01 (sample SAMEA2582127, study PRJEB24529) | metagenome | biome: Human gut stool | place: China | collected 2011 | reverse complement strand
TGACGGTTCATAAAAATTGTAGCATGATCGACCGGCGGCGCAAAGAGAAAATCATCGATCGAATAAATTTCATAACAAGTGTTGACAAACGACGAAATATCGATTATACTATAATCAAGAAATAAGGAAAAGGAGATAAAATATGGCAAAAATTGAATGCGACGCAAAGAAAAGGGTTGCTAAATATTTAAATTACGGGGTTAATGAAAAAGAATTGGAGGTCGTCTGGTTTAACGAAATTGGAGTACACGCCCAGGTGTTGATACGAAACGATCAGGACGACCGTTATTTTGAGGTAACTTATTACGACGAAGGAAAGTGTGTTATCGCCGTTTATGATATTGTAGCCGTTAGTAACTTATTTTAATAAAAGTGTTGACAAACGACGAAATACCGACTATACTATAATCAAGAAATAAGGAAAAGGAGATAAATAAAAATGGCAAAGAAAGTAATTTTATCCAGTTTTGGGAATGCACTTAGCAAGGAATTCGGGAAGCGTTGTTTGCCGCCGAAGAAGGGCACTAAAAAAGGAGGCAAGAAATAGTGGGAAGCATTAAAGCGATGGTGTGGTCACTGTTAAGCGCTGGGTTTGTTTACCTTTACCTTACGGACCATATCCTTAAAGCGAATATCGTCGGGCTAATTTGGATTGCCGCCTTTTCGTGGGAGTTCATGGTTAGCACTAAGAATTTAAAATAAACAAAAGTCGCCGGTTATGACCGACGGCTTTTTCGTATGCGTTATAAGTCGTAAAACAAAAGCCGCTGATCGCCACCCATGAGCCTCGCAACTACCGGAACTGCGGGACCCGTGGGCGGTGACCAACGGATTTGCCATTATGGAGGAGAAAGAAAATGGAGAAAAGGCCGGCAAAGAGGGATAGCTTTGCCATGGCTATATTATAGCACAGCGACTATATTTTGCAAGGGTTAATTAAACGGGTTATCGAGGTCGAATAAGTTGTCGCTATCCTGATCGCGTAGCACGAAGCGGTTAAGGCTTTCCTCGTCGGTTGACCAAAGGGTGACACCGTTATCGAACATGGTTTCCAGCGTGTTGGTTGCGTAGGTTGGGAGGTTGCCCCATAGGAAGCAATTCGAGGTGCGCACGTAATTAAACGTGTGCTTAACCCGGAACCACGGTTCGATTGGGCCATACTGGTTGACCTCGTAGCCGAAAAGTTTAAAGTATAGCATAGCGTTTTTCATCACGGCGTCTTGGCACGTAAAAAGCTGGTAGTGCATGGCAAGGTTGCCGTTCTGGTACGATACCAGGTAATTGCTCCCCTGGTGCGCGATCTGATCGTTGTGGTTACGGACGTCGGCTAACATGGCGTTTTGAGAACGAATTGTTTGTTCGTAGTTGTTCGTCGCAACGGCGTTTTGGTAAGCGTAGTTGGCGCGGGCGTTTTGTGCTTGCGTCGCTGTTTGCATGGCGAGGGCATTGGCGCTGGTTTCGTTATTGTAACCAGTCTTGTAAAGATTAATACCACCCTTAATGGCGCCACCGACACCACCAAGGACCCCGCCGACGATACCACCAGACATTAAACCACCCGCGACACCTTGGGCGACCCCAGTTGCGGCGTCAAACTTAGCCATACCCATGCGCCGCCCGTTTTCGTAGGCGTTGACGTTTTGGGTCGTCGCAAGTGAGCGGTTAGTGTTCTGGAGCGAAATTAAATTGCCTTGTTTGGCGAGGCGTTCGTTCATCTTCGCGTTGGCGCGGACGTTGGCGAGCTGGTTACGGTTAGCGTTTAGATACATTGTGTAGTTATCCAAAATGATCGGTACGTCGCGGGCGGCGTCGTCGATCGCAAGGGCGTTTTCGTAGGTGACGTAATTATTCTGGTCGGCGGTGGAGCTTCGGTTGTAATGGTTGACGGTGTAGGTTTCGTGGCCGTTCTCACTGATCGAGCCAAAACGGTTAAGGGTGATACCATCGGTGGCGAGGGTAGTAAATTTAAGGAGGTCGAGGGAAAGGTTAGTCCCCTTCCCGTCCGTAAAGAATAGTTTGGAGAATGGTTCACCCATTAGCTTGAGCGGCACCATTCGACCGTAAAGCTGTTTGTAAAAGTTGACTAGCCGTTCAAAAATATTACTACCACCGTTGTTGAGCTTGTTATGTTCGGACAAGACGGCGTAACCAGTTTCCGGGGCAAAGACGAAACTATTACTATGAAGGCGGACTAAATAGGTTGATTGTTCGGTTAAATTGACGTTGTTATTAGTGAAGTTAATCGTGGTATCGTCCATCGTGAACGGAATACCCAGGTAGTTGTAAATTTCACTATCAACAATCAAACTATCGGACCCGGCAAACTCCTTCGCCTTGCTTAATTCCTGGTAGGCTTCGGAAATGGTCTTATCGTGGTGAGCGGAAATAGTCCGCCCGTTTACCGCAACGTTGTAAAGTTTCATGTTGTTGGGATTGTACGCCATGAAATAGTAAAGGTATTGCGTGTAAAGACCCAGATAAGACCCCGGTTCGGTAGCGGCGTCCTTGGGTTGGGTAGTAAAGAGAACGAATTTAATAGACGTGTCCATAAAGCGGACCGAATTATTGGTCCCGGTTCGAGGGTGGAAGGCCACCTGGTCGCTTTCCCGTAGGTACCCGCACCCGTCGCCGCCGACTTCATCGGGATTGTTCATCACCTTTTTAAACATATTGGTGAAGTCCTTACCATCACGGCGGCATTCCTCGACGAAGCCCCGTTGTACCATCGCGTGACTACCCGTCCAGTCGACGTAAAATTTGTAGGTATTCCAGTTGTCAATTGAGAAATAGATAAAGGTACAACCGTCGTTATAATATTCAAGGTTAGTAATAAAGGCGTAGTAATCGCGGGTATCACCGTTATGGTCGACGTCGTGAATTTTAATGTAATTAAACGTGGTTAATTCGTTTAACGTGGCGGTTAATGGTTGGTTAGTACCTTTTGAGCTTTGGAGCTGGTAGTTTTTCATCGTGTCCCAGCGAATTGGCTTATTAAGGTTTTGGTACGACGTTTGTTCAGTAATGTGGTCGTAGCTATCCAGGAAGCGGTCCAGTTCATCTTGGGTGTGCCAATTGACGACGTGCTTATAAGTATCGTCAAACTGGACTTGTCGGTAAAGTGTAATCGTCGATAATTTTCGCGTAGCCATTATTTCAACCCCTTTTCTTCGAGTTCATTGGTTAGCCACTTGGTGAGCCACTTCGGAAGCGGCGTGCCCAGGCCGTTTAAATTAGCCATAATACTTTGCAATAAGAAATAGCCGGCGCAGATAAAAATAAAGAATTCGGCGTATTGATAAGATGGCGTGGTTGATTTTAGCTGGTCATGTAACAACTGGAGTAAGGCCGGTAGGAAAGCGGGCACGAAGTTGCGGGTGACACCGGAAAGAAAGGTATTCGAGATTAGTGGGTGACGATTGCGCAAGTGAAGCGAAAAGCCTAACACGGTGTCCAAGATGGCAAACGTAATCAAAAGGTTAGTTTGGTCGAGGCCGCTACCGGCAAAAGCAAGCATTTCATCAAAAGTCATGGTTGTGGGTCCTCCTTGTCGGAACCAGGGTCGAGGGTGAAGTAAGCGAGATAAAAGGTTTGGTCGTCAAGCTGAATTTTTTTAGCTTGGTGAACCGGGTAATTAACGGTGGCGGTGGCGTCCTGGTCGGTCGCGCCGGTTGCCGGAACCGGGAGGTCGTAATCGTCGGGAGCGGGTTCAATCGTGAGTTGGTTAAACTGTTGGCCGCGAATAAAGTGGTGGAGCGTGTAAACAAGGTCCAGGCCATAGTCCACGATATTGCGATCGCCGCTAATAATTAGGTAGTTAATTTCATTCACTGATAAGCACCTCCCCGCGTGGGTTGCCGCCCAAAGCGTGGTACTGGAGCAAGTAATCAACCCCGTTGGCGGTGATCGTGGCCGCGTCCTGGTCGTAAATTAAGTGGAAATTAGGGTCGGGGCCCCAGTTCATTAATAGCAAGTCCAAAATTCCGTAAATAGAATTGGAGCTGAATAGCGCCTCGCCGGTTGATTGACGAATTAAAGTAAGCAATAGTAACCCTCCTTTTTAGTGGAGCCATTTGTCGTAAACTTGGGTAAAGAACAAGTTTTGCAAGCTATAACAGTACGCGAGTTTGGTTTTGTCGTTCTGGTTCTTTTGCTGGTTTTTCTCACGATCGGCGTTGCTTTGCGAGTTGCCCGTGGTGCCACCCGTGTTGCTGGTGAAGGCGCCCTGGTAGTCCCATGACAAGTCCGTGGACCTACCCGCGATGGAGGCCGTGCTGGTATATTGCCACGCGTCGCACTTAATCGAGCAAGCCGAACGGCCGTATTCGGCCACCCATTTAAGCCCCCGTACGCCGTTAAAGTAACCAGCGGTGAACCAGGACCGCATAGAATAGATGGAAATGTTTTTGTAACCAGCCGCCTCGAGGGGTCCGTAAAAGGCGTTCAGTGCCGCCACGCTTGCGTGGGTGGCCTCGAAGTCGTTCACGACGACGGCGTCGGTGCCGACCCCGTGCGATTTTAAGGCGCGCAGGAAATAATTCGCTTCGGCTTGCGCGCCGCCGACGCTGGTAAAGCGGGCGAAATGGTAGGCGTTGACTTTCATTCCGTGGGACTTGGTGTTCGCAATCTGATTGCGGGCCAACGGGTTCGTGTAGTAAGTGCCTTCGGTTAATTTAATTACCACCCCTTTGCAACCGGCGTTTTTTAGGGCCTGGAAATAACCCGGGGTATCGGGGTTATGGCTGGAAACGTCGGCAAACAAGTTTTTGGTCATATTCCGTCAACTCCCAGCATTTCACCCAGATTTAAACGAATTAAATCATCGGTTTGGACGTCGTCCATAAATTGGCCGTATTGGTCGTCAATGGCCGCCATCGCGTCTTGGTCGCGAAGGTCAATCAAGTTTACCCCGTCAATTTTACCCGTGCGCGCTTGCCGCGATTGATAGGTAAAGGGGAAGGAGTGCCGGGTCATGGAAATTTTATCGACCCGGAAAGGCTTTTTAACCGTCGAATATAGGAAGTTAAAGGCCCCCGGCTTCGTTAAGGTTTGTCCTTGACCGTAAAGGTTAATTTGTCCGGGGTGAGTTTCTTCCTTGTCGACGACTAATTCGCCCTTGCATTGAAATAACCAATAGTAATCATCGTACAAGGGTAGCCATGAAACAAACGCGTGTTCGTCGGGTCCTAGGTAGGAAAAGTGAGTTTCGCCGCTAATATCAATCATGGTAAACGGGACGACCAGGGACCCCGTCCCGGAAAAGACCCCGTCGGGCGTCGCGGCAAAGTCGGCCACGTAGTCGTCGATCGCAATGTAGGGAATTTCAGACACGGTAAAAAACCTCCTTTATTTCGTGTAATGGTACCAATAATTGGTGGCGTAGTTCCAATTAAGAAAGGCTTGCCCGGAAGCGTAAATCTTGAGGCCGTTGCTGGTGTAGTTACAATCGAAAAACCGGGGAGCGTCAAGACAAATTCCCGTGTGGCCGCCCGCCCCAAGACTAGAACCACGGCGCCCCAGGATAATAACGTCACCAGTTTTAAACGGGTGGTTCGCGACCCGGACCGACCCTTGTTCGACGCAATGGTACCCAAGGGCCGTTAAGCGATCGTGCAAGGTTTCGGTGGTGTATAGAATGTTGTTGTTGTCGTGATAGCCCAGGTGAAGCATATATGAAACGAAACTGGAGCAATCAGCGGACCGACCGGAATAAACTCCCGCCCGACCCGGCATAGAGTAGTAAATGTGCCCCATATGCGCGTAGAAATAATCGAGGCAAGGTTTTGGGTCGAAGCCGCCGACGGCCCCGCCGCCCCCGGGGTTCGGCTTTTGGTTATTAGGGTTTTCGGGCGTGTTGTTGCGTGGGTGCATTTTGTCGTAAAGGGCCATACACTGTTTCATGGTCGGGTACTTGCGAGCGGTCGTGGCGGGTTTGGTGTTGCCGCCAATGTTGCCGCCACCGCCACCTCCACCGTTGCCCCAGTCGATCGGCATAATTTTGTTGTAGGCGGCATACCGGCTGTTCATTAGCGGAATTCCAGGCCGCTCCCAGGAAACGCAAAAGCACCAGGTGAGCCATTTCCAGTCGCGGTTAGGCGTGTTGTGGAGGAAGTCGTTCCATAATAACCCAGCTTTGGCAATCCATTGGTTCGGGCGGTTATCGACCAGGAAATTGCATTGCCACTTAATGGCGTCCTTTTCAGAATGCGTTCGCGCATAGCTTACAATCTCACTTTGCCGGGCGTTACCCGTCCATTGCCATATTCCGAAGCCCCCACCACCGCCAATTTGTCCTTGGGTCGGTGAGAACGACCCGGCGCTTTCATGATAGCCATTGCAAAGAATGGCGATAATGGTGGTTTTGTTTAACCCACGGGCGAGTAAGCATTGCGCCGCGTAATTTTTTCGTTCGATCATGGTTGACACTAGAGGCCACCTCCCGTTACGCGTGGGTGTTTAAAGAATGTTAGCCATTTTGAGCGGCTTTTAACGTCGGTGAACCGAAGTTGACCCCGTTTAAAAGCGGCAATAAAACTGTTCGTTTGCATTGGGTCGATCATCGGGTAGTCGTTGCCGGCGTCGTCGTAGGTCATGGCGTATTGGTCGGGGAACGACGGGTCAACCTTGGTCGAGATGATAATGTAATCGAGGTCGGTATAAATTCCGTAGGCAACCCCACCCAGGCGAATAGTCATTTGATATTTAGCGTACTTGTCCAAGCTGGAGATAAAATCATCGTAGGCGTTGTCGAAGCGGTTCGCAAGGCTGGAGCTATCCTCCCCTTCGAGGCGAAGGACTTGCTTACCCAGGACGCTGTTATAGTGTTCGGCGTTCAATTCGTCGGACGTTTGATACATGACGATTTTAATTCCCAGTTTTGAGAATTTCGTGATTTTATACTTGGGTAAAATCATAAAGTCCAGGAAATAACAGTTGTAAAGGTTAGTCGCGTTGGCGAGGAATAGGGCGTGGTACTTGGTAAAGTCACGAAAAACCGTCATGGCGAAGTTCAAAAAGAGTTTCGTTTCGTTTTTCAGTTCCCGGCCGCGCGGGTCGATAAATTCGTCGTAGACAATTTCGGTTACGTCGGAATAATCGTTCGACTTGTACTTGGCCGCCGTTGATAGCGCGAGCAGGTAGCAAACGACCGTTCCGTCGACCAGCAAGCAATCAACCTTCTTCCCGTTCTTGTCGGTGGCCCAGTCACGGGTCACGGTATGGCCGACTAGCTTCGACAAAAGCGCGAGGTTGAAACTAGCCGTTTCAATTTCCGACTGGTAGCGCCGCAGGTAGATAAACATGGTGTGATTAGCCCAGTTGCTTTTTAACTTCTTGGAAACGGAGCTAATCGTTTTACCGACCCCACGGGCACCAATAATAAAGGTCACGGGGTATTCGGGTTGTTGAAACTGGTCAACGTTAATATACTTTGTCTTTTTCATGGTAATTTTTCACCTCCCATTATAGAAACGGCCGGACCAGGCGGCCCGGCCATAGTTACTTATTATTGAATTAACCCATGCTGTTTTAAAACCTGGTCAATTTTGGTGGTAACTTGGGCTTCGGTCATTAAACGTTTCCATTCTGACCATGTACCGTCAATACGTTGGCGGATTTGTAACCCCGCGTTTTCATCGTCCGTTACTTCGGGTACAAGTAACTGTAAAACACGTGAGCTATCGTCGTTAGCACTAACCAAAAGGTGAAGATTATACAACATCGAGTTAAGTGCCTTCATTTTCACGTAGTAAAAACCGGGGGTCGTAAGGTCGTTCATCGTCGTGTACGACGTGGGAGTAATGGTTTTCTCGTCCAGGACGCGCGAGAACAAAAGTAGATTTAATGGTAGGGTCATTTTAGAACCTCCTTGTTATTAAAAAAGCGTCGCCGCTAACCAAGTGGTTAGTTGAGCGACGCGGGAAGCGTAACGTTAGGCGGTAGCGTCGGAACCGTCCGGGTTGATTAACTTAGCGTGCATATTGCCATCGCTGGAAACGTACGGCTTGTAAATCTTACCGGCAATACCTTGCGGACCTTGAGGACCTTGAATACCTTGGGCACCAGTTTCACCCTTGGCACCAGTGTCACCCTTCGGGCCAACCGGACCTTGAATACCTTGGTCACCCTTTGGACCAGCTTCACCTTGGACCCCTTGCGGACCGCGTGGGCCTTGAATAGCTTGCGCCCCGGAAAGGTCTGCAATTTCCTTCATTGCGGAACCTTGCTTAACAAACAACTTAGCGTTGTCCGTGTCGTCCGGGTTAGACGCGATCATCGCAAAATCACCTTCGGTCAAACTGGAAAGGTCGGCGTTCATCGCGGAAACGCTGGTGTAGGTCTTGGAAATGGAGAAGCCTTTACCAGCAACCCCTTGGACCCCTTGCGGACCCCGTTCACCGGCAACCCCTTGAACACCTTGGGGACCAACCGGGCCGCGTTCACCTTGCGGGCCTTGCGCTTTAACGCCTAAATCAATATCTAGCTGTAAAGCCATGGAAAAACCTCCTTATTTTGATACTTTCATTATATCACTATTCTTGCGTTTTTGGGACGTCGGTTACGGTCCCGTCGGAATTAATTTTGACCAACTTAACGTGCCAATTACCATCGGAAGAAACGTACGGCATAAAGACTTGTTGGTTAGTGGTTTGCGCCGTCTTAATCAAGGCGTCAACTTCGGCCTTGGTGTAGTGATCGGCGGCCACGTCACTCGCGTTGGCCTTGCTATCGATTTGTTCCTGGAGCATATGTTGAAGGTCATTTAACGCCGCTTGCCCGACCTTAGTCGATAAAAGGGCGTCGACTTCGGCCTTGGTGTAGTGGTTTTGCGATAAGTAATGGCTAGTTACGTAGTCACCTAATTGGGCAATCGTAGCAAACCCGGCCTTGTCGCGTTCGTAGTCGGCCTTGCTTACCTTGAGGGAGTTAATGTTCTCGACCTGCTTTTGGAGGTCGTCGAACAATACCTGGTTGACCTTCGCGTTTAATGCTTGCTGGAAGTCGTTGTGAATAGGGTCCGCCCAGTCTTTAATTTGTTTGATCGTCTTGCTAACGGCTTCGTCCGTTTCGGCGTGGGTCGTGCGATCGTTAATCTGGTTTTGAAGGTCCGTGACGTCTTGGGCGTGTGCGGTCTTGTCCTCCTTCTTATCCAGTTCGGCGGCCATCGCGGTTTTGTCCGCTTTTGTTTCCATCGTGGATAAGATTTTTTCCTTAAATGTATTAAAATCAACTAGCTTGACGTATAACTTGAATTGATCGTCAACGTAAGTCCGGTCGGCTTTGGTGTCAATCTCGCCCTGGAGGCGGTCAACGTCTTGGGCGTGCGCGGTCTTGTCCACCTTCTTGTCCAGGGCCGCCTGGTTCGTAAGGGTGAATTGATCGAATTCGTTTTTATCCAACTTCTTGTTATCGAAGTCGGTAAACTTTTGGGCGATCGCTTGTTGGTCGCGTTGGTAGTCCGCCACGTGAACCAGTTGTTTAAAGTCCAGCTTCGTTTCGTTACCGTGGAGGTCAACGAAAACAATGCTATCGTCACCAACTTGGTAATTAAGGTCCTTTTGGAGGACTTCCCCGTCGGGACCAATGACGTTAATGCGGGGAACCAGCGGCTTGAGGTCCAATTCGATTGATTGCCCGTCAACCAGTTGTAACTGCAACTTATCGTCAACGAATTTCATCGTTTGGATATTAATATCTTGCCCGTTTTGCGTGTAAAGGAAGTGCTTAACCACTTCCTGGTTAGCCAAAGCAATGACCCGTTGCGTGATCGCCGGGTTGATGATCGTGTTGTGGGACGCCCCGTCCTGGTCGGTGTAGTCGACTAACATTCGATATTCGCCGTTAGCGTCCTTTTGGTATTCCACCTTATCGATCGTCGTTGCGTCCAGGTCGGGAATATCAATTTCCGGCACGGCCTTAAAGAGTTCCGTAATCGCGCCCTTGTGAATAAAGTCCTGCCAATTGGACGGGTAGAAACGCTTGTCGTCAATACGCATAAATTATCACTCCTTTTAGTTAGCTGATTTTGGTTGTTCCAGGGCGGCGAGCCGTTGTTCAAGGGTCGTAATCGTGTCGCCTTGGGTCTTAACCGTACCTTGTAACGTCGTAATCGTTTCGCCCTGGTCGTGAACCGTGCTTTGCAAAGCGTTAATCGCTTGTCCTTGCTGGTCAACGACCTTGGTTAAGTCGGCAATCAACTTATCTAAACGATCAATTTGTGGTTTGACTTCGAGCTGGTAGAATTGGGCGAGTTGGTCGTCGATGAACGGGTTGACGATATGATCGCTGGTGGCGTGATCGGCGTTCATCGTCGTTACCGTTGCCGTGTAAGTGTTGCTCCCATACTTCGAGGACTTCGCCGCTTGCGTCACTCCTTGCGTAAACTTTCCGTCGGCCGCGTCGGAAAGGGTAAGGTTCGGCACTTGCCGAAGTAATTTATGCAAGTACCGGAAATGAACGTGGTCGGTGTAATTGGCCCCGTAGAAATCTTCGTCGGTAAACCCCGCGCGGGTAATTCGCATATAAAAAACCTCCTTATCGATAAAAAGAAATAAAAAAAAATAAGAGAAGAAAATTCTTTTCTTCCCTTATTATACACCAAAACGCTGTTAATTTGAGGTAGTTACTTGAGCATAATTGCCCGACTGTTCAAGGCTTGCACGAACATTAGGGCCGTCTTTTGGTTGAGGAAAATGTTCGTGTAACGCTTCTTCGGGTTGTTCATCGTGGAAAGGGTCAACGGCAAAGCGTCCCATAATTGGAGGGCGTCGCGGTCCAGGACCAGGGCACCGACTTGGTCACCGACCAGCGTTTGTTCAGCGTCCGTAGCGTTGGCCGTAGCAATGGCACCCTTCTTAATGGCGGAGCCAATTGGGTGGACCCGGGCGTCAACGTAACCCTTGTCAACGTCGTCGGTGGTAACGGTGTGGTCGGCGGTGTAGGCCCAGACGTCCGGGAAGGCGTCCACTTCGGTAAAGTGAACCTGGGTGGCCTTGAAGGATTCGGGGTTGAATGCGTTGGCCACGAAATCAACGTCAATATCAATCGAAGTCTTGAGCGGCACGATAACTTCAATATCGGAAACGTGGGTGGCCTGGTTAATTCCCAGGGCGTTGTTGTCGCGGGAGAAATATTGGAACCGGCGAGCGTAGTACAAAATCTTCTTTTGCAGGTCCTTGACGTTGTCGACGCTGGTCTTAGCAATCATACCATCGGCCAATGACTTGCTTAACGTCATCTTGGTTTGGTAGAATTCGTCCAGCACGGCCCCGTTAACCAGTTGCGCAACCTTACCATAAACGAAGTCGTGGAATTGCTGAAGGTTTTGAAAGAACATGGTGTCTTGGGTGTCGACGATCGTGTTCGAGCTTTCAATATCGAACCAGTGGGTGTACGTGTTCCCAACGACGCGGCCGAAGTTTTGAGCGAATGGATTTTCAGCCCCGGAAATCTTGTCCGGTCGGTAAACCTTCGGGGAAATGGTGTCGAAAACGACGCTTTCAATCTTCCCACCGTAAGGAATTTGTCCGCGCTTGAAAGCGTAAAGTGGGTTTTGGGCGAGGGCTTGCTTAATAAATACTAACCCGTACTTAACGGCGATTGTGTTAAGGTAGTCGAAGTAAGTGTCCGGGTTGTTCAAAAATGATTGCCCATAAGGAACGAAGTTGTCGCCGGCGTGGTAGCCCGGCAAGTTGTTTTCTGGTCCCATCGTGTCGAGGGCGTTCTTTAAAATCTGGTCGTCGGTGACGGTGTGGCCGACCGCCTCGCTGGTGGCCGTTGCTAACTTAGATTGAGCCATTAGTTAATAACCTCCTTTAATCGAGTTCAATGTTGGCGAGTTCGTCATCAAACTTAGCGTTTTCGGCTTGTTCCTCGCGCTTAATCGCGTTATCGGTCTTGAGGCCGCGTTGCGTGGCGTCGTACATTAATTTCACGTTAGCGTCCTTTTGCGCCTGGAGCTGTTCGGCTTGTTCCTTGTAAGCGGCGTAAAGGTCCTTCGTGGCGTCCAGCAAAGCGGAAACGCGGTCTTGCACGTCGGTCATTTGGTCCAGGTGATCGGCCAAAAGTGGGGTAGCGTCCTCCCCCAGGTCGTACAAACCGCCGATGGCTTGAACAATCGTGCTATCGCCCAGCGCGTCGAGTAGTTCGGTGTTAATTGCCATTTGTTTAACCTCCTTTTACTGGTGCGTATCTTGCGCTAGAATTCCGGCCACCTTCGGGTCGTCCCAAGTTTGGCCCAGTTGCTTGTTTTCACGGGTCTTAAATACAACCGGCTTTTCAGCGTCCGTGTATTGACGCGTTTGCGCCTGCCCAGAGAATAAGGTCCGCTGGTCGCGAATGTTCCCAACGGTTTGCGTAGTTGGTGAAACGTTTGTTTGCATTAGTGGTATCTCCTTTCATAGAAAAAAGAAAAATTGTTTTCTTCAATCATTATAACACAAAAAGCGGCGTTAAGCCGCTTTTGTCGTTAGTTTTTCGTTTTGCGACGGGTGGCCCTGCCGATCAGTTCGTCAACTTTGGCGGGCGAATATTCTTCCTCCCAGCAAAAGACGTAACCGCGGTGCTGGTATCGTTGGCCCCATAGGCACTTGCAAACACTAGACTGAGTTAAACCAAGGCGGCGGGCGCATTCCCGTCCAATGGCGAAGTGAAATTCTTGTTTCGTTTGAATGTTAATTGCCACCATTTGCGCCGAAGTGGCGTGCTTTACACTACTATTGGCGACCCGCTGGTTGTGCGTTCCGTAATTGTTATTCTCGCGCGGCGTAACCCATTCGAGGTTTTCAAGGCGATTATTATAAGAGTTTTCATCGCGATGGTTTATCTGGAGCGTTTGATAATTTTTTGGCACGTGGCCCCACGCCGCCAAAACTAACCGGTGAATTAACGCAAACACCCGTTTTCCGTTCCGACGGGGGAGGGGAACCTGGAGGTAGCCGGAACCAACTTCGTGCCCAGCAATCGGGTGCGTAACTTTTTGGTTGCCCCAGGCGGTGTTAATCACCTGGTAAGACCGTCCCGTTTCGGTAACGTGTGGCGTTTTGGCCACGTAAATCGTCGGGTATTCACTATATTCGGGTATGCAATCAATGCACTTAAATTCGTCGCCATCGTAGTTAATAATTTTTCCAGCCATTTTCTTTTCCTCCTTACTTCTTATTTAAATGACCCGTAAGCCTCCCCGGTGCGGGCGTCGCGAACCGCCACGTAACCGAATTGGCCGTTGCCTCGAGGCTGTCGGACGTAGACAAAATCTTTTCCCCGGGACCAGGCGTCGTACTTAATCGTGGACCCCGCCGGTAGCACCGCAATCACCGAAGCACTAGGCCGGGCACCCCAACGCAGGTGCAAAGGTGTGTTACTGGTGAACGTCCCGTTTTCGTACGTCCAGTGGTCGCCCAGCCTATCGGTGAAACCCCCGGCCGGTTGTTGCGGCGCTGGTGCGGGTGCTGGTTGCGGCTTCGGTTGCGGTGCCGGGGTCGCTTCGTCCCGATCACCGCGGGCAAGTTTTAACCAGCCTTCGCGATCGGTATTGACCATGCTTCGGTCCATATCGGTTCCGGTGAATTGGTGCGCCGTGAATGCCGACCACGGGGCAACGCTAAAGCCGGCCCCTTGGTAGTTCCAGTTTAACGGTTGTGAGTATTTGTAGTAAGCAACCCATAGCCCGCAAGTGTTGGCGCAATTAGCAACTTGCGCGATCGCCGATTGACTAACGTAAATTAACGGCCATACCTTGGTCGTTTCGTGGACCCGGTCCATGAACCGCCGACACCAACCCGCGTTACCAAAAGCGGGGTTCTGATACTTTTCCCAGTCCAGGGCAAGGACGGCCTCCCCGACGTAGTTCTTAATGTTGTTAATGAAATAATCGGCTTCGGCAACCGGGTCGCCACCGCCCGCGTAGTGATACAAACCTAATAACTTCCCGGCCCCCTTGGCGGCCGCGTAATCTTGGTTGCAATTAGGGTTCACGTAACCCGTTCCTTGCGTTGCTTTAATCGTTACAATATCAACGTCCGGTAACGTCGCATAACTTCGCGGCGAACCGGAATAAACGTCAACCATTTTTAACATTTGTTGACACTCCTTTCTTGACTTTATTTTACCATAAAACGCCGCTTTGGCAAGCGACGTTATTATTTTGGCTTACATTTTTGGGAGTTGTAACCAGCGGCCGCCCCGGCGAATGCGGTTATGGCCCTGGTTTTCTTGCCGTTGGGTGGTAAACAATTCCTTCGACTTGTCTTGCCACCCGCCGTGCCGAATTAGAATATGGCCGCCATGATCGTTAAGGTTTAACCATTGCCCATTCTTGCGCGTCGCCATCGGAATGTAAGATGGCGGCGTCGGGTTGTATAGCGTCAACCCAGCGGCAAAATGCGCGTCGGGGAAAATTCCCGTTGGGTAGTGGACCTCCATAAATAGTTGAATACTGTCGCTATACTGTTGCGGCCCCACGGTGATATGCGTGGTAATGCGTCCCGGGTTCGGGGCCACGTCGAAACTATCACCCGTCCCACCAGAATAAGTGGCGATGGTTTGGCCCCCGACCTTGAGCGTGTGAACAACGGGCACGTTACCCCGGAAGTAATCAGTCCGCCGGCCATTATAATGACCAACGTCGACCGTGACGTCGCAAGAAATGCTCCCATCTTCGTGTTGCTGTTCGTTCGTCCAGGTGAGGACTTCATCGACGAAACGGCAACCAGCCCAACCGGGGTGGTTCTTGCCGTATTGGATAAAGCCCCGGTTGCCGATTAACGACCAATAAAAGGCTTCGTTTTCGTCCGTCCCTGGACCGCCCCACCAGTTGCCCTTATTATCGACGCCGCCCGTTGACCAGGCCGGCACCGCGTGTTCGTCAACGGCCGAATAGACACCACCTTGGCTATCGAAGCGGCCGGTTAATTGTAGAATTGACAATTAGGCCACCTCCTTAAATTCCGGCGGTAATATCGTTTTCGGTTTGGCCACCGTTAGTCCTAATAAAGGAACCACCGTCTTGGGCGCCACCAAAGATATTGATATTACCACCAGCAACGGCCATACCAGGGTTAAATTGCCCCTCGAAAATCGTGCCACCGGTTTGGTTCCAGACGCCGGCGTTTTTCAACCCTTGCAAAATCTTGCCCAGCGCGTCGTTACTGTTACCTAACTGGTGCTGAATATTCGTAATCTGGTCGCCCAGGTTTTGTATATCCTTCTTGACTTGGGTAATTTCATCGCCCAGGTTCTTAATCTCTTGCTTAATTTCCTTAACTTCGTTCTCGAGGTTAGTGATACGTTGTTCATGGTCTTGTAAAACTTTATCGATCCCCTCCAGGTGCTTTTGAATAAGCAATAGGGCTTCGTACACCATCTTCTTGAATTCGTTGTAATCGTCGGTTAAGGCTTCGGCCCATTCGTGGAACCACCACAACCATTCCTCGAACGTCGTGTTCGGAATAGCAATCACGCCGCGGGCGCCCAGGTTCGTAAACGACGACAAACGCCGGAAACGGACGCTCCAGTTATTGTAAAACCAGGTCTTATGGAATTGGTCCAGGTCGTCAATCGTGGGTGGCGTTTCCTGGTTCTTATGATAGTCCATGTAACCATTGACTTCGTTCATAATTCGTTCAAACTTGGCAACTTCGTTCGGGTCCAGGTGCAAAATTTTATCTATATTATCGTTCATTCGCGTGAAACCTCCTTGTTGAGCTACCTTTATTTTAACACAAAAAAGCGACCACCAGGTAAAAACCCAGCGGTCGCCGGCACCAATCGGGATAATGGCGGCGTTTCAAGCCCAAAGCGCGCGGCCGCTTTCACACGTTGAAGTCCGCGTCGCTACTCAATTAGCCCCAATTAGTTAATTACATTATAGCATAGATTATTCGCGTTGTCGAAGGTCAACCCCGTAAGCGTCGGCAAGGTCTAAAATGACCTCGAGTTCCGTTTCGTGATCGTCGCCATCTGATTGCGAGATTAAAAACTTGAGGTAAACGGCGAGGGCCATGCAAACAGGTAAGCGGCGGTGGCCATTAGATAAATCGCGAATGGCGTTCACCAACTCCCCGACGTGGTCCGGGGTGCAATCCATCTCAATTAATAAGTCCTTTAAATCGTCCATCGTGTTCATTAGAAAACCTCCATAAATAAGCGTTGCGCCTTAATCTTGTCGAATAAATCGAAGTAAATTCCGTTGGTGTATTGTAGCATTCGGTTAAGAAGGTCGGTAATAATCGCGTTCCGGCCTTCGCTATGCGTCGTCGTGTTCGACGTTCCGTTGGCGGTGTTGACCGTGCTTCCCGTTGACTTCGCGCCGTTGACGTCACTTGCGTAGTGGAAATTGTAATCGTCTGTTGGGTCCCCGGTGTTCATCTTAAAATCGAGTTCGTTTTGCGGCGTGTCCGCGTTACCCGCGATCGAGGACTGTTTGCTGGAACCGTTGGCGTCCGACTTCGTAACCGTGAGGCTGGTGCCGTCGCTTACGTTCGTTATCCATTGCGCCTTATCAATAAAGAGCTTTTGGTAGCCTTGGTACCAGATAGGTAAGTTACTATCCAGGCACTCCCGTAACAAGACCAAGAAGTAAAGCGGGTTTTCTTGTCCAATTTCATAACCCCAAAAGTGCCGCACCAGCGTCCGGCAAAATCCATCATAAATCGCCTTGTTTAAATCGTCCTGGTCGGTAATGTTTTCCTGAAGGTCGGCTCCCACGTGCCGATCGATGAACGAACGGGCGTAAAGGTCGATCACTTCGTTAGGGGAGTGCCATACGAAGTCGGGCATATTGAACGTCTTTTCGTAGCCGCTCCCGTCACTAATGTTTAAAATCCGATCATCGCCTTGGGTCGCCATTAAGTGGGCGTGGGCCGAAACCATCGACCCTAATTCGATTGTATACTTTGCCATTAAGCGTCCTCCCCCTCCAGTCGGTAATTGTAAATTAAGTCGTAAAGGTCAATATCCATAAATTGGGAAAGGCGAACCAGGTAGTAAAGGTTAGGTAAGGACTGTTGGCGAAGCCAATTGCGGAAAGTGCTTTCCGCAACGGGAGCGTCCGGGACCAGTTCGTTAAAATCATGAACGAAGGCGGCCGCGCTATTGTAGTTGTGTTCGTCCATATACTTGGTTAAAACGTCGTGAATGTTTTGGGCGTAAGACTTGTTCATTTCGTAAACAGCTTTGTGGATCATGGTTAAATTTCCTCCCCTTGGTCAATTTCATTATCATTGTTTTGGTCGACGTCAATTTCGCCGGTGTTTTGTGCGTCTTGTAATTTTACTAATTGCTGGAAGGCTTGTTGGTTAAACGTTGCCTCGATTTCGGTTCCCAATACATGGTTTAAAATTTCCAATTGCTGGTTGCGGGCTTGTAAGTAAACGTTGGCACTTGCTTCGGTGAGTTGGGCGTTGGCCGCCGCCTCCATCGCAACCAGGCGCTCCTTCTTATCAACCCCGACGGTGTCAATTCCCAGCATGGTAAGCAATTCGGAAACTTCGTTGTTCCATGCGGTCTTGAGCGATGGTAGGTAATCTTGGATATTAAAGTCGGTGACGTCCAAAATACTGGTAATATCGCCCAGGTCACTATCGACCCCAATAAAACTTTTTCCTTCTTGAATTTGTTGAAAAACCTGGTTAGCGGTTAAGTTCTTGTTTTTGGTTAAACCGATAAACTGTTGTTTCATCAAGTCAATGTTTCGCATTTCACTCGCTTTAATTTTGGCGAGGGACTTGCTTACCCGATCGACCAATTGCATATCGGTAAAGGTCGTCATTAACCCAGCCATGTAATAATTGTACTTGTTGCAAATCGTTACGTAACCGTCGTTCTTGTCCTGGTAGTTCATGCGAGTTAAGTACGGTAGTTCTTGGGTGCGATCGTCAACCGCGAACGGGTTCGGAATGGTTGACTGATCGATTAAGGACCCCAGGGCGTTTAAACCATACTCCCCGTTCTGATTTTGACCTAGCACGAACACGTTATCCTTATCAACCCCACCGACCCGCGCGTAACCGTAGTAACGAAGATTAAACTCGAGGAACCGTTCGTCGAGGGTGTCGGGTGCGTTTTCGTAGGTGATTAAATTCAGCACCAGGTTCGTAAAGTAGTCAACGTAAATATTATAGTAGTCTTGCTCCATCGTGGCGAAGTTGTCACCGTACAAGTTTTCGTCGGTATCTTTACGCGTTTCGTTGCGGTGAATTTTGTAAAGACGCCGTTCGACTTTATCTATTCTCAAGGTTACACCTCCCGATTAAAGTTTAGCGCCTTTTGTAAGTAACCGTTAATTAGTTTCCGTAATCGCAAGCACTCACGATCATGGTTGCCGTCGATGATTTTTTGCACCTCCAGCAAGCTAAAGTACAACCGGTCGACGTCCTGAAAGTTCAGCGCAACCTTAATTTTACCAGCCAACACCGCTTCGGGAAAAGTCGTTGTGTAGTTCTCGCACGCGATTAAAATTTGGCGGCCGGTCTTGCGAATTAGTTCCTGAAATTCTTTACCAGTCATGTTTTGCCTCCTTATCAAAAAAGGACGGGCGTTACGGCCCGCCCTAATGGCTAAATTTTTATTCCGACCAGTCAACCGGCTTTTGGTCCTCGAATTGATCGAATACACTAGCGCTAACAGAACCGCCGGCGTCGACCACTTCGACTTGGTCCAATGGCGTGGCAAACTTCAAAGCGTCGAATCCGCAACCAACGTTCAATGGCGTGTCGAAGGTTTGCACGTGAACGTGAACCGCGGTCCCAGCCTTAACGCACTTACCTTCGGGAATAAAGGCGTCCCCGGTCGTCTTACGGTTGTCGCTCCCGAAAATGACTGGTGCGAACGGTGACTTGTCACGCAAGCTAATCTTTTGACCGTTAGCGTACGCCGTTTCCTTTAAAGCCTCCACCAGTTCCGGGTCGCCCTTAATCACGAATTCAGATAAGGCGATCACGTATTCCGGCTTTGGGTCGGGAACCAACTTCGTTGCCTTTGGCGTCCGTGGGGCGTTCAGGACGTTGTAATCAACAAACCCAGTTACAATGGCGTTCATTCCGCCGCGGACGTTGTGCTTTTCGTATACAGTTAATGGCATAATCTTTTTCTCCTTTTGTTATGTTATGCTATGCTATTCTATCCACCTGGTAACTTGGAAGGTTTATTTCTTTTCCTCCCTTGCTACATTTATATAATAACATATCCTGGTCGTGTGTCAACAGTAAATCAAAGATTTTCGATCATTTTTTCTTGGGCCGGGGTTGGCTCGATCAATTTAATGGAATTATAAATCTTAACGCCGTTTTTAACCTTCTTCGACACGGTGAAGGGAACAATGATCGGCTTATCCTTGCGGTACTTAAAGGCACCAATTCCGCGCTTTGCGAGGTAGTCCTTGCCGGCGGCTTGTATTCCGGCCCCCTTAATAATGCCCTCGCCCAGCAAGGGGTCCTCCTCCCAGTATCGTTTGCTTCCCAGGTAACGCGCCTTGGTCATATGCTGTTCCGGTTTCCACTTCCCGAAAATTGACGGGTCGAAGGGAATATGCAATTCCTGGAATATTTTTTCGTCGTCCTTGACTATATCTAAGTCGCCGTCGTAACCAAAATGGCAACTATCGGTGTCGCAATACCAAAAGGTGGCGTGCGGTTCATGCTTTAAAATTTCAATCATCGATAATAACACGTCACGCGCAAAAGCGGTAATAAATACCGCAATCAAAATGTTATGGTCTTTGGGCTTCGCGTTCGGGTCCAGTTCCTCCCCAAAACCGATCGTCCCGTTGCTTGCCCTGGTTAAGACCGATCGGGTTGTAATTTTACGTTGGGCAAACTTTCCGTAAGTCGAGTTTAAATGAATTTTGGCGATCATCTTGTCGACCTTGTTACCAGCCCGGACCGCCGCTTCCTTTTCTTGCTTGTGCTTTAAAATAAACGACGTGAACGGCCGCGTGATATGTTCACGGGCAATCACTCCTTTAACGTAGTCGTATTCGATATGGTAGTTTTGTTCAATCCAGTAAAGGTCGAAATTCGTTAAAATAGCTTTTTTATCGGCGAGGTCTTGTTCGCTAAAAATTTCCCGTGCCATACCAAAGGCCGATTTTTTCGGAAAGCACGGCACGCCGTCCGGTTTTAAACGCATTTTCTTAACCTTAATCGTTACCACGGCGAATACGTTGTAATCGTGAAGGTCAAGCTGGTTAAACTCCTCCTCCTTTAAATTGCGCAACGACCGCCAATTAGGATAATTGCGGTTAAGCATGACCGAAGGATAAAGCGAATTGACGTCACCGACTAGCCCGCGGTTCAGCTCCTTGTTCACTATCTTGTAATTAGCGTAAACAAACCCGCCGAAGTACGCCTCCCGCAAATACCTTTCTTGGTCGTTGGTGTACTTGGCCTGGAATAGGGCGTTGTAATGACTGGTCCCGTGTATTTTGTCGTCCTTCTTTACCATTTCTTTTAAATCGGCTTCGGCATACCCAGCGGCCGTTAGGCGCAATTGACCCGGAAACTTTTCCACGTGCTTGCGCATGATCGCGGCGAGAACCGCAATATCATGCTTAAAATAATACGTTTCATGCTTTACAACTTCTTCTTCATTTACTAAGTCAATCCAGCGGTAAGTGGCGGCTTCGGTCTTTTTCGGCCACCCCACGTTGGCGCCCAGTTTAGCGAGTGCCTGGTTGTAAATTTTCATACTATCACGCAACTCAAAATGGCACCCCGCGTATTTAAACGCGAGGCTATATAAGGTCCCGTTGTGTAGGACGCTCACGTCGCTAAATTTATGTTCAAAATCCTGGTCGACGATATGCTGAATTAAGTTTTGTGCGTCATAATCGAGGTTGTGAAAATAAATCACCGCAAACCAGCGTTTGCCATCACCGATTTTATCCTGGTACTTTTGCGCCATATCGGCTAACATGGCCTCCCACGGTTCATCGGTCGGTTCAGGCTTGAACCAATAGCGAACATGTCGATCAGTCCAAAGTTCTTGCGCCTTTTCGACCCCGTATTTTTCAACGCGCCGTTGATACCATTGGGCGGCTTGCTTGCCGCCACCGATCTCGCAATACCCTAACAGGTAAGTGTTCATGGTGCCACAAAGGTCGGTACTTTTAATCGCGATCGTTTTTTCCAGCTTGCGCAATTCTAACGTCAACGGCACCGAACGACGGTAACGCAATTGGTGACGAATTTCATTCGCCCGCTTTTTTAATTTTAGTTCTATCTCCTCGCTTAATTCCGTATCGTTCCATGCTGTTTGCGCTTCGCTATCGGCCGCAAAAATTAATGGCTTTTGATTTGGCTTTTTAGCTTTCTCCATATTATCCCCAACCCGTTATATCGTCCCTTCGTCGTGCCTTTGGGCTTTCCCAGTCGATTTTATTTCGTGGGTAACCTTTCCGTGCTAGGTCAACCTCGATCGTTTCCGTACTATCGGTCGATTTATTGTAAACGTCAATGAACCGGCGTTTTCCGTTCCCATAGGAAGCCACGGCCGTTAATTCCGCGCCGTCGTCGTAAAATTCGACCCCATCAACGTATTCTTTCATCTCCCCGTTAGATACGGTCAATTGGTCCCGGTCCAATTTTTTGAAAATCATCAACTTGGAAACTTCCTTGGCTGTTCGACCACCAACCACGTGACCCTTTTTATCAGTCTTAAAATGTTCCCACCGTTGAAAACCGTAACCCGAACCGGCCTTCCCTTGACGGTAAATTCCGCCCGGGGCTTCTTCGAGTGAATACATATAATCTTCTTGTTGTCGCTGGTAAACCGTTTCTAGATTTGCCCGAATTCGACCACCCAACGTCATCTGAATGGCCGTTTTCCCTGGAATATGATAAAAGTATTTTTGCATTCGGTCCAAAGCCCGTGCCTTAACCGACGGACTTTTACTTTTCCAGTCTATCATAATTCGAGTATACTTGCGTCTTAATTCCGGGCTTAACCGTTTATATTGCGAAACGGTCGGCAATAAATCTCTTAATTTTGCACCTTGACGCGCTTGCCCTTTTAACCAAGTTTCCGTTTTTGTTAATTTTGCTTTTTTCGCCATTTTATGTTATCCTCCCCGTAATTAACATTTTTTCTTATCGTTTCGTTGACTTTATTATAAGCGATATTGCGTCGGTTGTCAATCGTCGCTAACAAGTCAATGGTTTGTTT
>OGEC01000725.1_pt1 | contig 22395 bp, 12 predicted proteins | sample 1570551 | NCBI WGS metagenome assembly OGEC01 (sample SAMEA2582127, study PRJEB24529) | metagenome | biome: Human gut stool | place: China | collected 2011 | reverse complement strand
ATCACTGCGGCCTGTCACGGCCTCAAACATATCTTTGGCGGTAACCACCGGAACAAAGTTTACAAACATCGGCGGCTCCACCTCTGCCGGTCCTGAAACAAGAGTCACGTCAGCGCCGCGGAGAGCAGCCGTCTTCGCGATAGCATACCCCATCTTTCCGGTACTGTGGTTTGTAATATAGCGGACCGGGTCGATGGCCTCCCTCGTCGGGCCTGCGGTCACGAGGATCTTCTTTCCTTTTAAGTCTTTCTCGTACTGGACTTCCTTTAAGATATACTGGAGCAGCACCTCCGGCTCCGGCATCTTTCCCGCTCCGGTATCGCCGCAGGCGAGGTATCCGCTTGCCGGACTGATCACTTCCATTCCGTAGTGTTCGCAGATCTTTAAGTTATCCTGTGTGATCGGATTCTCGAACATTCTCGTGTTCATCGCCGGGCTGATGATCTTCTTGCAGGTACATGCGAGAACCGTGGTCGTCAGCATATCGTCCGCAAGGCCATGGGCCAGCTTCGCGATCACATTCGCGGAAGCCGGGGCAACGAGGACAACGTCCGCCGCCTTCGCAATGGAAACATGTTCAACGGAAAACTCAAAGTTCCGGTCAAACGTATCCACCAGGCATTTATTTCCGGTCAGTGTCTCGAATGTAATCGGGTTGATGAAATTTGTCGCATTCCGGGTCATAAGCACATGGACATCTGCCTTCAGTTTTTTCAGTGCGCTGGCGAGATATGCGATTTTATAGGCGGCGATACTGCCGCTCACGCATAAAAGTACGGTTTTTCCTGCTAACATTTGGAATCCTCCGTTGTAATTTTAGTCAATTTATGGTAAGATAATTCGAACTTTAAAATTATGAGGAACCTGTCCCACACGTTTCTCATATTCACGGTGAAGATTGACAAGTCCCGCAAATACGGAACCTTTGATCAACTGCACACGTAAAAACAGTATAACACGTTACTTAGATTTGTGGAAGGAGTTTTCTCAATGATTTTAGCGATCGACATGGGAAACAGTAATATCGTTGTCGGAGGCCTTGACGACAATAAAACATATTTTGAGGAGCGTATCACCACCGATGACCGGAAAACGAGTCTCGAATACGCGATCCTTTTAAAGAATATTCTGGAGATTCATAAAGTAAAGAAAAATGATATCGAAGGTTCCATTATGGCGTCCGTTGTCCCGCCACTGAACGCGCCGATCTCTTCCGCTGTGAAGAAGATCACCGGAAAGAAACCGTTTCTTGTTGGTTCCGGCATGAAGACAGGCTTAAACATCAAGATGGATAACCCTAAGACCGTCGGCGGTGACCGGATCGTGGCCGCTGTCGCTGCAAATGCCAAATACAAAGGACCGATCATCATCGCGGATATGGGAACCGCGACAACGCTCGATGTTGTAGACCACGATGGAAATTACATCGGCGGTGTGATTCTCCCCGGTGTAAAGGTTGCCTTAAACTCCCTCGTTTCCAATACAGCCCAGCTTCCGAGGATCAGCTTCGATGTTCCGAAACGCGCAATCGGAAAGAACACCATCGAATGTATGAGAAACGGTATCATGCTCGGCAATGCCGCAATGCTTGACGGTCTTATCGACCGCATGACCGCAGAACTCGGCGAACCGGCAACCCTTATCGCTACCGGCGGTATGGCAAGATTCATCACCCCGCTCTGCACGCATAAGATCACCTATGACCCGGATCTTCTGCTCCGCGGACTGATGATCCTTTACCGACAGAATACGGAAACAAAAGACGCGTAAAGCTTCACTGCCGAATGAAATTAATGTTCATTCGGCTTTTTTTATTGTAACAGGGAATTTCCTGTTACATAAAAAAGGCACATTTTTTTCATTCAGAATCGTCCTCCCGGCCATTTCTGTCTATACATTTCGTTTGAAACGAAATATAAGCGAAATGCAGAGTTGTAATATTTCGTTTAATGGGATATACTTATGATAGAATTACGTTTGGAGGTGTTCAATGAACTATTTATCCAGCATGGAAGCGGCAAAAGCAATGGGAATCACAGTGCGCAGAGTCCAGCAGATGTGCAAGCAGGGCGAAATTTCCGGAGCTGTGAAAAAGGGACATTCCTGGCTGATTCCAGAAAATGCAGTTTTGCCAGATCCAGGCGAAAAGAAAAAGCCGATGCCCATTGGGATTTCTGATTTCAAGACGGCGACCACAAGCTATTATTATGTAGATAAAACCTTGCTGATCCGTGATTTTCTGGATACGAAACCTATGGTATCGTTGTTTACCCGTCCGAGACGTTTCGGTAAAACATTGAATATGGATATGGTTCGGGTCTTTTTTGAAAAAACGCAGGAGGACACCTCCATTTATTTCAAGGATAAGCAGATATGGCAGTGTGGTTCTGATTATACCCGGCATCAGGGAAAGTATCCGGTCATATTCCTGACATTTAAGGATGTAAAATGTCTGACATGGCAGGAGACATTTCAGAAGATCCGTAAGCTGATTTCACTGGAATTTATACGGCACAGTGAACTTGAGGAAAGTACTGCACTTGGAATCTATGAAAAAGAACAGTACCATCGCCTTGCCAGTGACAATGCGAATGAAGTAGACTGCCAGATGGGATTACAAATCTTATCTCTGTTGCTGCACAAGCATTATGGACAAGAATGTATTATCATTATTGATGAATACGATACACCGATCCAGCAGGGACATCATTGCAATTTTTATCCTAAAATCGTGAATTTCATGCGTAATTTCTTTTCCGGCGGCCTGAAGGATAATCCACATCTGGCTTTTGGCTTTCTCACAGGCATTCTCCGTGTTGCAAAAGAAAGCATTTTCAGCGGCATGAATAATTTGAAAACCAATTCAATTTTGGACGACAGTTACAGTGAATATTTCGGCTTTACAACTGAAGAAGTAAAAGATATTCTGCACTACTATGGGAAAGAGGACAAATATCAGGAGATCTGCAACTGGTATGACGGATACCGATTTGGTCATACAGAAATCTTTAATCCATGGTCTGTGATCAATTACATTACCGATCAGTGCTTCCCAAAGGCGTTCTGGCAGTCTACCGGCAGCAACGAAATCATTGGTGAGATTATCGCGACATCTACTCCCGAGATAACGGAAGGACTTCATAAACTGCTCTGCGGTGAAAAAATCACTACTTATATAGACACCAGCGTGATCTATCCGGAGATCCAGAATAATCCATACACGATTTATAGTTTTCTTCTTGTTGCGGGTTACTTAAAAGTTGCAGAAATTTATCCACAGAATGATGGGAATTTCATGTGTGATGTTGCAATTCCAAATAAAGAGATTGCCTGTGTTTATGAAAAAGAAATTTTAAATCGGACGAATCAGAACAGCGTCGCGATTTCTATCAATCAGGCGATATTCTCCGGAAATGCAAAAAAGCTTCAATCTTTGCTGGAGAATTTTATGCTGCAGAGTATTTCTTCTATGGATGGGGCAAATGAAAGTTTTTATCATGGCATGATGCTTGGATTATGCGCGATCCTTGGAAACAGGTACCAGATTCGTTCCAATCGAGAATCGGGGCTTGGCCGATTTGATATTCAACTGAATCCATTAGTAAAAGGAATTCCGGGATTCCTGTTTGAATTCAAACACACAAATGATGATCATGTGGATCTGGATGCGCTGGCAGATCGCGCCCTCCAACAAATAGATGTGAAAAAATATGACACGGAATTGCGGGATGCAGGTGTCCGGCCGATCATAAAAATCGGGATTGCTTTTCGTGGAAAAACAGCCGTTGTGAAACGAAAATAATGAGAAGGGGCTGCCGCACCAATTTTGGCAAGCGGCAGCCCCGTTTTCTATAATCATGTTTCTATTTTATCCCAGTCTTCTCACAAATTCCTCATACCCAAAGGTTTTCACCACACTGCACTCTCCACTCTCATCCATTCGCGCGATGGACGGCAGGCACATGCCGTTGAAGGTGTTATTTTTTACCATGGAGTAGATCGCCATGTCATCGAAATAGAGTCTGTCACCGATCCGGATCTCATGGTCGAAGGAATAATCGCCGATCACATCACCCGCAAGGCAGGTCATGGAGGAGAGGCGATAGGTGTACTGCTTTTCGTCCGCTTCGCCGGAGTCTTTTAACGGCGGGCGGTAGGGCATCTCCAGCACATCCGGCATATGGCAGGCTGCGGAGGCGTCTAAGATCAGTGTCCTGATTCCGTTATCCACAATGTCCATGACTTCCGTCACGAGATATCCCGCATTTAATGCCACGGCTTCCCCAGGTTCCACATAGACAGTGACATCATATGTCTCCTGCATATGGCGGATGCAGCGCTCTAAGCGGTCGATGTCGTAATCGTTTCTCGTGATATGGTGTCCGCCGCCCATGTTGAGCCATTTGATATTCGGAAGCTTCAGGTACTTTCCGAATTTTTCCTCCACCGCCTTCAGAGTCGTCTCCAGATCATCTGAGTTCTGCTCGCAGAGGGTATGGAAATGGATCCCGTCAAGCTTTTCCACGAGATCTTCCCGGAAATTTGCCAGGGTCACGCCGAGTCTGGATCCCGGTGCGCAGGGATCGTAGATCGCGTGGTCGCCCTGGGTAGAACACTCCGGGTTTACGCGGATGCCGATGCTGACGCCTTTTTCCTTACAGAAGTCCGCGTATTTTTCAAGCTGGGAAAAGGAGTTGAATACCAGATGTTCGCAGATATCGGTGATCTCGCCGATCTCCGACTCCTTGAAGGCCGGGGCAAATACATGGTTCTCCTTTCCCATTTTTTCATATCCAAGCTTAGCCTCGAAGAGTCCGCTGGCTGTGGTTCCGTCCAGATACTGCCCGATCAGCGGGTACTCGAAGAAGTTCGAGAATGCCTTCTGGGCAAGGAGGATCTTGCAGCCGGTGTCGTCCTTGACCTTCTTTAAAATTTCCAGATTCTTCCGAAGCTTTTTTTCATCAATTACATAACATGGAGTGGGTAATTCATTAATCTTCATTTTATTCTCCAATTACTGACTCGTTCCCGATACACATTTCAGTCCTACCAGAAAACGAAGTTCATTTTTACTGCCGTATCACAATACAGCAACACCCCTGACAACTCGTTCCTGCCAGAGGTGTTTTCTGTACTTGAAACTGTTCCACATTCCGCATTTTTTCCCACAGACAGCACGAATCTGCCGAACAGTCATTCATTTTCAATTTTATTTCACGATCTCCGGATTTTCATCCACAACCCACGGAAGTCCCCACTTGTTCAGCGCTTCCATATACGGATCCGGATCGAACTCCTCAACGTTGAATACACCTTCGCCCTTCCAGGTTCCGTCGACTACCATCATGGAACCAATCATTGCCGGTACGCCTGTCGTGTAGGAGATGGCCTGGGAGCCAACCTCTTTGTAGCACTCCTGGTGGTCGCATACGTTATAAATATAGATCGTCTTCTCTTTTCCGTCCTTCACACCGGTAAAGATACAGCCGATGTTTGTCTTTCCGACGGTTCTCGGACCTAAGGATGCCGGATCCGGAAGAAGAGCCTTTAAGAACTGGATCGGAACGATCTCCTGTCCGTTAAAGTTTATCGGGGAAGTAGAAAGCATTCCAACGTTCTCTAAGCATTTCATGTGGGTCAGGTAGCTCTGTCCGAAGGTCATGAAGAAGCGGATGCGCTTTACACCCGGAATATTCTTTGCAAGGGATTCGATCTCCTCATGATGTAAAAGGTACATGTCCTTCTCGCCGACCTGCGGGAAGTTGTACTCGCGCTTGATCTCCATCGGCTTTGTCTCTACCCAGTGGCCATTCTCCCAGTAGGAACCGTTTGCGGATACCTCGCGGAGGTTGATCTCCGGGTTGAAGTTTGTAGCGAACGGGTAGCCATGGTCGCCGCCGTTGCAGTCTAAGATGTCGATGGTGTGGATCTCATCGAAATAGTGCTTTAACGCATACGCGGAGAAGACACTTGTGACGCCCGGGTCAAAACCTGTTCCTAAGAGTGCCATAAGGCCAGCCTCTTTGAATTTCTCCTGATATGCCCACTGCCAGGAATAATCAAAGTATGCGGTGAAGCCCTCTTCCTTGCAGCGTTTCTCATAGATCGCGCGCCATGTCGGATCATCGGTGTCCTCCGGCTCGTAGTTTGCGGTATCGATATAGTTCACGCCAGCCTTTAAGCATGCGTCCATGATCGTCAGATCCTGATACGGGAGTGCAACGTTTAACACTGCATCCGGCTTGTAGCTTTCCATTAAAGCGACCAGCTCGTCCACGTTGTCAGCATCCACTTTCGCGGTCGTGATCTTCGTCTTTGTCGTTCCCTGAAGTTTCTCCTTTAAAGCATCGCACTTGGATACGGTACGGCTTGCGATCATAATTTCTGTGAATACATCACTGTTCTGACAGCACTTGTGGATCGCTACGGACGCAACACCTCCGCAGCCGATGATCATTAATCTGCTCATGTTTATTTTTCCTCCTCTTTTAAAAGATCCTCAACATACTTCGGCAGCATGAACGCTCCCATGTGAAGATGTGTCGTATAATACCAGGTTTCGATATTTAATGCATCCCATTCCCGGGGTTTGAAATCCTTGATGGGATGATATTTCTTTGAAGCGAAGCCGAAGAGCCAGTATCCGGACGGACAGGTTGGAATATGCGCCTGATACACACGGCTGATCGGGAAGGAGCGGAATGCCTTTCGGTGCATACTGCGGCAGGCCAGCTCGTCCTCATCGTAGAATGGGCTTCCATGCTGGTAGACCATGATCCCATCTTCCTTTAAGGCGCTGTAACAGCTACCGTAGAATTCCTTCGTGAACAGTCCCTCAGTATGGCCGAAGGGATCTGTGGAATCGTTGATGATGAGGTCATACTTTGCCTTCTTGTTTCTTAAAAATCTCAGACCGTCATCATAGTGGACCTCGACACGCGGATCATCTAAGGCACAGGCTACCTCCGGGAAAAATTTTCTTGAAACCTCCACAAACATCTCATCCGTCTCCACGACATCGATATGTTCCACGCAGTCATACTGCAAAAGCTCTTTCGCGACACCGCCGTCGCCGCCGCCGATGATCAGTACGTCCTTCACACACGGATGGACCGCCATCGGCACATGGGTCACCATCTCGTCATAAATAAACTCGTCCTTCTCGGAGAATACGATCTCCCCGTCCAGAGAGATAAATTTTCCAAATTCCTCGGAATCGAACACATCGATCCGCTGATATTCACTCTCCCCGGAAAACAGCTGCTTTTCAATCTTGATGGACAGCTTTACGTTTCCGGTGTGCAGTTCTGAAAACCAGAATTCCATATCTCGTGACTCCTTGTATCGTATTGGCCAAAGCCTATATGTTTGCCAGCACCATCAGATGATCCACTGCCGGATCTTCTGTTCCCTGCATGGAACATCCCTTTTTCTTCGCATACAGGATATACTGGACCACGTCGTCCGTGATCATCTCACCCGGCGCCAGAATCGGGATTCCCGGCGGATAACACATCACAAACTCCGCACAGACTCTTCCTGAAGACGCTTCCACCGGAACAGAGACCTTCTCGGAGTAGAACGCTTTCTGCGGAGACATAACAACCTTTGGAGAAATGTACTCGCCAGAGAGCAGTCCTGAGCTATCTTTTTTGTAGAGACGCTCGATATCATCCAGAGCACCAACAAGGCGCTCGATGTCCTGGATACGATCTCCGATGGAGATGTAAGCAAGAATGTTGCTGATATCTCCGAACTCGATCTGGATATCATACTCGTCGCGCAGAAGATCATAGACCTCGATTCCCGCAAGTCCGATGTCTCTTGTATACACGGAAAGCTTCGTCACATCGTAATCGAAGATGCTGTCCCCGTTCACCAGTTCCTTTCCGTAAGCATAGTAGCCGCCGATGGAGTTGATCTCCCGTCTCGCGTACTCTGCCATCTCAACGACCTTCGCGAAGGATTCCTCACCGCGGAGAGCCAGATTTCGTCTTGAAATATCAAGGCTGGAAAGGAGCAGATAGGAGGCGCTTGTGGTCTGGGTCAGGTTGATGATCTGGCGCACATAATCGGTATTCACTCCCTTATTTAAAAGAAGAAGCGAGCTCTGTGTCAGGCTTCCGCCGGACTTGTGCATGGATACTGCCGCCATATCAGCTCCCGCTGCCATTGCGGAGATCGGAAGATTCTTTCCGAAATACAGATGGGTTCCATGAGCCTCGTCCGCGAGGACCTTCATGCCTCTCGCATGGGCGAGCTGTACGATCGTTTTTATATCAGAGCAGATGCCGTAATAAGTCGGGTTATTGACAAACACCGCAACCGCGTCCGGATTGTCCTCGATGGCCTGTTTTACTTTTTCGACCTGCATTCCCAGTGAAATACCGAGTCTCTGGTTCATCTCCGGATTTACATAGATCGGGATTCCACCGCAGAGCACCAGAGCGTTGATGACGCTCTTATGTACGTTTCGCGGTAAAATGATCTTATCTCCGGCTTTTACCACCGAGAGGATCATGCTCTGGACCGCAGATGTCGTTCCGCCGACCATTAAATAGGCGCTGGCCGCTCCGAATGCCTCCGCCGCAAGCTCCTCCGCCTCACGGATCACGGAGACCGGATGACAGAGGTTGTCAAGCGGCTTCATCGAGTTTACGTCCAAAGATACACATTTTTCGCCTAAAAGCTGTACCAGTTCCGGATTTCCGCGTCCTCTCTTATGTCCCGGTACGTCAAACGGGACAACTCTCTTCTTTTTAAATGCCTCGAGCGCTTCATAGATCGGGGCTTTCTTTTGTCTCTCTCTGTCCATGGTTTTGTTCCTCACGCATTTTATTGATTGCGCATCATCTGAATAATAAAAAAAGCAGATGACGCCAAAACCATCATCTGCTCAAAACGATTCTATTCCATTGGGGTCTGGGGCGCGTCACTCCGCTCCCGTCTGCCTCTGACCTTTATCGTTTTTTCCTCCAAGTCTGCAATCGCAAATATATTGTCCCTGCACTTATTGACCGATTCACAAGATGATGTGTTTTTCAAACACTGATTATAAAGTAATCAACTTATAAATTTGAGCTTTTAACTCAATCAATAATGTGGGCTTAACCCCACGCGGCGCTTGACCCGCCTGTCCGATGGGCTTAACTTCCGTAGTCTGTTCTGCGGGAGTGGTCATTACATACATTTGCATGAAAACGATAAATGTCTCTTCACACTATTTCTATCATACATGAAAAAACATAGAACTGTCAAGTAAAAATTTCCATTTATCCTATGAGAAGATAAAAGCAGGGATCCATCAACCACAAAAGTTGATGGATCCCTGTGAAACAGGATCACATATGATCATTCTGTACGTTTCCGGTCACCATTGCACCGGTCTTTGGATCCAGATAATAGAGATGTCCATCCTGCGGATCTGTAAACCAGCCGGTCTTCATCGCTCCCTGGGTACCGTCAGAAACCGGGTTCAGATAATACCAGCTTCCATCCGCATCTTTCAGCCAGCCGGTCTTCATCGCTCCCCGCGTACCGTCGGAAACCGGATTCAGATAATACCAGTTTCCGTCTGCGTCTTTCAGCCAGCCGGTCTTCATGGTTCCCTGCGTGCCATCAGATACCGGATTCAGGTAATACCAGTTTCCATCCGCATCTTTAAACCAGCCGGTATCCATGTACCCGTCAGCACCAAAGTGATACCAGAACATGGTTTCCTTGTACGGAAGCTGTTTCCATGCATTGGATACACATCGTCCATCGCTGCCATAGTATCTCCATCTGACTACGCCATTGACATTCTTTGTTTCCCATGCATTTCTGGTCACATTCCAGTCAGTATCTCCGTCGCTGCCGGAACCGGAGCTGCTGTCTCCCTTCTGGCTGCCGGAGTCTGTGCTTTCCAGAACTGCCTGCGCCGTCACACGATGTCCTTCTGCCTGATCCAGCACATCCAGGAGTGCTTCGTTCACAGTTGTATACAACGTGCCGTTGATCTTCCAGCCCTTGAACACAGCTCCATCCTTGCTGACTGTCGGAAGCGCTTCATCCATCTGCTCCAGGGTATAGCTCCGCTCTCCGACTCCATGATCAAATGCAACCGTTCCCTTTCGGCTGTCCGAGAGCAGCTCAAAGGTACTGAAGCCATCCTTGTTGAAAAATTCGGCCATAACACTTCCCTGCGTTTTCTTTACGGTTACCGGATAATAGGCAATTTTTCCGCTATGTAACAGATGCCGGATAAAGAGATCTTCGGTCGGATAATCTGCCGGGAGCGGCAGGGTGATCGTAACCGGGATTCCGACCTTCTGTGGGATCGCTGAGCCGATCAGAACTGTATTCTTACCGTTGCCTTTCTCCTGCATGGTCTCATTCTTTCCGGCTGTTGTGGCTTTTACATTGTATAATGCGGTGATTTCAAAAGTGATCACATTCACTCCCTGTTTTTCGGTCACACCCTTTACTTCCACCGACATATACGGCTCAACCACCAGTCTTACCTTCTTTCCTGCGGTATCGACTCCTTCCTTCTGAAGTTTTTCCTTCGCTTCCACTCCGGAGATCGTCTGATCTTCTCCTGTTTTTACGATCACATCCCCGTTTTCTGTTTCCCGGATCAGATCTGCTGCCACAGTATCCAGTCCGGTAATCTCCGGGGTCTTCTCTTCCAAAAGGTTAGCAATCTTTTTTACCTCCTCCGGTGCATCTGCCGGAACCGGTGCAATCTTCGGCTCTGCCACGGAAATCTCCGGTGCCTGTGCTTTTCCAACAGTAATTTCCCTGGTCACCGTCGTTCCATTGTAGTCACTATCCCCGGCAACCTCAGCCGTCACAAGGACCGTTCCGGCTCCGATGATCTTCGCCTCTGTTTTTCCGTTCACTTCTGATAGCTCCAGAACTCCATTTCCGTCAGGAACGGAGAATTTCACAGCCCCGGTTCCCTTCTGTCCGGTAAGTACCAGTGCAAATGGATCATCACCGTAGATTTTTCCATTCACTTCTTCGATCTGCACCTTGTCTTCATCTGCTTTTCCGACCTCGAAGCTGCAGCTTACCGGTGCAGGCTTATTGTAATTCTCCTTCTCTGCGCCGTCAGCCGGAAGCACATAATCTGCCGAAATTTCATGCGTACCAGCAGAAGGACCCGAATATTCCATGGACGCGGTTCCATTGGTCAATGTGATCGGCGTCTGATTGAGCGGCTGCCCATTTTCATAAAATATTACCGTTCCGGTCAGAACATCCTGATAAGCTCCCTTCGCTTCCAGAGTCAGAACATAAGTATCTTTCACATTTCCAAGAGCAGCCCGGAGTCTCTGCATCAGACCGGTTTTCTTTCCGGCTTTCAAATTCAGGGAAATGCTTCCCTTCTGAACGGTGATCGGTCTGGAATTATTACCTGCCGTATAATTGGTGCCACTTGCCACACTTATCGTTACCGTTGCCGTACCTACGCCATGGATCGTTGCCCGGCCATCTGCATCAACCGTCAGTACATTCGCAGAGTCGCTTGTCTTGGTCACCGCTCCATCTCCAACGGTGGTAACTCCAGTCAATGGAAAATCAGGATCGCCATATGTTTTCGTTCCCGGCCACTCTGCATCATTGATCGTGATCGAAGATGCTGCTTTTTTGATCGTTGCGGTTGCACTGGAAGGAATGTTGACCTGGTAGTTATCCGGATCGGCTGTTGCTCCGCCACCGCTCGCTGCTGCTCCTGTTATCACAGCCTTCGAAGCATCGATCACAACCTCTTTATCGCTTCCGGCATTTGCATCCTTAAAAGCGGCTGTTAAGCCTGTGATCCGCAGTTCTTCTTTTCCGGCAGCTGTCTTCACACCAGTGGTTATCATGAGTGGTTGCTGTACAGTTGCTGTTGTCGTGCCATCATAGGTCTTATCTTCTACCGCAACTGATGATAATTGCAGTTGGTACTTAGAAATTTCCGGTACCACGGAATCTGTTAATGTCCTATCGTATGAAACACTTGAATCTGTCGGTGTAAATTTCACGGTATAAGCCTTGTTATCTTTTACATTCGGATAAATATCAGATGCTGAACTACTATTTTCCGGTTCCCAGCTCCAGTTTCCGGCTACCAGTTGATTTGCACCATTATACACACCATAACCAGAAGCCAGGGAAACCGGAATCTGAGCAAGTGATACCCCATAAGTACCCTTCGCATCCCACTTTTGTGTTCCGTTTCCTACAATTCTCAGTGTATCCTTGGTAGACACATGAAGCGGTTCCGTTCTCTCAGAAGCAAATGCATTCTCTTTCGCCTTTATTCTGCTGGTTACCTGATATCCATGTGCCGGATATAATCCCTGAATTTCCGTACCTTCAATCCATGTAAATGCTCCGTCTGAATCTGCATCACGGTATCCATACTCAATGTCATTTTCCGGATTCGTTCTGTTTATGGTAATCGTCGTACCGGTTATTTTCACCTCATTCTCAGTTATTGCTGCCGGTGCTTCCGTTCTTTTAAGAATCGTGATACTTTCAAGTTTTCCGGCAAATTTCTTATCCGTGTTGCTTGCAGCATACCGATAATAAACCGTACTCTCATGATCGGAAGAAATGATGTCTGTAATCGAGATTCCTGATCCACTGCCCATTTTTGCGGATGTCCAGCTTGGAGAGGTATTGGTTCCGTTTACAATCACATACTGTAAAGATGAGGAAATTGTGATTTCTTCCTTCCGATAATCAATATTCGGCTTGTTCGATTCTCCCGGAATCGCCTGTGTTTGCAAATTCGCCACCAAAACCGCTTCACTGGCTGACATGGACGAGGATGCTTTCCTGCGAATATAGAATGGTACAGACCCACCACTTTCACGAATGTTATCCAGCAGGCTTGTCAAACGAACCTTAGCACCCTGTCTTATAGTTGTCCATGACTGTGCATCCTTAGAAGCAGCATACTCCAGATCGCAGGAAGCTTTATTCTCTAAAGTCTCCTGTTCGTAATTGATAGAAACATCATCAGCCTTAGGTGCCTCCTGCCGCACTTTTTCTGTCTGGAAATTTACATAGGTTACATCAAGAGATAATTTACCATCCTTTTTAATCATCAGTCTGACATGATATTCTGTGTCCGGAGCTAAATCCGTAATAGTACACTCATAGTTTCCAGAAGAACTTTCCGTAAGTGGCGTTCCTTTCAAGAACATATTTTCTAATGTTGATGTCTGCTCATCCTCGCCGGGGGTTAATAAAAACTTAACCTCTGCTCCGGGAGTTCCTGTTGCCTTAATTGTAGCAGTTGCTTTTGTTTCAGAAATCGTCTTAATATCTGTGACAGTTGCGGAAGAGATACTTGCCGTCTGGTTATTAGAATATGTATCAGTAGCTTGATCATAATATACCGTCTTACTGTACTTGCGGAAATGCGGGTAAACCTCCGTTCCAATCACCTGTCCCCACGTACCATCTGATTTTTCATCGTTTAATTTATAGGCAATTTCGCCGGATTTCAGTTTTTTCAGTTTTTCTTCGTTATCTAGAGTAGTAATACCCGGAGAACTATAACCACTCTTTGTTGTCTCATAACAGTTCGTAAAAGTAGCCCTATGATCATTCGAGTACTTAGTTCCTTCCAGTTTTCCTGATACAGCCAAGCAATTAGTCACCGTTCCGTATGAACAACTATTTGAAAAATCTGTTCCTACTACAAAACAATTCTGAATGTTGCTATCATAAGCGTTACGACACAACCCGCAAGCCCAATTACCTTCCAACACCAGCCCTATATTTTGTACACTCCCATGTTTAATCCATGCCACCAGTCCCCACTTAAAAATTGTACCGTCATTAGCAGGTCGCAGTCCGGAAATTACATGATAATTTCCCTCAATAGTCCCCTTGAAAAACTTATCAGTTATGTTTCCAATGCTTGTCCAGTCACGTCCGCTCGGGATCTTAATATCCTTCATCAGCTTCAGATTGCTGTTATCAGGGATTTTACTATCATTAAACTGCTTTGCAAACCAGAAAAGCTGACCGGCATTATAAATCTCATAATATCCCTTCCAATTTTTGGGCTCCTGATATGCATCACATGCTTCACAAAATCCATCTGCATTATAGTGCTCATGACTACAAGAGGTATCAGAATTAAACATCGTAATTTCATTTAGTGCTCCTATCGAAATCGTCTCACCTGATTTTGTGATCGGATTGCCGTCATTTAAGCCCGGTACCGTCACCGAAATATCTGTTTTATTCCTATTTTCCGGCAGATATACCGTCAAATGTCCCGTGTTCACTTCATCATACGAAATCTGCATGGAAGGAATGACCATAGCTGCACTTTGACCTTTTTGATTGATCAACGGTTCACCATTCTGCTTGATCGTGATATCGCTTGCCTGTAATACCTGATCGCTCGTGATCGCCGTGGAAACAAATTTTAATCTTGTCTCATAAAGAGGAATTCCGGTCTTCAAAGTGATCGTTGCATTCCCATCATCAACGTCAGCAACGTCAGCTTCCATCTGATAAACATAGTCTCCAACCGTCACCGTTACCGTTACCGGTGTCCCTGGCGTTAATGGCTTCAGATAATTGGATGCCTTAAGTGTACCTTGATAATCGCTCACCTTCATCGTCCCTGCATTCCAGGTAATCTCTCCCACGCTGATTGTCACCGGATAAGTGCTTTCGATGAATCGTACATCCGCAATCGTGCCCTGAATGGTATAGTTTTTCAGTCCGTAATTTTCACTTTTCGGAAAAAAATCGCCGCCATTTAAGTTGACTACTGCCTGATCACTGATGGAAATGGAGCCCACAAAGGTACCATCTACACTGGGCTTCTCTGCGACACCGATCGCATATACTTCATTATTATATGCAATGGCTGAAACCGTTCCGCCATTGATCACAATATCACCATACTTGTATTTACCTTTGTCTATCGGTTTTGCTCCACCGCCGCCAGTGCCGATTCCGGCTCCGGGGCGTCTTCCTGCGTCCGTAACATATCCTCCATAGGCCGTCACCTTGCCACCATTGATCTCAATCCTATCCACGCAGCCGTACGGTCCACCGCCAATTCCTGCTCCACCGTATACGGTTCTAATATCCCTTTTGTATCTTCCATGTCCGCCCTGGGCATACACAGTTCCGTTGTTGATGACAATGGTACCTTTGCCGCCCACTACAACGTCACCCTCTATATTATTGCCGGAATCTACACTGCCGCCAATACCTGCTGCCATCCCGCCGCCATAAGCTTCGATATTGCCTCCGTTGATCTCAATCGTCCCCAAGGAACCATTTTTCATTCTCGACGCACCAATTCCAGCACCTCCTCCACCGGTTGCTTTTAAGCTTCCATCTCCGCTGATCGTCAGGGTACAGCCTTCAAGCACCTCAATAGCCGCACGCATATTACCGCCCTTGAGCGTGTTTTTTCCCTCCAGAATCAGATTCAGTTTTGCACCATTTCCCAGTCGGATCGCCGGTATCCAGTTAGTTGATGTCTCATCGTTATTAGGAATCTGGATATCCAGATTCCTAATCGTGATTGTAGCCTCCACACCACTAACCTGAATAACATTGGTCGTACTGCTTCCCGTGATAGCCGCATCATTATACCGTTCCAATGTGTCGCTGTTGATGACGATACCGCCATTCGCAATATCATAAGTACCTGTTGATGCCAGCAAAGCGATTCCGCCGTCCATGCTGACCTCGATCTCCGGAAGCTCCACGCCCGCTGCCAAAATATACTCTCTCGGAAGGACCGGAAGATAATAATAGGAGCCGTTTTCCTCCTCCCGGTTCTCATCCTGCTCCCAGGTCACCTCGATATCTGTCAGTACCGGGATATCCTCTGAGATTTCCTCATTTTCAAACTTATCATCCTTGAGAAAATCCCCGGCATCGTTGGCGGTAGCGATCCGATACCTATCCTGCTGTTCTTTCTGCTGTTCTTTCTGCAGTTCTTTCTGCAGTTCTTTCTCCTGGACTTCCTGTTTATCTGCTTCTTCCTCATCATTGCTGTCCGGCACGTTTTCTGAATTTTCTGTTTCCGGATTTTCTTCCTTATTCAGATTTTCTTTCTTCGCATTACTGCCGGTAGCAATTCCAAAGTCTTCTTTCTCATCACTGTCGCCTGCTGCCGTTTTCTCATCTTCCGCGCCCTTATCGCGATCCACATTATTTTTCTGGTGATTCACGTTCTTATATTCCACCACCGAAGCCTCGATCGTCTCCGGGAAATCCAGATAATCCTCAAGGTTTTCTCCGGCATCCGCAGGGATCTGAATATGCGCGACCTCCTCCGGTAATTCCGTAAATCCCGTGATCACTTTCAACTTTTTTGTAGGAACTGCAGCAAACGTTGCAGACGGTATGCATAACTGCATCGCCATCATTGCCGCCAATGCTGCAGATACGATCTGCCGTTTCTTCTTTTTTTGTTCTCTCCGGTAATATTTTTTATTCATACTTTTCCTCCTCACCTGATTCATTACTTCCCCTTTTTCCCTGAAGAAGCTGGGAGACTGCTTCCCCCAGCTGATGCTCTGCAACGGGCTTCACCCAAAAGTCATCTACCCGCAGCCTGCGGCTTTGGGGTTCAAATTCTGCCTGATCGCTGATCCAAAGGAGCGGGACATCCCTGCTGTAGCCTCGTATGCTCATGCAGAAATTCATTCCACGGGCCCCCTCCTCCATGATCACCACAGCGTCATAAGGGCCCTCCCGCTGCATGGCATAGACGCAGAATACGCCATTGTCAAAGCGGTCTACTTTGCCAAGCTTCATCAGTAACGCCGTTTCTTTCTCCTTCTGACTATAGCTGCATAGCGCAATTCGCATTTCCATACCTCCGTTTCCTGATGGGCTCCATTGCCTCATATAGCTCCTGATCACTACAATCTATGGAGAGGAATGCCGGGATACGAAGCTGATACGCGATCAGGGCAAAGTTTTCATCATCGCTCCACCAGACAAGCGGTGTTTCCGGTGCCAGCTGCTTTGCCTGAATGGCAGCCTCCAGTCCCCTTGCCCCGGTCATTGCGATGACAACCGCATGATATCGGCTCCGCCGCAGTGCCTGAGATAGCTGCTTCTCATTCCATAGCTCGTCGATGACAAGCTGTCCGTCCCCATCAAAAAGGGAGCGCAGCCTGCTCTCAAACCATTCTGCATTCCTTAATTCCGTACAAAGTGCGATTTTCATGCTGAGCCTCCTTTCCTGAAAAGAAAAATAAAAAAACCAGACCTTCTCATCGGAAAGTCTGGTAGTATAATTAGAGTAGCATCTTGTCAAGGGAAATGCAACCGACTTTGTTTAAGACGCAGGTTTCCTGTTTAAGACGCAAGTTTTTTCCTGCGGTTTTATGTTATACTAATATTGGATTATTGTGCAAAGGAGATGGCGCGATGCAGATTGCGATTGTGGATGACAGGGCAGATGACAGAGCAGAACTGTCTGTCTGCCTGGAAAATTATATGAAAAAGCATCAGCTGGACTATACGCTGACAGAATTTGAGGACGGAGAGAATTTTCTGAAAGCTGCCGCCCAGGTCAATTTTCAGCTTGTCTTTATGGACATCTATATGGAGAACATGGATGGAATGGAGGCCGCCAGAAGGCTGCGCCAGAAAAACAGGCTCTGTAAGATCGTTTTTCTGACCATTACAGAAGATTATGCCCGGATGGGGTACAGCCTGTCCGCCAGCTATTATCTGCTGAAGCCGCTTTCGCTCCATCAGGCAGATTTTGAAGAAGCGATGGAGCTGTGCCAGCTAAAACCGCCCTATGAAGTGATGACACTTTCGGTTATGGCTGACCGTCAAAAGCTGGAACTTCCCACAGAGAAGATTCTATACATAGATTATCAAAACCGTATGACACGGATTCATACGGCGGAACGCGTGATACCGGTAAGCGGAGGCTTTCAGGAGGTTACTGCCGCATTGCAGAAGGACAAGCGTTTTTTGCCCTGCTACCGGGGCATTTTAATCAACATGGATTACATCAGCCAGGTTGACAGTCAGACCTTCCGTTTGATAAACGGAGAGGAGCTTCCGATCTCCCTCCGAAACAGAAAACAGCTGCGTGAGGTCTACCGCCAGTATGTTTTCTCCGGAATGGAGGGAATTGTATGATAATAAAGCGGACACAACAAAAACGATTTCCCGTCTTCTGTCTGATCTGCTGTCTGACCTGCCTTTTCTGTTTCATCGGCAGCATATCCGCCTTTGCTCTTCAGACTGCCACCCCATCAGATGCCGATAAGATCAGGATCACAAAAATACAAAATGAAGATGAGCTTCTCGCCCTGCCGGATTTTACGCTGCCCCTTAAAAGCAGCCCCTCCGACGATGACATGGAACCCATTTATCTCTTTGCCCTTAAATACCAAACGGTTTCCGCCACTGTAATTGAAAATAATGAAAGCCGGTCTGAAAGATTTTCCGTCTGCTGGGATTTTTCGGCCATTGACCAGACCACTTTGGGGGATTACACCGCAACCGGCAGGATTGAGCTGCCGGAGGGATATTACTTTGGCGAAAATGTATTAAAGGAGCTTGTGATTTCCGTCCATGTAGAAAAAACACCTCCTGCTGTCATTATTTCCATAGAACAATGGTATCCTTATACGGACGCTTTTGCACTTCCACAGGGCAGTACAGAAGAAACGCTGAACCATCTGCTTCGTTTTTCCCCGCATCATCTGGAATGCTATACAGAAAACAAAATCAGCTATTCCGCTTTGGTGGAATGGGATCTTTCCGATATTGATTTCGATACTGTGGGACTGTATCAGGCAAAGGGACGGCTTGCCGCACCTGAAAATACGGAATTTGCGGACGGGATCGTTTTCCCGGAAATATCGATCCCCGTTTCTATACAGGCCCCCGGCAGACCGGATATCAACTGTGTTATAGCTGCCAGAGGAAATCTATGCTTTCCATGGGTCACACCGCCGGGTGATCCGGATAAGATCAACGTATGGCTATCCGAAAACGATGAACCATGGAAACAGCTGGAAGATGGCGTTTATGCAGGGAAGGAAATGCTCTCGATCAAAACGTATCTGCTGACATCGGGTAACAGCTACCGTCTTCAGGTCGATTACGATGGCGGACAGACCGGCATCCTGTCCTTCACTTACTCAGATGAGCTTGTCCTTGAGGGGTATTATAAGGGTGATCGCGATGGAGGGGACGCAAAAGGAAATCCGCCTGGCAGCATCACACAGCCTCCGCCCGAACAGAACATTGATCAGAGGGTTGAACAGAACGGGGACGAGAACAAGGATGAGAATCCCGATCGAGAAAACGCTCCAACCGACCGGACAGAGAACGCCTCCTCTATGAAACCGCTCTCTAAAGCAGAGGCGGCTTCAGATCCTAAAGAGCCTTCCTCCTCCGAAATAGCCTTTACCGAATTTTTTGATGATACCACTGACCGGATCTCTGGCACGCGCTTATTGATGATGCTTCAAACGGGAAGACAAAAAGCAAGCTTTTCCAAACAGGGCATCACCATCCGCGTCCCAAGAGCTTCTTTACCAAAGGACATCCAAAATAACGATCAGATTGAGGTCATCATCAAAAAAATCTCTGACCGCAGTTTTTCTTTTTCCTTTTGCATCAACGGAGTTTCCTTTGACTCTCTGCCGGGTGCCTCTGTCATGCTGCCCTATCCGCAAGAGACGGCAGCGGATAGCTTATATCTCTGTGACGAAAGCGGCATAAAAATCCCGGTTTCCGACTATGATGATGCAGCAAAGGCCGCTTTCTTTCCGATCGAGCATACCGGAACCTACACCATGGCAGCCTCGAAGGATCCTGATTCCCCGGCGCAGACAGCCATGAAGGATCCTGATTCCTCGGCTCTGACCAGCGGGAAGAATACCAATTCCCCGGCTCTGACTGCCGCTAAGGAATCTGCTTCTCTGGCTATGACAGATGGGAAGGATCCTGATTCCTCGGCACAGACAGCCGCGAAGGATCTCGAGTCCTCGGCTCCGGAAGACGGAAAAAATCCTGATTCCCCAGCCATGGCAGACAAGATAGATCCCTTTTCCTCGACACAGACAGCCGCAAAGGAGCCTGATTCCCCGGCTCTAGCAGCCGACACCGAGCGCGGCAGATCCCCTCTGCTCTTTTTGCTCCCGGCTTCCCTGCTTCTTTTGTCCGCCGGTGTACTTTTTCTGCGTAGGAGGTGGAAATAGCTGATGTCTTCTGTTATAAGAAAATATGCTGCCTTATGTATCGTCTGCCTGTGTTCATCCCTGTTTTTTCTTGGATTGTATCATTTCGATAATAAATATAGTCAGAATACGATCCAGGCGGCAAACGGCATTTTGGCTCTCTCCGAGAATGATCTGAAAAAGTCACCGGTACGATTTCTGGTATCCGGCTGGGAATTTTATCCGGATGCTCTTTTGACTCCGGAAGAAATACAGGATTCCGACCACTATATGCGCTATCTTTCCATTGGCGAGATGAGCAATTTTTCCAGTCCGGCAGCTCCTTCTCCCTACGGCTGCGGAACTTACCGGATGACCTTCTTTTTGCCGGAACGGAAAGAGGCGTATGCCATTGAACTCCCGGAAGTATTTTCTTCCTATACCCTTTATCTCGACCATGACCGGATCCTGCAGCTGGGAGATCCGGAGCAAAGGATCCCTTTGGTTCAAAACCGAATGGTCACTTTTTATGGAGGAAAGCCGGTCACACTCACCATAGCGGTCAGCAACTATGACCACTTTTATGGCGGGATCGTTTATCCGCCTGCTTTTGGGACGATGCTGGCAGTAAATACCTCCCGGGGGATCCGGTTTGCATTCTGCCTGTTCAGCTGCACAGTTACCTTCGTCTGTGCCCTGCTGTCTTTTTACTTCAGTCACCGGATGAAACAGAAAAATGCCTTTCTGTTTGGACTTATCTGCCTTGCTATGTGTGGTCTGTCCTCTTATCCTGCACTCCACATGCTGATGGCACTTCCTGTCTTCCCCTGGTATACGCTCGAGCTGTTCTGTATCTATCTGGTCACCTTGCTGATCATAATTCTGCAAAACCGGATCTGCCGCCCGGGCTTCCTTCTTTCCGCCATCAGTAACGGAGCAGGCACTGCCTTCCTTATATATGCACTGGGATATGGTATGATGGCTTCCCGCCTTTCCCTTGGAGCCATTCGTTTCTTCTCGGCAGCCGTCTTTTGCTATAAAGCGGCATCGGCACTCTATCTTCTTATCATATCCATTCTTGCCATCCACCGGGGAGAAAAGCGACGCAGACCGATCTTCTATGCCACAGCCGCCGCCACCTGCGCCCTTATATGGGATCGGCTTCTGCCGGTATATGAGCCGGTCATCGGCGGGTGGTTTGTGGAGTGGGGCAGCCTCTTTATCGCAGCAGCGATCGGTTACTCTCTCTGGCACGATGTGGTAGAAGGATACGGAAACAGCCTGATCTTTCAGGAGGAGCGTAAGCAGGTCATCCGTCAGCTTTCTATGCAGACCGAATACAGCCGTCAGCTTTCTGAGGCCGCAGCGGAAAACCGGAGGCTGATCCATGACATCAAACATCATCTGCGTGCCATAGACCGCATGGCCTCGGAGCATGGACAGACGGAGATCTGTGACTTCCTGTTTCAGGTAGAGGAACAGGTTGCCGCATCTTTAGCCTACTCCCATGTTGCATTCTGCAAAAATCCTGTTGTCAATGCCCTGATCGAATATTATTATGGTATCGCCCAGACACAGGGAACAGAGCTTCAGGTGCGGATCGATCTGCCCGATCCGATGCCGCTTACTGACGTGGAGCTGTGTACGGTGCTGGGCAATCTTTTGGACAATGCGGTAGAAGCCTGCAGCCGCCAAACGAAAGGGAAACGCCGCATTTTGGCTGTAGGTGAGATTCGAGGCAACATGTACTTTTTAAAGATTGAAAACACATATGATGGTCTGATCCTTCCGGAGGAAAAAACATTCCGCTCACGAAAGGGCACAGCAGCCGATCATGGAATCGGACTTTCCTCTGTCCGAAGGATCCTTGAAAACCATGGCGGTGACCTTGATCTCGTACCCGGGGAAGAAACGTTCCTTGTCGGGATCACAATAGAATGTCCCTTTATCTCAAAAAGTCAACGTGTAATATAAATTTATTATGGGATGGGGATGCCAAATTAAAAAAAGCAATCGAATCCTTTCAATTCAATTGCTTTTCTGTTTCCGATGCCGATTAATGCTTTTTATTATAGCGTTCACCGAAACGCTTGACAAGCTTAATTTTAGCAGATTTTTTCCTGCGCAGTGATTCTGGCAGGAATATGTCAGCTTCTCTGACCAGAATCACGCGCCAAGTCTCACGGAGGTTCGGCTTGAAACTCGCTTTACTGCTTGCTTCTTCCGT
>OGEC01000704.1_pt1 | contig 23029 bp, 23 predicted proteins | sample 1570551 | NCBI WGS metagenome assembly OGEC01 (sample SAMEA2582127, study PRJEB24529) | metagenome | biome: Human gut stool | place: China | collected 2011 | reverse complement strand
TAACTTTAACTAGCCTACAAAGGAACTTGAAAGATTGATTTTATCAGGTAAGGTATGGATGGGCCGTCACTCGCTGGTGCTCTATCTGCTCCATCAGCCGGTCATCCTGGGGGTGCTGACGGCGGTGTTCCGGCTGGTGAGGGCGGGGTAAAGCTTCTGGAAAAGTTAGCCTCTGTGACCGCTTGACAAAGGGGCGGCGCTGTGGTATCCTATGGACAGTTAGAGAAATCTAACTGAAGAGATGCGTCTGAGCCTGCTTCCGACGCATTTTTATGGAGCAAAATGTTAGAAGCAGCTAACCCAATAAATCAAAAGTGAGGCTGAATATTATGAGCAAAGTAGCAATCGTATTCTGGAGCGCGACCGGCAACACCGAGACCATGGCAAACTGCATCGCGGAGGGCGCGGGCGCTGCCGCCACCATCGTCCCCTGCGCCGAGATGGACGCAGCAAAGCTGGGCGAGTATGACGTGGTGGCCTTCGGCTGCCCCGCCATGGGCGCGGAGCAGCTGGAGGAGAGCGAGTTCGAGCCGATGTTCGCGGGCCTCGAAGGCTCTCTGAACGGCAAGAAGGTGGCCCTGTTCGGCTCCTACGGCTGGGGCGACGGCCAGTGGATGCGCGACTGGTGCGAGCGCGTCAAAGAGGACGGCGCACAGCTGTTCAGCGACGAGGGCCTCATCTGCAACGAGACGCCCGACGACGACGCTCAGGCTGCCTGCCGCAAGCTGGGCGCTGATCTGGCCAACTGGTAAAAAATAACACCGGCCCATCCTGCATCATCCCGCGTCTTTGGGGGCAACCTAGGGACAAAGAGGTGATGAATGAATGGAAAACACAGGTGTCCGCTGTGATGTCTGCGAGTGCCGCCACAACGTGGGGAGCAGCAAGTGTGACTTGCCCGAGATCACGGTGACGGAGCGCTGCACCTGCTCTTCTCAGCAGGTGGACATCCCGCACTACTGCCAGAGCTACGAGAAGAAGTAAGCTTTGAGCAACAAAAAGACCCCTGCCCGACGGCCTTGCCGGGCAGGGGTCTTTTGCTGTCAGAAGCTGTTTTCATAGGCGGGGTGCAATGCTTATGAAAACGGCTTCTCTAGTGGAGGCTGACGCCGAAGGTGGGCAGGCTGCGCAGCAGGGTGCCCACGCCGTGCATCTCGTAGATGCCGAAGCCCAGAGCGCTGGCGGGCAGGAGGTTTTCGGCCCGGTCGTCGATGAAGATGCACTCATCGGCCCGGAGATGGTACTTGTCCAGCAGGGTCTGGTAGATGCGGGGGTCGGGCTTGTTGACCTTCACTTCGCAGGAGGCCACGCCGCCGTCGAAGAGACCCTCGAAGTCCCGGCGCGTCAGCAGGTCCAGCACGTCCTCGGGGATGTTGCTCAGGTAGTAGACGCAGTAGCCGCGCTGCTTGAGCTGCTCCACCAGCGTCCGCATCCGGCGGCGGGGGCGGAGCATGCTCATCCAGTCGTCCAGCACGCCCTCCGCCTCGAAGCCCCGGCCCACGGCTCTGGCCCGCTTGAGCATCCGCTCGTTGGCCTCCCGGCGGGTGATGCGGCCCGCGTCCAGCAGCTGCCATTCTCTGCTGCCGAAGGTTAGGTCGTAGACCTCCTCTTCCAGCCCCCGGTTCCCGAACAGGTCGATGAGGTACTTGTGGGGGTCGAAATCCACCATGACGCCGCCGAAGTCGAACACGATATTTTTATACATCGATGATACCTCTTTAAGAAAAGTTGGGATGTCCCTGCGCCCAGTATAGCACATCCGGGGCGGTATTTTCCAGCCCTTTTGCATGGTCCGGCCCGCCCCGGCATAGGATGGGACTGTAAGGGGGCGGGGGAGATGACCTTTCGGGAGCTGTGTAGCAAGGAAGTCGTCCAGCTGAAGGACGGGGCCTGCCTTGGCCGGGTGGACGATCTGGAGCTGGACGCCGACACGGCCCGCATCGGGAGCCTGCTTCTGCTGGGGCGGCCCCGGCTCTTCGGGCTGCTGGGCCGGGACGAGACCCTGACCATCCCCTGGGCCGACATCGAGCGCATCGGTCTGGACGCCATCCTCGTGCGGACGGACATCCCCGCCCCGCCGCCCTCCCGCGGGGGACTGCTGGATAAATTGCATCAGTGGCTGAACGGATGAAAGATTTTCACCCGTTTTTTGTCCGTCAGGGCTGGATTTTGGAGGCAGGATGATTATAATAGAGGACTGGGGCGGAGTCTGCCGCCTCAAATAATAAGAAAAACGCAGAAGTGAAAGGAACTTCTTTATGACACACCATCCGAGTGCTGCGTCCCTCCGGCTGCACGGGGCGCGGCTGCTGTTTCCGCCTGCGGCCACCCTTCTGTTTCTGGTGCTCACCGAGTACATCGCCCGCGGCGCCCTGAGCGGAGATACCTTTGTACAGTACATCTTCCCCCACCCAGAAGCCTACCTGCTGGCGTGGGGGCTGCTCTTCCTCGTCTGGATGGCGGTGGACTGGCTCACCCGCTTCGCCCCGCTGGCCACCCTCCTGTCGGCCCTGCTGGGCTGTCTGCCCGCCACGGTGGATTTTTACACCCTGCAGCTCCGGGGCGAGCCCTTCCTCCCGTGGGATTTGATGCAGGTGTCCGAGGCGGCCGGTGTGGCCTCCGCGGCGGGCATCCACGTCCAGAAGAGCATGGTCCTCTCCGGCGTCGTGGTGCTGGCTCTGACCGTCGGCTCCTTCTTCCTCTACCGGGGCCGTCAGAAGCTGCCCTGGGTGCGGCGTCTGGCGGGCTTCGCGGCCAGCACGGCGGCCGCCTGCGCCCTCATCTTCGGGGTGTTTTTGCAGCCTGCCGTCACCCAGTCGCTGGGCATCCTGCCCGACGCATGGATGCAGGACCGCTACTACCGCTATTACGGCGTCATCACCAGCTTCCTCACCAACCTGACGAATCTGAAGATCGACAAGCCCGAGGCTTACTCGGAAGAGGCCGTCAACGCCATCCTCGACGACGTGGAGGCAGGGGAGAAGTACACCACCGGCCCGGTCTGGCCCGGCTCCTACGCCGCCCAGACCCCGGCAGACGAGCGGGTGAAGCAGCCCACCATCCTCTATGTGATGGACGAGTCCTACTGGGACGTCTCGGAGCTGGAGCAGTACGGCTTCCGGTTCGACACCGACGTCTCGGCCAACCTCCACGCCCTGCAGCAGACCAGCGCCTATGGCCGGGTCTACAGCCCCAGCTTCGGCGGCGGCACCTGTGACGTGGAGTTCGAGGCCCTGACGGGCTACTCGGTGTCCTATCTGCCCAGCGGCAGCAAGCCCTACCAGCAGCATGTGACGAGACCCATGTTCGCCCTGCCCAGCTACCTCAAGACCCAAGGCTATCAGACGGCGGCGGTCCACTGCTTCTGGGCCAGATACTGGAGCCGCGACACGGCCTACCCCAACCTCGGCCTCGACGACTTCATCAGCCTCGAGAAGATGCAGGGCGTCCAGAAGGTGCGCCGCCACTACTGGACCACCGGCCTCGTCACCGACGACTCCATGGCCGACCAGATCATCGGCCAGTATGAGACCATGAAGGCCCGGTCCGACGCCCCCGTCTTCCTCCACGCCGTCACCATGCAGAACCACACCAATTATAATAAGGATAACTACCCCGACGACCAGCGGGTGAAGGTCACCGAAGCCCCGGCGGGCCTCAAGGCCAGCACCGTGGGTGCGCTGGAGGACTTTGCCACCGGCATCCGGGACGCCGACGCCATGCTGGGCAGGCTGACGGACTACTTCTCGCAGGTGGACGAGCCGGTCATCCTCGTGTTCTGGGGCGACCACTACAACCCCATCGACTCGGGCTACGACATCTACACCCGCAGCGGCTATGCCAGCGGCTCCAGCGCCGACCCCCGCCTCCATCAGACCACCCTGCTGATCTGGTCGAACTACTCCGACCGGGCGGTCGACCTCGGCACCATCGCCGCCTACGACATCTCGCCGGTGATGATGGAGCTGTTCGGCCTCCGTCAGCCCGCCTACTTCCAGTTCCTTGGCCGCCAGCTCCGGGCCGCCTACCGGGCCAACACCCGCGGCACCATCCTGGAGAAGGACGGCACCGCCTCGAACGAGCTGACCCCCTTGCAGCAGAAGTGGAGCGATGAGCACTGGCTGCTCCAGTACGACCTCATGTTCGGCAAGGGCTACGCCCTGAGCCGGATGGGCCTTGAGAGCATCGCCGAGAGCGCAGATTGACGAAAAACTACGATTCTTTTTCGGAAAACCGCAAAAAAACCCTTGCAACGGCCAGAGGTTTGTGCTATTATTACTTAGCATTACACACGCATCACTATGCCCTTTTGTGCTCGGCGAGCCTGTGTTCGCGGCCAGAGGATGCCGAATCGGCGAGAATTTTTTTCGGCGGTCAAGGAGATTTTTCGAAGCAATCCTGACGGATTGCGAGAAGAAACGACGAAGACCGCTGGGAAAAAGGCCGACCAGACGGTATTCGATGGTCGTGAACGCAGGCTCAAGGGTTGAGGGCAGTCTGCAACCGTCCGATACGGCGGCAGATCACGGTGTGCGGAGGCAAAACAAATTTTGGAGGTAATTTTACTATGGCAGTCGTTTCTATGAAGCAGCTTCTCGAGGCAGGCGTTCACTTTGGTCACCAGACCCGCCGCTGGAACCCCAAGATGGCGAAGTATATCTTCACCGAGCGCAACGGCATCTATATCATCGACCTGCAGAAGACCGTCAAGAAGCTGGACGAGGCTTACAACTACGTGAAGGAGGTTGCAGCTGAGGGCGGCGACATCCTGTTCGTCGGCACCAAGAAGCAGGCTCAGGAGTCCATCCGTGACGAGGCTCTGCGCTGCGGCATGCACTACGTCAACGCTCGCTGGCTGGGCGGTATGCTGACCAACTTCCGCACCATCCGCAAGCGCATCGACCGTATGGCTCAGCTGCAGAACATGAAGGACAACGGCACCTTCGAGCTGCTGCCCAAGAAGGAAGTGGCCAAGCTCGAGCTGGAGATGGAGAAGCTGGACAAGTACCTCGGCGGCGTCAAGAACATGAAGACCCTGCCCAAGGCCATGTTCATCGTTGACCCCCACAAGGAGCGCATCGCTGTTGCTGAGGCCCGCAAGCTGAACATCCCCATCGTTGCGATCGTTGATACCAACTGCAACCCCGACGAGATCGACTACGTCATCCCCGGCAACGACGACGCGATCCGCGCTGTCAAGCTGATCGCTGGCGCTATGGCTGACGCTGTGCTGGAAGGCAAGCAGGGCAACCAGGAGGCCGCTCCCGCTGAGGACGCAGCAAACGCCTGATTTCCCGAAATTCTCACAAACCAACAAATACTGTGTAAGGGAGAATACCAAAATGGCTATTACTGCAAAGGACGTTATGGAACTGCGCAAGCAGACCGACTGCGGCATGATGGAGTGCAAGAAGGCTCTGACCGAGGCTGACGGCAACTTCGAGAAGGCTGTCGAGATCCTGCGTGAGCGCGGTCTGGCTACCGCCGCCAAGAAGGCAAGCCGCGTGGCTGCCGAGGGCATGGTCTACGCTGATTACTGCCCCGAGTGCAAGGTGGGCGTCGTCATCGAGGTCAACGCCGAGACCGACTTCGTCGCCAAGAACGACAAGTTCGTCGCCTTCGTCAAGGAGGCCACCAAGGTCATCATGAAGCAGGACCCCGCTGATGTCGAGGCTCTGATGGCATGCAAGACCGAGAGCGGCGAGACCGTCGATGAGGCTCTGAAGAACCTCATCCTGGTCATCAAGGAGAACATCAAGGTCCGCCGTTTCGTCCGTTACGAGGGCGTCTGCTCTGCATACGTCCACGGCGGCGGCACCCACGGCATCCTGGTCAACTTCGAGACCACCAACGGCATCGAGGCCAAGGACGAGTTCGCTGCATACGGCAAGGATGTTGCCATGCAGGTCGCAGCTGCCAACCCCAGCTACGTCGATGAGGCTGCTGTCCCCGCTGAGGTCGTCGCCAAGGAGAAGGAGATCCTCCTCGCTCAGATGGCCAACGACCCCAAGAACGCCAACAAGCCCGACGCTGTCAAGCAGAAGATGATCGAGGGCAAGATCAAGAAGTACTTCAAGGAGAACTGCCTGGTCGATCAGGAGTTCGTCAAGGACGGCGACCTGACCGTCGGTCAGTACACTGCCAAGGTCGCAAAGGATCTGGGCGGCGACATCAAGGTCATCAAGTTCACCCACTTCGTCAAGGGCGAGGGCCTGGAGAAGCGTTCTGACGACTTCGCTGCTGAAGTCGCAAGCATGGTGAAGTAAGCCAGCTTCTACTGCTTAAAGCATACGAGAGCCGCAGTGCCTGTAACAGGGCGCTGCGGCTCTTTTTGGTTGTGTTTGAACGGGAAGTATGCTATCATAGAACGAATAACAGAAAAGGGAGAGAGGAACATGAAGATCGAACCCAGAACATTCACCCTGCCCAGCGGGGAAGTGCTGACGGTGCGCAGCTTGTGCGCGGACGATGCAGAGGCGCTGAATGCATTCCGCTATGCGACCTACAGCGAGACCTATTTTATGGCCCGATACCCGGAGGAAGGCGCGAATCTGGAAGCGATGGGGAATCGGCTTGCAGACTGCGGGGAAAGCCCTGCGAACTTTGAGGTGGGCGCTTTTGCCGGAGAAAAGCTGGTGGGGGAGTTTGGGGTTGCACAGGTGCGGCCGCATATCAAATACCGCCATCGTGCCGTAATGGGCATCTCTGTCCGGAAAGAGTATTGGGGCTGCGGTCTGGGCAGTTATCTGATGCAGCTGGCCATTGACCAGACCCGGGCCAACGGCTTCGAGCAGTTGGAGCTGGGGGTGTACAGCGATAACGCCCGCGCCATCCATCTCTATGAAAAGTTCGGCTTTGAGCGCTATGGCATCCAGCCCCGGGCCTTTAAGCTGAAGGACGGCACCTACCGGGATGAGATCATCATGGTGAAGATGCTGTAACCGGAACAGAACAAAAACGCCGCCGACGGTTCAGAAGCCGTCGGCGGCGTTTTGCTTATTCAGTCAACAGCGGTCAATAGATCAGACATTGGCCTCGCTGTTGTGCTCCGCCTTCTTGTAGGCGGAGAAGGAGTGGAACACGATGTTCAGGCCCAGAACGATCAGCAGGACAGCCAGGATGAGCTGCAGGCCGTTGGCGATGAACACAGCGCCCCAGGTGGTCTCACCGGCAGGGATGGTGACAGCAGCGGCATTGCTGATGGCCTTGACCATCGCCATGAGACGCTGCACCAGAGCGGTGAAGGTGACGCAGAGCATGATGATCAGCGGGGGGAAGAGCATCTTGTTGCTGCGGCCGGTGACCTTCAGGAAGACGCACAGGGTAGACAGGACCAGAGCGCTCAGCAGCTGGTTTGCAGAGCCGAACAGGGGCCAGATGTTGGCGTAGCCGATCTTGGTCAGGATGAAGCCGAACACCAGAGTGAGGAAGGTGGAGAAGTAGACGTTGCAGAGCAGCTTGCGCCAGCCCTCAGCGTGCTCCATGTCGTCCACGCTGAACAGCTCCTGGAAGCTCATGCGGCCGATACGGGCCACGGCATCCAGACTGGTCAGGGCCAGTGCGGAAACGCACATGGTCATAAAGACGGTAGCGGCATAAGCGGGGACACCGAACATCTCAAAGAAGCCGGCGACGCCGCGGCTGAAGATCTGGAAGGGAGTGCCGGCGGCGGGAGTGCCGTCAGCAGCGGCAGCGGCACCGGCGACGCAGAGAGCCAGAACAGCCAGCAGGCTCTCGAGGATCATGGCGCCATAGCCGACCTTCAGCATATCCTTCTCGTTCTCGACGGTCTTGGAGGAGGTGCCGGAGGAGACGAGGCCGTGGAAGCCGGAGACAGCACCGCAGGCCACGGTGACGAACAGGATGGGGAACATGGTACCCAGCTTCTCGTTGGTGAAGCCGGTGAAGACGGGCAGGTTCATGGTGGGATGAGCGACCAGCAGGCCGACCGCAGCGCCGATAATCATGGCCACGAACATGAAGGTGGTCATGTGGTCACGGGGCTGCTTCAGCAGCCACATGGGCAGAACGGCGGCAAAGAAGATGTAGACGAAGGTGATGTAGCTCCATGCAGCCTTGCCCAGAATGAGGGGCAGGTTCGCACCGATGACGAAGGACAGCACGATGAAAACGATGCTGATGACGCTCTCCTTCCAGCCGGAGAAGTTGAACTTCTTCTGGATGAGGCCGAAGACGACAGCGAAGACCATGAACATGATGGAGACCATACCGGCAGCGCCGTTGGTCTGGGCAGCCTCCGCCAGAGCACCGTCGGCGCCGAAGGCGTTGAAGGTTCCGGCCACCATGTCCGCAAACGCTGCGATGACGATGCCGCAGAACAGCCAGCAGAACAGCAGGAACAGCTTGCGGCCGGTCTTGCCGATGTACTTCTCGATGAGCATGCCCATGCTCTTGCCGTCGTTCTTGACGGAAGCGTACAGAGCGCCGAAGTCGGTGACAGCGCCGAAGAAGATGCCGCCCAGCAGCACCCACAGCAGGACAGGCAGCCAGCCGAAAGCAGCAGCCTGGATGGCACCGGTGACAGGGCCTGCACCGGCGATGGAGCTGAACTGGTGGGCAAACACGGTCCAGCCGTTGGTGGGAACATAGTCGCGGCCATCCTCGTGGACGACTGCGGGGGTCTTGGCGGTGGGGTCGATGCCCCATTTGTTGGCCAGCCAGCGGCCGTACAGCGTATAAGCGCCGAACAGACACACGGCTGCGATCAAAACGATGACCAGCGTATTCATTTCTTTATACCTCTTTCCTTTCTTTCACACCGGCAACCGGCAATGTGCCAGACGGAGCGGCTGTGCCCAAAAGCAGGGCAGGCGAAACGGCCCGGAGGGGTGAAAAAAGCCTCCGTCCTCATGAAAGACAGAGACACAAAAATGCATCCCATCTTCCTCGAAGACGAAGGCCAAACGGTGCAGCTGCACCGGTCGTTCTCCGCGGTACCACTTCGTTTGCTGCGTTCGGGAGCAGCCGCTTGCGCGTACAGGCGTTCTGCCGCCGATACGCCGCCCTGTAACGTGGGCTGAACGGCCATGCACTACTGCCGCAAGCGGGTTCGCACAGGCTGCTCGCAGGTGAGGGCTGATCGCACTGTGCTGCCGTCTTGCACCGGAATGGCGGCTCTCTGAGCGCAGGGAATGCGAAAAGTCATGTCCTGTTCATTGCATTTGCCGAATGATTGTGTATACTTTAGTCCCGATTTCATAATTTGTCAATATAGTTTGGGCAAGTTAGGAGACTGTGCCATTTTTGCGGGGGAGAAACTAAGAAAATTTAGGCGATTTTTGTTCAGATGTGAGATGAATAAAACTGAATGCCTCCACAGGTGAAATCTGCTAAACCCCCGGAAAGAAAGACCGGATACTTGACTTTTATACTTTCAAGTGCTAAAGTTACAGAGTGATAGAAAGACCCCTGCCGCACCCCGCGGCACTTTGCCCTGAAGGAGGCAGCTATGGCGGACAAGAACCCCAGAAGAAACCCCACCATCGACGCACTGTTCGACGCGATCCTGAGTCTTGAGACGCGGGAGGAGTGCTACAACTTCTTCGAAGACCTCTGCACGGTCAAGGAGATCTCCGATATGGCCCAGCGTCTGGAAGCGGCCAAGCTCCTGCTCGGCGGCAGCACCTACGACCAGATCGTAAAGGCCGTGGAGATCAGCACCGCCACCATCAGCCGCATCAACCGCTGCATCCAGTACGGCTCCGGCGGCTACCGCGACACCATCGAGAAGGTACACAGGAGCGCAAAGCCGGAGTGACATCCGGGCGGCGAGGCACATAGGATGGACTGCGCCCGATCCCTATTATAGAAAGGAAGGTCCTTCTTATGACTGATACCACCAACTGCACCCCCTGCGTTTCCTGCGGCTGCCCCGCGCTGCCGAGAGTTTCCCTCGACCAGGCCGTCATTGACCTGATGGAGAGCATCGCTTTGCAGGAGTCGGCCCTGAGCCACATCCTCTGCGCCGAGAGCCAGAAGATGAAAGCCGCCCTCAGCATGGAGGAGCTGGACCTGTGCAAGCTGCTGGAGGTCAACGACTCCGCCACCAACATGGTCCACGCCGTGGCGAACCTTGAGCTGGTTCTGAAGGAGAAGCTGGAATTCATCGCCAACAACCTCTACTACCCCTCGACGGGGAACTGCGCCGCCACCGAGAGCTGATGTCAAAATGCGACTGCCCGCCCGCAATGGGTGGGCGGTTTTTGCTTTCCGGGGCGGGGCTGCCTAAAAATATGTATAAAAGTCGGAAAAGTGTTTTGTTGGAATTGCTGAATATCGAAATCTGTGCTATACTATATAATGTTTATCCAAAGAGAAAGGGGAACCTGACCTTGCTGCACTACGATGCGATCCTGTTTGACGTGGACGGTACGCTCATCGATTCCGCCCCCGGCATTCTCAATACACTGGAAGAGGTTTTCAGCTCCATGGGCGTTGACGTCGCCCGGAGCGACCTTGGCCGCTACATCGGCCCGCCCCTCCGCAAGAGCTTCGGCGAGCATTTCTCCGACCCTGCAAAAATCGAGGAGGCCATGAAGCGCTACCGCGTGAGCTACGCCGCCAAGGGCTGCCACGAGGGCGATGTCTACCCCGGCGTGGTGGAGATGCTGGACCGTCTCAAGGCTGCGGGCCTGACCCTCTGCACGGCCACCTGCAAGCCCACCGACGTTGTGAGGCCCATCCTCGAAGAGCAGGGCCTTGCGCCTTACTTCTCCTTCGTGGGCGGCGCGTCCATGGATGAGAGCCGCGACAACAAGACCGACGTCATCCGCCACGTCCTCGCCCAGCCCGTCATGCAGGGCAAGCGGGTGCTGATGGTGGGCGACCGCCGGGACGATATGCAGGGCGCTGTGAACTGCGGCCTGGACGCCGCCGCTGTGCTCTACGGCTACGGCGGCAGGGAAGAGGTCGCCCCCTTTGCGCCGGCCTTCATGGCCGCCGACTGCAAAGAGCTGACGGATTGGGCTCTCCGCCCGGTGGACGAGCCTTTCCATTCCTGAAACGAGAGGGACTGAATCTATGAGTCAAAAAAGACAACAACAAAACGAAACCATGACTCCCATGCAGCATCGGGCCGTTCTGGTCTGCGTCCTCTGCGTGCTGGCGGTGCTGCTGACCTTCGGCATCACCACCACCCTCCTCAAAAAGGAGGAGTCTGCTCCCTCCGTCCCGGAGTCCGTGGCAGACCCCACCCCCGGCAAAGACCTGTCGGGCCACTACCAGATCGACAACACCTCCGCCGCTCTGCTGACGGAGACCGCCGACGCCGGCACGGACTATCTGAACAACACCCTCTTTCTGGGCGACTCCAACACCGTCCGCCTCTATAACAACGGCCTCATCTCCCTGCAGCAGTTCTGCGCCAAAGAGGGCATCGGCACCCAGGTGGCGCTCAACGAGGGCATCGTTACCTTTAAGAAGGATCCCAACCACTACACCATCCCTCAGGCGGTGGCCATGATGAAGCCCCGCCGTGTGGTCATGACCTTCGGCACCAACGACACCGGGATGGAAGTCCCGGACTTCATCGCCCACTACACGGCCCTCATCCAGGCCATCCAGCAGAGCTACCCCTACACCGACATCATCGTCAACACGGTGCCGCCGGTCCCGGCTGACCACTCCAACTACCCTCACATGGATCAGGCCAGGATCGACGACTTCAACATGGCCCTTCTGGCTCTCTGCGAGCAGCTGGGCGTCCGCTTCCTCAACTCCGCCGAGGCCCTCAAGGGCAGCGACGGCTACGGCATCGCGGACTACTACACCAGCGGCGACATCCACCTCAAGAGCGCCGGCCTCAAGGCGGTGCTGAACTATCTCCGCACCCACGCCCTGCAGACCGAGGACCGCCGCCCCGACACCAACAACATCCCCACCCGCACCATGGAGTATGTCTCCAACCCCAGCTCCGCCGTGGCCGCTCCCAGCTCGGAGGCTGTCAGCTCCAGCGAGAGTCAGGCCGAGAGCGCCGGCAGCTCGGAGAGCTCTTCCAGCGAGAGCACCAGCGAGAACAAAAAGTTCGAGGCCCGCTACCGTGTGGACAAGAACGGCGGCGGCACTCTGAGCGTCGGCAATGACACCGGCAACAGCTCTGTGACCTACACCGTCACCGACCCCGATAAATCCATCACCGTGACCGCTGTCCCGGCGGAGGGCTACGTCTTCGTCAAGTGGAGCGACGGCCTCACCAGCAAGACCCGCACCGACACCGGCTTCAAGCAGAATCTGGACGTCACGGCAGTCTTCGGCACGGCCTCCGTCCAGATCACCAGCGAGGGCAAGGGCGCTGTGGGCAGCTCCTACACCTTCAAGGCCGCCTTGAGCGGCAAGTACGCCAAGACCGAGAACCTGCGCTGGTACGCCAACGGTCAGGAGGTCCCGCAGGCCGCCGGCAAGTCCAGCATCACGGTGGTGGTGGACAGCTCCATGGCCAACGCTTCTTATAAGATCCACGCCGTCGTCACCTACAACGACTGCAAGGTGAGCAGCAACACCCTGACCATCACCATCGGCAGCGGTGTGACCGGCGAGTCCGGCTCCACCAGCAGTTCGTCCTCGTCCCATGCCGGTTCTTCCGGCAGTACATCCTCTTCCTCTGCAAGCTCGGGCAGCTCTTCGAGCGGCACCGGCAGTTCGTCGCCGGCATCGTCCGGTACGTCGTCTGCCAGCTCCAAGGCAGAGCCGGAGTCCGAAAGCAAGGCCGAGTCCAAGTCGGAAGCTGCTTCGGAGCCCAAAACGGAGTCCAAGGCAGAGAGCAAGTCGGAAGCCTCTGCCGGCAAGGAAGCCGAAGGCAAGGCAGAATGACGCCCCGCACCTTCCTCTGCAAAGCCGCATAGGCTGAGCCGAGAGGAGGCGAGCGGATGCTCCGTGAAGAGATGCGAGTCCTCGGCCTGCCCGGCGCAGAAGATGTGACCGACGGCAGCGTGGACTACTACGACATGGATTGGGAAAACGTCGAGAACGGCGTGACGGAGGAGCAGATGGCAAAGTGCATCGCAAAAGCGTGCGCCTGCACGCCGCGCTGTAAGTGCAGCGGGAACCTGCCGGACCAGTCCGACGACGAAGCCTATGAAATGACGTTGGAAGGATAAAAAATACGAGAAGCCAGCTCTGCCGGGCGGGGCTGGCTTCTCGCTGTTCTCAAACCGCACCCCAGCCGCGCCCGCTCAAGGCGGCAGGCGGCTCGAAACATGATAGAGAAGGGAAAGAAAGATGGCAAAATATTATTGCATCCTCTTCGATGCAGACAATACGCTTCTGGACTTTGACGCCGCCGAGAACAAGGCGCTGGCTGAGACGCTGGTGGAATACGGCATCGAGCCGGACGCCGGGACGGTGCAGACCTACCGGGACATCAACTCGGAGCTCTGGCGTCAACTGGAAAAGGGCCAGATACGCCGCGACAAGCTGATGGGGGAGCGCTTCACCCGCTTCCTCAAGGCCATCAACGCAGCCGGTGACGGCGCGGAGATGAACCGCTGCTACCTCGACCACCTGTCCTCCCACCCCGACCTGATGACCCCCAATGTGCCGGACGTCCTCGGGGAGCTTTCCGAGGTGGCGACGCTGGCCGTCGTGACCAACGGCTTCCAGAAGGTGCAGAGCCGCCGGGTGGCAGAATCCGGCATCGGGGCCTACCTCGAGGACGTCTTCGTCTCCGAGAAGCTGGACAGCGAGAAGCCCAGCCGCCGCATCTTCGACTTCGCCCTCCGCGCTCTGGGCGTGGAGAACCGGGAGCACGTCCTGGTGGTGGGCGACAGCCTCACCAGCGACATTCAGGGCGGCGTGAACGCGGGCCTCGACACCTGCTGGTTCAACCCCGGCCACGCCGAGAACCCGGGCAAGGTGAGCCCCACCTACGAGATCGCCTCGCTGGAAGAGCTCTACCCGCTGGTGATGGAGCCGGAAGAGCTGGCGAACCTCGGCCTCAAGCACCGCCGTCATCAGCTGTAACGGCGGGGATGTCCCCATCCACCCTACTGGAAAAGAACACGGAAGAACGATATGCTGATTCATTTGGAAAAACTCGGAAAGAGCTTTGGCGAGAAAGTCGTCCTGCACGACGTGAGCGCCAGCGTGGAAAAAGAAGACCGCATCGGCATCGTGGGCCAGAACGGCGCAGGCAAGACGACCCTGCTCAAGATCCTGACCGGCGTCTACACCGACTATGACGGCGAGTTCAGCGTGACCCACGGCGTGACGCTGGGCTATCTGGAGCAGAACGCAAAGCTCGATGTCACGCTGGATATTTACGGGGAGATGCGCTCTTCCTTCGCCCCTGTGCTGGACGCCATGGCCCGGATGCAGATCTTGGAAAAGAAGATGGCGGCCTCTCCCGACGCCGCCGCCCTTCTCGAAACGCACGACGAACTGCAGAACATCATCGACGCCGCCGACGGCTACAACATGGACGTCAACATCAAGAAGGTGCTATCCGGCATGGGCTTTGCGCAGGATACCTGGAGCAAGAACGTGGGCGTCCTCTCCGGCGGTGAGCTGACCCGTCTCCGTCTGGCCAAGCTCCTCCTCGAGAAGCCGGATGTCCTCATTCTGGACGAGCCCACCAACCATCTGGACTTCGCCACCATGGAGTGGCTGGAAAACTACCTCAAGGGCTACTCCGGTGCCGTTCTGGTGGTCAGCCACGACCGCTATTTCCTCGACAACGTCTGTACCAGGATCTGGGAAGTCTCGTTCCAGACCATGACCACCTATAAGGGCAACTTCTCGGCCTATCTGCCCCAGAAGGAAGCCGCCGACGCCCTGCGCCAGAAGCAGCACGACGCCGACGTGGCGCTGGCCGAAAAATTACAGGACTACATCGACCGCAACCTCGTCCGCGCCTCCACCACCAGGATGGCCCAGAGCCGCCGCAAACAGCTGGAAAAGCTGGAGATCACCGAGGCCCCTCAGGACGAGACCAACCAGCTCAAGTTCCGCTTCGAATACGACGTGGAGCCGTGGAATGAGCTGGTGCTGCTCAAGGACCTGACCATCAAGATCGGCGACCGCACCCTGCTGGAGCCCTTCACCTATACGGTCTGCCGCGGCCAGCGGCTCATCATCGCCGGCCCCAACGGCGCAGGCAAATCCACCCTGATGCAGGTGCTGGACGGCAAGCGCCGCCCCTCCGGCGGCATGGTCCGCCTTGGCACCGGCGCACGGCCCAGCATCTTCGCCCAGCAGCAAAACCGCATCGGCGCGGGCCGCGTCATCGACGTCATCTGGAACAAGTATCCCCGGATGACCGAGCTGGAGGTCCGCAGCCATCTGGCAAAGCTGGGCTTCCGGGGCGAGACGGTCTTCAAGCCCTGCGAGGCCCTGTCCGGCGGCGAGCTGGCCCGACTGCGCTTTGCGGAGATCGTGCTGGAACGCCCGAACCTGCTGTTTCTGGACGAGCCCACCAACCATCTGGACATCTACACCCGCGAGAACCTGACCGAGGCGCTGATGGCCTACACCGGCACGCTGCTCCTCGTCACCCATGACCGCCACCTGATGAACAGTCTGGCCTGCCCCATCCTCTACCTCGAGGACGGCAGGGCGGTCATCTACCCCAGCTATGACGCCCTGATGGGCCGCGCCGCTCCCGCCCCCGTGGCCGAGAAGAGCAGCGAACCCGCCAAGGCGGGCTACGGCAAAGAGCAGCGCCGCCGCCGGGCCGAGCTGCGCGCCAAGATCAAAGCCTGCGAGGACGAGATGGAAGCCTGCGGCGCCCGCGAGGTGGAGCTGGAAAATGAGATAAACTCGCCGGAGGTCTACAACGCCCCCCAGCTTTTGCGGGAAAAGAGCGACGAGCTCAGCGACCTGCGCTTCCATCAGGACGAGCTTTTCGCCGCGTGGGAGGCCGCCGTCGAGGAGCAGGAGCAGTACGAGCAGGCCGCCGGCGGCGAAGAATAAACGATGCAGCAAAGGGGGAGAGCCGATGGCAAACCGAAACCATGACCCGAAGAAAACACACGAGATCGCACTTTCCGGCCTGCTGTTCGCGCTGGCGATGGCGCTTTCCTTCATCGAAGGCACACTGGTCATCCCGGGCCTTGCGCCGGGCATGAAGCTGGGCCTTGCGAATATCGTGGTGATGTATGCACTGTTCTTCATGGGGGCGCGGCAGGCGCTCTATCTCGACCTGCTCAAGGCGCTGTTCGTCTTTCTCGTCTCCGGCTGGACGGCAGGCTTCCTCTCGCTCTGCGGCGGACTGCTGTCCCTGCTGGTGATGTGGGTGCTCTACTATAAGCTCCCGTTCCGGCCCACATGGTTCATCCTGTCGGTCTGCGGCGCGCTGTCCCACAACATCGGCCAGCTGCTTGGCGCGGGGCTCATCCTGTCCTCGGCCATGTCGCTGTACTATGCGCCGGTGATGCTGGTGCTGGGCCTCGTCATGGGCGCCCTCACGTCCCTGACCCTCCGGGCCATCCTGCCCGCACTGGGCAGACTGGGCTATAACACCCGGGAAAAGCGCTGAGCAGTTGCATCTGCAAACATTTTTCGCTATAATAAAATGATAGATTTGATATGACCCTACAAAAAAGCCGCCCTTATGGATGACTCGCATCCGAGGGACGGCCGGGAGGTTTTGTACTATGTCTGAAAAAGTTACGGTCAAGGTGGAGCGGAGCGTCCTCCACCTTCCGGCCATCGCCCTGCGCGGGCTGGTGGTCTTCCCCAACAATCTGCTCCACTTCGAGGTGGGCCGCGAGAAGAGCATCGCCGCCGTGGAGTGGGCCGTCAGCAACAACTCTGACGTCTTCCTCGTGGCACAGAAAGAGATGAAGGTCGAGGACCCCAAGGCCGCCGACCTCTATACTTACGGCGTCGTGGCCGAGGTCAAGCAGGTGATGCGGGTGTCGGACGACCTCGTCCGCGTCCTGGTCGAAGGCAAATACCGCGCCAGACTCTCCGAGATGGAGGACGACGGCAGCTTCCTGCTGGCCACCGTCCGCCCGGCCCCGGTCAGGATGGCGAAGCCCGAGGAGCTGCCGGAGGCGGACGTCCTCGTCCGCAACGTCAAAAAGAGCTTTGACGACCTGCTGGCTCTGAACCCCCACATCGGCAAGGACGTGGTGTTTGCCATCACCACCAGCACCGACGCCGCCTTCCTGTCCGAGTACATCCCGGCCAACCTCCTGTTCCGCTTCGAGGATAAGCAGGCCATTCTGGACGAAGGCACCCTGATGGGCCGTCTGCATCTGCTCATCGAGAAGATGCACCGGGAGCGCCGGATGCTCGAGATCGATAAGGAGATCGCCCAGAAGGTAGACGAGGCGATGGACAAGAACCAGCGCGACTACTACCTCCACGAGCAGCTCCACATGATCAGCGAGGAGCTGGGCGAGGACGACGATACCACCGCCGAGACCGAGGAGTACCGCCGGAAGATCACGGCCCTCCATCTGGACGAGGACCGGGAAAAGAAACTTCTCAAAGAGGTGGACCGCCTCTCCAAGATGCAGAGCAGCAATCAGGAAGGCACGGTCATCCGCACCTATCTGGACACCTGCCTCGACCTGCCCTGGAACACCTTTACCGAGGACGATCTGGACATCGCCAAGGCCCAGCGGGTGCTGGACCGGGACCACTACGGCCTGAAGAAGGTCAAGGACCGCATCCTCGAGGTGCTGGCCGTCCGCAAGCTGGCCCCCGACGTGAAGGGCCAGATCATCTGCCTCGTCGGCCCTCCGGGTGTCGGCAAGACCAGCATCGCCCGCTCCATCGCCGAGAGCCTGAACCGCAAGTATGTCCGCATCAGCCTCGGCGGCGTGCGGGATGAGGCCGAGATCCGCGGCCACCGCCGCACCTACATCGGCGCGATGCCCGGCAAGATCATCTCCGCCATGATCTCTGCCAGGAGCGCGAACCCCCTGATGCTTCTGGACGAGATCGACAAGCTGGCAGGCGACTTCCGGGGCGACCCGGCGGCCGCTCTGCTGGAAGCCCTCGACCCCGAGCAGAACAGCACCTTCAACGACCATTTCATCGATATGCCGTTTGATTTGAGCCATGTGCTCTTCATCACCACGGCCAACGACCTGAGCGCCATCCCCGGCCCGCTGCGCGACCGCATGGACGTCATCGAGCTGCCCAGCTACACCCGGGTGGAAAAGTACAACATCGCCCGGAAGCATCTGGTCCCCAAGCAGCTGGACGCCTGCGGCCTGACCGGCAAGGTCACCTTCTCCCAGAGCGCCCTCTACGGCATCATCGACGGCTACACCCGCGAGGCCGGCGTCCGCAATCTGGAGCGCACCATCACCAGCGTCCTGCGCAAGTGCGCCCGGAAGATCGCTTCCGGCGAGGCGGAGAATGTCTCCGTCACCGGCACCGGCCTCGAAAAGCTGCTGGGACCCCGGATGGTCAAGCCCGAGTTCCTCAACCGCACCAACGCCATCGGCATCGCCAACGGTCTGGCATGGACCAGCATCGGCGGCGAGACCCTGCCCATCGAGGTGCAGGTCATCGACAACGGCAGCGGCAAGATCACCGTCACCGGTTCTCTGGGCGACGTGATGAAGGAGAGCGCCCAGCTGGCCATCACCTATGCCCGCGTCCATGCCGCAGAGTACGGCATCGATTCCGAGCGCCTCAAGAAGTGCGACCTGCACATCCACGCCCCGGAGGGTGCAGTCCCCAAAGACGGCCCCTCTGCCGGCGTCACCCTGACCACGGCCCTCATCTCCTGCCTGTCCGGCATCCCGGTGCGGGGCGATGTGGCCATGACCGGCGAGATCACCCTCCACGGCAATGTGCTGCCCATCGGCGGCCTCCGCGAGAAGAGCATGGCCGCTTACCGCGAGGGGATGAAGACCGTCCTCATCCCGAAGGACAACCTGTCCGATCTGTACGAGGTGGACGACGAGGTCAAGAAGAACATCGAGTTCCTGCCCATGTCCAACCTGTCGCAGGTCCTCGCCGCAGCCCTCCTCAAGCCCAAGACGGTGTCTGCGGGCCACCCCCGCACCAGGAAGGTAAAGCCCGCTGAGGCTGCGGCCCTGCCGCAGACGGCGGAAAAGCCGCAGCCGGGCGCGGTCTGCTGAGACGAAAGGAGCGAAGCTATGAACTATAACAAAGCGGATTTCATTGCAAGCTACGGCATTTCCAGCCAGCTGCCCGAGAGCGACCGCCCGGAGCTGAGCTTCTCCGGCCGCTCCAACGTGGGCAAATCCAGCCTTATCAATAAGCTCTGCAACCGCAAGAATCTCGCCCGCGTGTCCAGCACGCCGGGCAAGACGGCTACCATCAACTTCTACGCGGTGGATGACTGCTACTTCGTGGACCTGCCCGGCTACGGCTATGCCAAGGTGAGCAACGCCGACCGTGAGCGCTGGGACGACCTCATCAACAGCTACTTCGAGGCCCAGCGCCACCACACCCTGCTGGTCCAGCTCATCGACTGCCGTCACACCCCCAGCGCCGACGACATCCAGATGCTGCAGTATCTCCACTACCACAACATCCCCTTCGTCGTGGCCCTGACCAAGGCCGACAAGCTCAAGAAGAGCCAGCTGGCCCAGACGCAGGAGGAGTTCGAAAAGCTCTGCCTGCCCTACGGCTGCCAGAAGGTGGTGCTGACCAGCGGCGAGAGCGGCTGCGGCATCCCGGAGCTGCAGGCTGTGCTGAACGCAGCCGTCGCCGCCGAGTACGAGGCAAACGCAGAGGACGCGGAGTAACGCAATGGCTTACAACGAATTTGCTTATTTTTACGATGAGTTCAACGGCGAGGCCGACTATGATACCCTCTATGCCCACATCAAAAAAGAGCTGGAAGCCCACGGCATCCAGGACGGCATCCTCGCAGATCTGGGCTGCGGGACGGGGGAGCTGACCCTGATGCTCACGCAGGCGGGCTACGATATGATCGGCATCGACCAGTCGGAGGAGATGCTCTGCGTCGTCCGGGACAAGGCCGAGCAGCTGGGCCTTTCCGGCGGTCTGCTTCTTTTGCGGCAGGACCTGCTCAAGCTGGACCTCTACGGCACCATCCGGGGTGCGGTGTCCACCTTCGACACCTTCAACCACATCCCGGACCTGGACAAAGCCATCGCCAACGCCGGTTTCTTTATGGAAAAGGGCGGGGTGCTCCTGTTCGATATGAACACGCCCTATAAGCACCGGAACGTGCTGGGCGAAAACGTCTTTACGTTTGAAGAAGAGGACGCCTCCTGCGTCTGGCGCAACCATTACAGCGCCGCCGACCGCCGGGTGGAGATCCGCGTGGACATCGACTACCGCGAGACGGGGGAGCACTTCCACGAGCAGTTCTACGAGTACACCTACGACCTCGACACCATCCGCGCCGCTCTGGAAAAGCACGGCTTTGCGCTGGAAAGTGTCTGCGACGGCGAGAGCTTTGGCCCTCTGACCGACGAGAGCGAGCGCTATTTCTTCTGCGCAGTCAAACAGTATACCCAACTGGAGGAACAATAATATGTCGAATCTTATCCGCGGCATTTCTGAAAACGGCGGTGTCGTGTTCTGCGGCGTGGACTCCACCGAGATCGTCCGCACGGCGGAAAAGCTGCATACCACCAGCGCCACCTGCAGCGCGGCCCTTGGCCGTCTGCTCACCGGTGTCTCCCTGATGGGCGCGATGCTCAAGGATGATGGCGACTCCATCACCCTGCGCGTGTCCGGCGGCGGCCCGGCTGGCGTCGTCATCGCCTGCACCGACGCACACGGCAACGTCAAAGGCTGCATCGACCACCCGCTGGTCGAGCTTCCCGCAAAGGAGAACGGCCATCTGGATGTGGGCGGTGCAGTCGGCAAAGACGGCGTTCTGACCGTCATCCGGGACAACAAGCTCCAGAAGGAGCCGACGGTGGGTCAGGTGCCGCTGGTGTCCGGTGAGATCGCCGAGGACATCACCAGCTACTACGCCTACAGCGAGCAGATCCCCACCGTCTGTGCGCTGGGCGTTCTGGTGGACAAGGACCTGTCCATCGCCTGCGCCGGCGGCTATCTGCTGCAGCTCCTGCCGGGCGCGACCGATGCCGAGATCACCCGTCTGGAGCAGAACATCGCCGCCATGCCTTCCGTCACCGAGCTGCTCCGGGCAGGGAAGACTCCACAGGATATGATGGAGCTGGCAATGGCGGGCTTCGACCCGCAGGTCCTCGATACCCGCGAGGTGAAGTATCGGTGCGACTGCAGCAAGGAGCGCACGAAGGATATGCTCCTCAGCCTTGGCCGCAAAGAGCTGGTAAAGCTCCGGGACGAAGACCCGAAGTGTGAGGTGGTCTGCCACTTCTGCCACACGAAGTATGAGTTCGACCTGAACGAGCTTCTGGCCGAGACGACCCCGGAAGAGAAGTAATAAAAATCCATAATCATAAATCGCCGCATGGCCGGAGCAGAGGTGCTCAGGGCTGTGCGGCGTTTTCATTTGCAGATGTCGGCGGTGATGGTGTAGACGACCCGGTAGTGGAGGGCGTTTTCTTCGACGGAGACGTCCTCTTTGCGGGCCAGAAGCTCAAGATCAGGCCAATTTTGCTGTAAAGCTTGTTTGCTTTTCAGCCTTGCAAGGGCCAGAGCCTGCTCTTCGGTCCGCTCCAAATCGGTGGAAGCTTTGTAATAATATGTCGTTTCTTCGATAAAAACAGGAACGGGATGCCCAAAGACTTCTGGCTGGTAGTGCCGGACGACGGCTGCGGCCTCTGCCTTGCCCGGAGCAGGATGCAGGGAGGGCAGAGCGACAGCATGACCGTCCCAGAACAGCGTCCGATGCACGGCCTGCTGCCCTGTGAGCTGCTCGATGGGCAGCGTCAGGGCAGTATCCTGCTCATTTTCCCACTCGAACTGCGCCCGGACGCTGCCCGCCGCAGGCTGAAAGATGAGCGTTCCGTCCCGTTCGGCGCGGGCTGTCCCGATGAGGCCCTGACCGGCTTCTACGGCCTGGCCGGGGACGACGAGCATCGTCCCGCTGACGAGGTTGGTGCGAACGACCGTGCCGGACACCCTGGCCCGGAGGCCGTGGAGCGTCCCGGCCGCGATGTCCGGCACCGGTTTCGCCGCAGCCGCTTCCGCCACCAGCTTTCCCTTCATAAAGTTGAGGCTGGCCCAGGAAAACTCACCGCTCTGGAGCAGGGCGTATTCTCCGGCGGCGAGCTTTTCCTGTGTGACGGCATTTCCCGGGAAAAGCCCTGCCTCCCACAGGACGACGGCGGCCCGCGCCTGCTGGCCGGGCGTCAGGCCCACCGGTTCGACGAACCAGACAAAGCCCTGCAGCCAGAGCAGCAGAGGGAGAAAGACAAGGCATCCGGCCCAGAGCCCCCGCCGCCGGAGAAGGGGACGGACGCAAAAGAAAAGACCCTGCCGTTTTTGGATGCGCAGCCGCACCCGTCGTCTGCGGGCCAGAGCGGCCAGTTTCCGATAATGCCATGCGGCGCACCGGGCCGAGAACCCGCCGGGCCGGGGAACGATGTCGGAGAGGTGCAGCCCGCCTGCGGCCGCAGCAGTCAGCAGACCTTCGGCATCGCCGTTCTGCGCCGCAAAGGTGACGCCTGCCCAGAGCTGAGTCCATTCCATGGTAGAAAGCTCCTATTCCTTTGAAAAATCGGTCCGCAAGATCTGCCCCCTCAGGGTGAGCCTCCGGGCGGAGAGTGTCTCTATCTTCAAATCGTCGCCGTAGACCGTCAGAGTGCCGCACCCCAGCTCGAGACAGAGCCTGCCTTCTTCGTAGGAGCGGATGCGCCGGAACTGCTCGATCTCCATCCTTCTGCCGCTCAGGTAGACCGAAGCCCGTCCGTAGAAGTCCCCGGGCGGCTGACGGAACATCCGCCGGAACCAGCCGCGCAGGGAATGCGTTTGCTTTCGTTTCCTTCCCACGCTGCTCCCTCCCGCCATGCAAACCGCTGCCAATTACCACATATATATGGAAATGGAGGGTGCGCGTATGATTCAGAAAGAGAAAATCCGGGGCGTGGGGTATTTTTTGATGGCGCTGGCCGCGGGTCTGCTGCCGTTTGCCGCGCCGGATGCCTGCGCGCAGGCCCTGCGGGAGGGGATGGCG